>Ga0302132_10001676_pt1 | contig 12812 bp, 10 predicted proteins | sample CB9_321_MG_FD_203113 | JGI IMG/M metagenome (GOLD analysis project Ga0302132, IMG submission 203113) | Marine microbial communities from Western Arctic Ocean, Canada - CB9_32.1 | ecosystem: Environmental > Aquatic > Marine > Oceanic | place: Canada: Western Arctic Ocean | collected 2017-09-19
TCCAATTGAGCCTGTTCGGATTTGACGATGAATTTGATTTTGCAGCGATTGTCAAAGCGGCACGTGGACGGCGAGTAAACGTGGCCGCGCCGGCGACGAGCCTATTCTTGCGGAAAGCAACTGGGGCTTTACCGCATGGGGGTGGTCGAAAGATTGAAAATGGTGGCCTGTGGTACGCACGCGTTCTACGGTGGTTAAAGGAAGGCGCCGTGCTGGATGAACCCCATGAGCTCGAGACCTCGCGCATAGAAATATTTCCCAGCACTGCAAACATGCTTCACGACAGCGGGCAACAGCTACAAGTGTTTGCCATCGATTCTGATGGAACTCGGCGGTGCGTGACGAGGGAAGCGGAGTTCATTTCTAACGCGACGGACGTTGCTGAGGTCGACTCCGATGGATTAGTACAAGTAAGTACGGTGCCAGGTGAAGCGGCAATTTTAGCTCGGTATCGAGGGCAAGTGTCGGTGGCACGCGTACGTTTACCGCAATCAGGAGATATTCAGCGGCCAGTGTTGACCAACCCAATTGACACGTTGGTGTGGGATCGTTTTACGCTATTAGGGATACAACCCAGTGAATTAGTTGATGACGGCAACTTCTTGCGGCGGGTCTATTTGGATTCGATTGGGACGTTGCCAACGGTTGCAGAGGCCCGCGGGTTTCTGGGCGATAGTGCGCCGGATAAACGGGAGAAACTAATAGAGGAATTATTGTCACGTGGCGAATATGCTGATTTTTGGGCAATGAAATGGGCGGATATCCTGCGGGTGGACCGCGAGCGAATTCAGTCCAATGGCACCATCGCGATGACGCGTTGGTTGCGCGAGCAATTTGCGAATAATCGTCCTTATGACGAGTTTGTTACCGATGTGATTACCGCGTCAGGCAGTACTGTAAGTGAAAGCCCAGCGGCTTTTTATGTGGTGCATAATGACGCTGAAAAGCTCGCTCGCAGTACCAGTCAAGCCTTTTTGGGCGTTCGTATTGAATGTGCACAGTGTCACCATCACCCCTTTGAAAAATGGGGACAGCACGATTACTTTGCGTTCGCGGGTTTTTTCACGGGTGTTAAGCAAAAGAAAATGGGTGCGGTGGCACAGAAGATTGTGGATGGGCTAGGGCAGGATCTGACGCATCCACGAACGCTACAAATAGTTCCGACGGCTGGTCTCGGCGCGGCTCCAATCGTAGTTGGCCAGGGTTCAACGCGGCGAGTGGCATTGGCTGAGTGGATGACGCAACCGGCTAATCCATTTTTGGCGAGGATGTTGGTCAATCGGTTATGGGCTCATTACTTTGGTCGCGGTCTGGCAGATCCGATTGATGATATGCGGAGTACCAATCCCGCCTCAAACGAACCGCTGCTGAATATGCTAGCGGAGCGATTCATTGCGGATGATTTCGATATTAAGAAAATCACAAAATTGATACTGAGCAGTCGGGCTTATCAATTGAGTGTCGTGGTAAACCAATCAAACGAATTAGATCAGCAGAACTTTTCACATGCTCGTTGGAAAGCGATGTCGGCAGAGGTTCTGCTTGATGCGATTTCTCAGGCGACAGGGGTCGATGAATCGTTCAATGGTTGGCCTGACGGATACCGCGCAATTCAAATTTGGGATAATCGAATGCCTAGTTACTTTTTTCGTATCTTTGGTAAACCACAACGGGTAAGCGTTTGTGAATGTGAGCGAGGGACGGAACCGAGTATCGCTCAGGCATTACATCTTATGAATGCACCAGAAACAATGGCGAAACTTCGTAGTCGGTTTGGTGCGGTAAGGCGATTGGTTGAGTCCAATCTTTCCGAGGCTGACATTGTGGATGAGCTGTATTTGTCGACGCTGTCGAGGTTTCCAGTGGCTGAGGAGCGGGAATTGATGGTCAGCGTGTTTGCGGATCCGTTGTCGAGTCGGCAGACCGCGGTCGAAGATATTTTGTGGACGTTGATCAACACACGTGAGTTTGTATTTAATCATTGATATAGATAGTTGTCGAACTATTGGAGTAGCACATGTTTAATCTTTCATTCAACAAGCAAGGCGGATTCTGTGACAAGGTTTCGCGTCGTAATGTTTTGACACTAGGGGCTACCGGATTACTCGGTGGCTTGTCATTGCCAAAGATGTTGCAAATGCAGGCTGTCGCGGCTAGTTCCAAGCCATCACGCGTAAAATCATGCATATTTTTAATGCTTGAAGGTGGTCCGAGCCATATAGATATGTGGGACTTAAAACCCGATGCCCCGAGTGAAATTCGCGGGCCTTTTAATCCAATTTCGACTAACGTACCAGGCACTCAAATCAGCGAGATTTTGCCGATGTGTTCGAAGATTGCTGACCGGTTCACAATCTTACGTAGTCACAGTCACGGTGATAACGCTCATCAGACGGGTCGACATTGGGTCCTGACCGGCTATAAACCCAATTTCCCGGACGGCCAGGCCAAGGGGATCCCGTTCAATGAGCATTACCCTTCGATTGGCTCGATGGTGTCTCGTGAGTTGGGCCATCGTGGCGCGGTTCCTCCGTACATCGAAGTTCCGGAACCGCTGGGGCCGGGTGGGCCTGGGTTCTACGGTCCTCGTTACGCTCCGTTTACGATCGAGACCGATCCGGTTGAGCCGACGTTCTCAGTACGAGATTTGAATGTCGTGGAGGGAATAGATGAAAACCGATTTGAACGCCGCAAAACATTGCTGGAGCGGGCCAATGCATTAGGCGCTGGTGGAGGTGGTGTCGGACGAGCCAAAACGATGGATACATATTATGAAAAGGCTCTGGAAATGGTAACCAGTCCCGCCGCCCGCCGCGCGTTTAATATCCAGGGCGAAAAGGAGTCCGTGCGAGAGCGATACGGTATGACATCTATTGGGCAATGTTCGTTATTGGCGAGGCGGTTAGTTGAAGCAGGTTCGCGATTTATCGGAGTGTCTCATGGAAGTTGGGATACGCACTTCGATAATTTTACTGGACATCGTAAAGCGTTGGTGCCGCCGACAGACCAAGCGTTTAGCGCGTTGATCGAGGATTTGGACCAACGGGGAATGCTAGACGAAACACTGGTTGTCATGATGGGTGAAATGGGAAGAACTCCCCGAATCAATAAAGATGCCGGTAGAGACCATTGGTCGATGTGTCAGAGTGTCATTCTTGCGGGTGGAGGAATAAAGCGGGGGGCTGTGATTGGCGCGAGTGATGAGACCGCAAGTTATCCGACTACGACTCCATATGGGATACAGGATCTGTTGTATACGATTCTCGATTTGATGGGCATCAACCCCAATAAAATCTATCCGGATTCGTTGGGACGTCCAGTTCCGCTGGTTACCGGCGGCAAACGAATAAACGAAATTATTGCGTAACGACAAATGAGGAACCAGCGTTCCTCAATATTTGGTTTACGAGCACTAGGCATTGAATAACTATATGACGAAAGTCTTAAAAAATCGGTCAGCGATATTGTGGGTCGCCTTAGTGTGCACCTTGGCTTTTGGGGTTCAGTCCAAGCTTTTAGCGCAATCTCCCGACGTCGGTTACGTATATCCACCTTTTGTGCAACGGGGGACGTCAACGCCAGTGCGACTTGGTGGTTATGATTTTACGCCGGATCTGCAAATCATGATTCATTCGACGACGGTGGCGTTATCCGAAGTAGAACCAATTGGCCCGTTTTTGGTACCGCCTCGACCCTATTGGGAGGGACCGCGAATTTATGCTAACGCCTTGCCGATCCCACGGGAAATATCGGCTGTTTTAAGCCCAGATAAAAACGGTGCGTTAGGGAGGGTGTCGTGGCAAACTGCGAATGCCAATGGCGTATCTAAAAGAGGGTTGTTTTATGTTAGTGACATGGTGGAACAAGTGGAATCTCGGTTTCGTTCTGAGTTGATGGAATTAGGAAAAGCACCAATTGCTGTGTCCGGCAGGATTAGACGTTTGACGGAGAAAGACAATTATGGATTCATAGCATCAAAGACCGGTAAAGTCTCGCTAGAAGTGTTTGCCCGAAGAGTAGGAAGCGATTTTAATCCAGCGGTTCAAGTATATGGGCCTGACGATGTCGAATTGGTCAATGAAGTCGATACTGAAGGTCGTGATTTGGATTTAAAGTTCTTGGTGCAAAAAGGAAAGCAGTATCGAATCGTGATACACGACTCAGATTTTCGTGGCGCCGCTCAATTTGTTTATCATTTGCTAATAGAACACGTCGAGGGAGCAGACGCACGTGAGACGGAAAGTGGCGATCGACGACGACTGGAAGGAACTTTGGATAAGCAACCATTTTCGGTAACAGCGGGTCGGGAGTATCAGGTGCGGGCGGTTAGCTTATCGCTCGGTGGAGACCTCGATGTTGCGTTACAGGTGTTAGACGGTGAGGGAAAGTTGATCGCAGAGAATGACGATGTTACGCCGGAGTTGCTCGATGCCCAGGTGCGATTTGTGGCAAAGGTCGACGGGGAACTGACTGCGGTGGTGACGGGTTCGAGTGTAAAAGGCGAGACAGAAAATCTGTTTTATGAATTACAAGTGGAAGAACTCGAGCGAGGATTTGAATTGACGACAGCGCCAACTGTAATTGCTGTGGTTGGTTCGAAACTTAGCATTCCCGTGACGTTGATTTCTATGGGTGGTTTCGGTGAGGAGGTGCAATTGAAAGTACGCGGGCTTCCAAAGGGTGTCACGGTAGACGGGGAAGCAGTGATAGCCCCTGGAAAGAAGAAAGGGACGGTAGCGTTGCTGATTGCAGATAATGCTGAGGTAAAGGGGACGGTCATAGAAATCATCGGCGAGAGCGCCCTTGACGCGGAAAATAATTTGTCGGCCTTGACGGTTGTTGCCAGTGCCGCGGTTGGCGGAAGTTTAGCTTTGCGCTCGAAGGATGAAAATCGGAGTGATAACCTAGTGCTAGGCGTTACGCTTGAGGCTCCGTTTAAATTACACGTGGTTGATAAGGAACGCCAAAGAGTTGTGCATCGAGGAACGACGTATCCGGCGCCCCTACAGGTGTTGCGAAATGATGGGTATCAGGGAGTGGTGCATATCATGATGAAATCGCAACAGTCGCGTCATAGGATGGGGATTTGGGGACCGATTGTGGATGTGGAAGCAGGCGTGACGGATGTGAGCTACCCGTGCTTTATGCCGGAATGGTTGGCAACCGATCGGACCTCTCGGATGGTTGTCTTCGGCTTTGGCGAGGTCAGCGATCCACAAGGTCGTATTCGTTATGTGGGAGTTGCGGCGGATGCGAGGATTACAATGATCCTCGAGGGGGCTCTTTTAAAAGTGGCTCCGTCACAAGTCGAATTAGAAGCTGGACCGGGGAAAGTGGTCGAATTACCCGTTAAGATTGTCCGCTCGAGTAAATTGCAGACCGCGGTGACAATTGATTTGGAGCTCGACGATGAACTGGCTGCATTGCTTGAGTATGATCCCCTGACGCTCGACGTGAATCAGACCGAAGGCGTTCTTAAGGTGCGTTGCTCAAATTCCCCGCTGCTTCGCGGATTGATTCCAATTACAGTACGGGCGACAACATTACAATCTGAGAAATGGCCGGTGAAGTCGATACGGGATTACGAAGTGTTTTTCGCAACGAACGAGACCACTACCAGATAACAAGTTTCACGAGTTTATCACAAGATGTAAGGAAGTCATTATGTTTAAGATTATGTTGGGAGCGAGTTTTGTGTTGGCGTCGGTGGTGGGTGTCGTTACGCTTCCGACCGCGATTAATGAGAATGGCAACGCCGCAGAAATCAATGCTGGTGATTACGAATCGCTGCAGCAGGCGTTTGATGCCCTTCCAGACACCGGTGGGCGAGTGGTGATTCCGTCTGGGACGTATGAAATAACCGCACCGCTGCGTCTTAAAACAGGCGATGTCCGGATTGAAGGTTCCGGCAACTCTACGCACATTGTTAATAAAAACGAAGAAGGCGAGCCGGCGATGTTGATTGGACACGAAGACTTGCGAGACGTGAAAACAGCCGATCGATTGTGGCGTGTGCAGATCGCGAATCTGCGCGTCACTGGAAATGAAAAGAGCGGTGACGGAATACACGCAATTCTAGTGAACGAGATATTCTTGCATAACGTTACTGTTAGTTATCATGGTGGTGACGGGGTACTGCTAGATTATTGTTACGAAGATGCTCGCGTTGCCGATTGCCTGATTACCTATAACAAACAGGTTGGCCTCAACTTACCAGGATGCCATGATATCGTGGTATCGGCGAATCAGTTCGAAGAGAACCAAGATGCGGTCATGGTTTCCGATGGATACAACTTGTGTATGACGGGGAATAATCTTGATGACCATTTACGGCATGGCGTCATCATCGAGAATACCTATGGGTCAGTCGTGAGTGGCAATATGATCGAAGAGTGTCAGGGAACAGCTATTATTTTGGATCGCGATTGTTACGGCAATACAATTTCCGCCAATGTGATTGCCCACAACGGCGCTGGGGTCGATCTGCGGGATGCCCATGGAATTACCGTGAGTGCCAACACGTTTACATTGATGACCGAACCCGCATTGAAAATTGGTGAGTTATCTGGTCGTGTAGCTGTAACTGGCAACAATTTCTGTAACAGCTATATCGGAGAGGGAAAGGTCAAGCGTAATACCAATGACTTAATGGCTGCTGGAATTCAATTGCAAAGTACAAATAACATTGCGATTTCGGGAAACGTATTTTCCTCGCTGCAAACAAAAGCCGTTGCGTTGAGCGATTCGCAGTCTAAATCCGTGCTGTTTAGCAATAATGTACTTGTCGATGTGGAAAGTGAACACGCCTCGCTAACAGAAGAACAATCCAACAACATTATTGGCTCAAATGTCATTAGCGATTAAAGAGGGTGGAGATGAAAGTGATTGGTGTGCGGCAGTGTATTGCTGTTAATCCTGCGCTGGAACCGCTAGATAATTGGAAACGTCGAGAGTGCTTTCACCGTTGAATCGATAGGCGACGAGCAGTCCATGTTTGGCGATGCTGTAATCAACGCAGGTGACGTTCGGGGCGAGCGGCGCTGGGGACTTGCTGGGCATCCAATAATGCCCGACGAAGACGGGCGGATCAGTAGCTGGATAGCCATGCCGGTTAGCATGAGCGGGCAATTCTAATGGAATCTCGAGTTCAGAATCCGGCGGCGTTTTAGGGGGCATCATGTATTGTGCAATCGTCTGACCGTCGAACGCTTCATACCACTTGGTTCGGATACGTTGACGCACGTTACCTTCTTTGTCCTGGTAGGAGTATCCAGGCGGTAGCTGGGCCTCGGGTCCCTTCAAAACTGTCTCGATAGCGTGAAACAAAGGGTCGTTGGGATTACTAGCTGCAGTCAGCAAGTCAGTATCAAAGCCATCGTGGTTGGCGAATATGCGCGTGATGTGGGCAAGTTGAACTGGGTCCCAGCAGGCGTGTACTATTCGTAGGTTACCGAGATCGAGGTAGGTCGGAAGCGTAGCAAACCAGGATAGGTAGTACGCAAGTTGTGAATCATCGAGGGCATCAAGTGTTGCTTGGTGTTGCTTTTGATTCTTCTCGGAGTGGGCGCGAAGATACCGATCCTCGGTTGGGTGCTTGGTGTGGTAGGCCAGTGCATTGAACTCATGATTGCCCATTACGACCAGCGCTGTGCCCGCGTCGACCATGGCTTTGGCAATAACTAACGTTTCAAGTATGTGAGGTCCACGATCTATAAAATCACCGAGGAAGATTACTTGTCGATCCTCAGGGTGCGCGTACACTCCGTCTTGACTGATATAACCTAGCGTTTGCAGTAGAGCATTTAGCGGACGCGCGTGTCCGTGAATATCGCCAATAATGTCGTACATTTATGATCCTTGATGGTTTGATAGAACCATAGTACACGAAAAGACTCGATGAAATAACACTAATTGAGAGTTGATTGTGGAAGCTAACGAATGAGTGAGGCCAAGGAATTTCCGGTACCAATAGCGCGACCTGAGGCGTCGCGTGTGACGTTGGTGTGGGGGTCATAGGATCCGAGGAACCGTCCCCGCCCATCACGGGCGTTGAGCTGATTGTTAGGTCCGCTTGAGATTGTACCGAGCAGGCGGCCATTTTGATCACGTATTTGTTGGGTGCTCATAAAGTGTTCTCAGCGTTTTGGGGCTACGCGTCTTGGGGTGTTTATTATAACGAGAAACTATTTTGACAAATTTCTTATTTTGTGTCGGAAAATGCGCCTCCCCATTCTCTTAAGTAGTGAAGGGGATGATTTTGTTAATAGTCTCCACCGAATTGTAGTTAATTGTGACCGGGAAGATGAAAACTTATCACAGTTAACAAGAACGAAAATATGTTACTAGGAAGAGGCACAACGCGATGAAAAATATCAAAATTCCCACGACTACTATTGGCAAACGTATCGAATCAAACGGATTGACTGTATTTCCACTGTATCTAAAGGTAGGACTAAAGTCGTCTGTAACCTCTGGATTAGCCATGATCGACGAGGGTTTGGTGAAGGTAAAAGAGGTTAGTGATGCCGGCAGAGTCCCGACGCTATATGTGATTAATGACTGTAAATCCCACGTTTTATTTTTGGAAGGGGACCAGTTAGTTGGTGCGAAGCAGAATCGAATATGCAATTCCTCCGTATTGATTGCGCCCGAATCCTTTGCCGAAATTCCTGTATCGTGTGTCGAACAGGGACGTTGGGCGAAGAAATCCTCGGCTTTCGCTTCGTCGAATAATTCGGCCACGCCGGAAATGCGCAAGATTCTCAAGGAGAGCAAGCGGGAGGCAAGAAAAAAGTATATTTTACAGCAACAACTCGCGGAGTTAGACGAAGATGCAAGCGAGGTACACGAACATGCGGCTGTACATCATGCGTCGCAAGGTGCAGTTTGGGACAAGGTGGAGACTATGCAGTTCATGCATCTTTCACCGAGTCAAACAAGTTCAATGGATGATGTGTTTGAATCGAAACGAAATCTTATTGAGCGAGCCTTGCGGACCTTTAAGTACCCGCTAAACGCGCAAGGTTGGATAATCGCAATTAATGGTGAAATCCAAACGATTGAAATGTTTGGCGAGAAGGCGTTATGCGAGAAGGCATGGGAACGTGTAATGGGGGGGTGCGTGCTTGAATCAATGGGTAAAGTAGGCCAGCGTCACCGCGGTAAAAAAGAAACGATGCCCAAGATCGACAGAGTTAAAGAACAACAAGTATTCCGGGCCCTTGATCGTCTCCTCAAATTGGTCTGGGAACGAGTGGCAGCAGTGTCCGCGGGCGAAGAATATCGAGGTGATGATGGTAGCTTGATCGGATCTCAATTACAGCTAGATGGGCAATTAGTGCATTTAAGTGCCGTGCTCTAGGGAGGACGCCATTTGGTTTGGTTTTGCTGCAGAGTTTATTTTGGTATCGAAGCTAACAATAATATCACTGTCTTGAGAGATTAATTGGCATTAGAAAAGGAAAATAAAATGTTAAATGAAAATAGAATCAAAGAACTAACGGATCAGATGGATGGGAAGTTGGACGCACAAAAAAGTCTCTTACGGGAATTAAATATTTCCGAAGCACTGCAAGTCGAGTTTCCAGATGTATTCGATGGCGGTGACATTAACACCCAAATGGATCGCGACGGAGATGACGCAGTATACCCAGATGAATATAGTATCACGATTACCAAGGGAAACGGTGAAGCAATCGAAGTTCAATTAAAGGATACAAATTTGAGTGATGAAATCCTTAAATTGATGATGCCAAAGAATGTTACTTGGCGAAAACCCGAAGCAGTTCAAGATCGTGAAAACTACTTGGGAGGACAAAATGTATGACTGAAAAACAACGGACACGCAATAGCAGTCTTCTCCCGGTGGTTGGTAGGATGCCGAGAGCGAGCGGATAATAATAGATGAAGTTAACATCGCTGATTCTCACGATGAAGCGTTGGGTTTTTTGACAAAAATCAAACTGGAGGCTTATTTTGATCTCATCAGATTCACAGAAACCCGAGTCGATGCGTGGGAAGAAGATGAAGAAAAATCCCGTGAAGCTACTGATATTCCAAGTGCCGAAAAACGCGTCCAACAAGCAGATGGTGCAGACACTGACCGACCAGATGATGGAGGAGATAAGAGGAAACGAAAAACCGAAGAAGAAAGAGAAAAAGAAGGATTGAAGTCGGTTCCCAGAGAAGAATGGTCGCGGAACTACGGTGACAATGATTTGGATCTACGATAGAAGAATTAGCAGTAAAATAGAGAGTATCGGCAATTGAAAAAACCGCGGAACTACAGGGGTGTCAAAAAAATCTGATTATTTTCGGCGGTATGTTATAATCTTAGCATGCTGGATCCGCCACAAAATAATGAGGACGAACTTGAGCCGTTAAAGCTGAAGATAGTGCGGCTTTTTAGGGATTTAGAGTTGGTAACGGCTGCCGATATCCAAAGTCTGATGGACGCGGACAACGCCGAAAGCTCAAGGCAAATTGAAATGTCCGACCTAAGCGCGTTAATAGCGAGGTTAAGAGCATTGCACAAGTCGTATAGTTTTCCAGACTGGATTCCTAAACGTTATCGATGCATTCGCGAACTAGGCGCTGGAGCGACATCCCATGTGTATCTAGCGCACGACAGTCAGTTTGAGGCTCTCGTCGCGGTCAAGATAATCAAACCAGGTGAGTCGCTGGAACGCTTTATACGTGAGTCGAAATTGCTACAGCAACTGGAATCAAGACACATTGTGCGACAACTCACGTTTTACGATAACGGTGATGATTTTCACTCGGAGGCGGCGATTGTGATGGAGTACATTGAAGGCCGGTACTTGAGCGATGTAATCGGCAGTAACAAAGGGAAACCTCATGCAACTCAAGACGGGATTCCTTGGATGCGACAAGTGTGTCAAGCGATGGTCGACGCGACTGAGCATGGCATTGTACATCGTGATATTAAGCCGGCCAATATAATCATCGCGGCCAGCGACAACTCCGTGAAGTTACTCGATTTTGGCTTGGCGATTGCTGTACCCGATGGGGAGCGGGTAACGGGGCGAGTGCTGACTAAAGCTGGCCAAATGCTTGGCACACCGCATTATATGTCACCTGAACAGGGCTTTGATTCGACGATTGTTGACTTAAGGAACGATGTATATAGTTTCGGCGCTACGTTTTATCATTTATTGACTGGGACGACACCGTTTGAAGGCATTGATTTTGTAGAGGTTGTTTATAAACACCGCATGGAAATTTTAGAGTCTCCGCGATCCCGTAATCCTAAATTGGACACGGATGTGGCGAATATTCTTGAACGATGCCTTGCCAAGCAGGCGCGAGACAGGTTTGCAAATTTTAGTGAAATTCTAGACGAACTTCCGCCAACCGATATTGAAAAGGGTTACGGTTTTTCCGGACCACAATCGGCTCCAGACCTGGTCACCAGCATGGCAATGCTTGAGCCCAAAAGAATATTCTCAAATAAGATGAGCATTGAGATGCCTGATCTAGAAGAGCCAGTTGCAACAATATGGGGCGAAGCTTGCGTGCAAACTTTCGGTGATGGCCGTAGGTTATTGTTGTTAGAAGGAGATATCGTCGAACGAGCAGACGGATGTGAAGTATTGGTGAGCAGTGATGACGGGATGCTGTCCATGACAGCGGGCGTCGCGGGGAAGATCAGAGCTTCAGCGGGTAGCGATTATTTTAAATCAACTCGACACCTGGCCCCGGTTTTACCCGGGCGCGTCATTGCGTCGGGAGCAGGGACGCTGTCGCATCGATTTGTTTTTCATGCAATCACTATCCCCGAATTCGGTGATGTCGAAGGGGATCGTCGAATTATCCCGACGCCTGACTTAATCCGTAGTATTTTAGGTGATTGTTTTCATCATGCGCAGTCTTTAGGAATTGGGAGCATCGCGTTTCCTTTGCTGGGTACTGGTAATGCGGGAATGGACCCCAAGGTTTGTCTGCATACGATGGTCGAGTATATCTCGCGTGAATTCGAATCGGGTATGACTCCGTTGCAGGAGATCCGAATTGTTTTACTTCGAGGGCAAGGGTAAGTATGTCGCTACCAACACCGTTTGATTCTGTAATTGATCAATTTCGACCTGAACGAGCAACTGGGTGGGGATCGATTACACTCTTGATTAGAAATGCAGGGACAGGCGAGTCAGAACATAAAGAGGAATTGTGGACAGCAGTCCTCGTAACGCTGCGGGAAACTGCGACACGAGTGCTTGCAACGTTTCCTAATTCAAGCATCGAAAATCCAGATGAGTTGATAAGCGGGGTATATGAAAAGTTGCAGGCCAGGATGGGCAACGAAGAAATATCGGATCGTCACCATTTCTTTGCTACGGCATGTACACATTTTCGGTGGGCGATGCTTGATGAACTAAAAAAACGTCGCGTCGATGTCATGCCCGACGTGCCCGACATTGTCGAGATGCCGGACGAAGACATCGCCGCGGAACGTGAAATGCAGCAATTGGTTATGGCAGAACTTGGCTCGCTCGACGAATCCATACAGCGTATTGTGTGTGGTCGTCTATTTTTGGGTATGACGTTTGAGGAGCTTGGCCGTGAATATGATATGCCGCTGACCACCGCATACGATCAGTTTAATTCGGGAATCGAGCTGTTGCGTCGCCGCGTGTCGCAGGCCTGAGGACTTTCCACCTTGACCGGACCTGCAATCGTGTTCTGTTGAAGTGTTCTATCACTCCAATGCATTGCCCTCGATTTGGGCTGAGATGACTTTGTACAACATCACCGCATGCGCGGCCCAGGCAAATTGAAAGTAACTGCGATATTCG
>Ga0302132_10001678_pt1 | contig 12808 bp, 9 predicted proteins | sample CB9_321_MG_FD_203113 | JGI IMG/M metagenome (GOLD analysis project Ga0302132, IMG submission 203113) | Marine microbial communities from Western Arctic Ocean, Canada - CB9_32.1 | ecosystem: Environmental > Aquatic > Marine > Oceanic | place: Canada: Western Arctic Ocean | collected 2017-09-19
TCACGGTCGACTTCGCTCCGAAGGTCCGAGGATACAAGGGCCAAATCTGGATGTTGGTCGGCATGGACCCCGGCGGCACATTGATCGACATCAGCATGGTCTACCACAACGAACCGTTCGGCTATTTTTCGGTCGACCCCGCTAGGTTCCTCGAGCAGTTCCGTGGCAAGAGCGTGCTGGCCCCGATGACCGTCGGTGAGGACATCGACGCCGTCTCACGGGCCACGATCACCAATGACTCCGCCGTGCGCGCCATTCGTGAGAGTGCGCGCCGCATGGCGCGCGAGTACATCGCCGAACGCGCCAGCGAGCAATAGCGCCCTCGGCCGCGACCGACGGATGGCCAACCGATCCGATTTCGCCCGGTCGCCGTCCCTGGTCGACCGTGGGCGGGAGCCATTCGATATGACATGGACACCCCGTAATGAGGCCGCACTGCGTCCCGACCAACGGACACCCGACGCCCACGCACGTTCGTTGACCCGCCGCCGGGTAGGACAACTGGCCCTGGTCGCCGTGATCAGTGCGAGCGCTGCCCTGGCGGCTGCGCAGCCGGAGCCGGCGACCCGCACCATGACCACCGACGATCTGATCGCCATGGATCGTCTGTCCGACCCACAGGTCTCGCCCGATGGGCTCGACCTCGCATTTGTCGTGAGTGAGCTGGACCTCGCCTCCGACCGGCGCCGTACCGACATCTGGACCGTCGCGGTCGACGGTGGATCACCCCGGCGGATCACGACGGACGAGGCGAGCGACTTCAATCCACGCTGGTCGCCCGACGGGGCGCACCTCTATTTCCTCTCGACCCGCTCAGGCTCATCGCAGGTCTGGCGTCTCGACGTGGACGACGCTCGGGTCACCCAGGTCACCGATCTGCCACTAGACGCCTCCAACCTGACCGTGTCCCCCGATGGCACGCACCTGGCAATATCCATGGAGATCTTTGTCGACTGCGCGACGCTGGCGTGCACCGCCGACCGATTGGACTCGCGAGCGCAGAATCCCGCGACAGGCCAGGTCTACGACGGGGTCTTCGTCCGCCACTGGAGCCAGTGGGAGGATGGACGTCGTTCGCATGTCTTCGTGGTGCCGGCCAACGGCGATGCCCCAATCGATGTGATGACGGGTGTCGACGCCGACTCACCGTCCGTCCCATTTGGCGGCGCCGAAGAATTCACCTTCACGTCGGATGGACAGCAGATCGTGCTGACGGCGCGGCTCGCCGGCGCCGGCGAGCCCTGGTCCACAAACTTTGACCTTTTTGTGAGTCCGATCGACGGGTCAGACACACCCCGACTGTTGACCGCCGACAACAAGGCCTGGGACACCGCGCCCGTGTTCTCACCCGATGGCCAGACGCTGGCGTATCTGGCCATGACACGACCTGGGTTCGAATCAGACCGCCTGCGAATCACTCTGAAACGTTGGCCAGACGGGCCCACCCGCACGCTTGCCCCTGACTGGGACCGCTCGCCCAGCAGCCTGGTGTGGTCGGCCGACGGCAACACGCTGTACGCCACCGCGCAGAACCTGGGTCACGTGTCGCTGTTTGCCGTGGACGTCCAGTCAGGCGACGTCACGACCATGCTCGACGACACCGGATACGTCGGGGCGCCAGCACTGGCCGGCGACCGCCTGGTGTTTGGAGTCGACGATTTGCAGTCGCCGGTGGAGTTCTTTCGCGCGACAGCGGGCGGCAACGATCTGCAGCAGATCACCCACTTCAATGACGCACGGATGGCAGCGCTCTCACTTGGCGACCATGAACAGTTCAGCTTCGCTGGCGCCGGCGGGGACACTGTCTACGCGCAGATTGTCAAACCGGCGAACTTCGACGCGAGCCGCTCGTATCCAGTCGCATTCCTGATTCACGGCGGGCCGCAGGGGTCATTCGGCAACCATTTCCACTATCGATGGAATCCCCAAAGTTACGCCGCGGCCGGCTATGCCGTGGTGATGGTCGATTTCCACGGCTCGGTCGGGTACGGACAGGCGTTCACCGACGCCATTGCCGGCGACTGGGGCGGGAAACCGCTGGAAGATCTGCAACTTGGTCTGGCCGCCGCCCTCGACCGTTACCCCTGGATGGACGGCGACAACGCGTGCGCGCTCGGCGCCTCGTACGGCGGGTACATGGTCAACTGGATTGCCGGCAACTGGCCAGACCGATTCAAGTGCCTGGTCAACCACGACGGCCTGTTCGATATGCGGTCGATGTACTACTCCACCGAGGAACTCTGGTTCCCGGAGTGGGAACACGGCGGACCCTATTTCGAGAACCCCGAGGAGCACGAGAAACACAACCCTGCCCACCACGTCACTCAATGGCGGACTCCAATGCTGGTAATTCACAGCCAGGAAGACCACCGGGTGCCGCTAGAGCAGGGCCTCAGCACCTTCAACGCGCTCCAACGACGCGGCATCCCCAGTCGACTCCTGTTCTTCCCCGACGAAAACCACTGGGTCAGCAAGCCGCACAACAGCCTGCAGTGGCACCACACCGTGCTGGCATGGCTGGATCAATGGGTGGGCGAGGCGGACTCGACCACGCCGTAGACAACCGAACCGCGCTGGGCGGACCGGTGACCACGCGCCCGGTTCAGCACCACCTCGCAGCGGTGCTGAACCGCACCGGACAGCACCGGAGTGGTTCAGGCCGTTCACACGTGATCACCTAGCCAGCACGGATCGGCGAAATCACGGACGCCTGGTACGCGCTTTCCTGTAGGATGTGGGATTCATCAGTGACCTGCGCCGGCAGGCACTGGCCCCGTCGTGGTGGGTACTGCCCGTCCATGCACTCAGACCTTCAGGACGCCATCGACTTTCATCAGGCCATCGTCACCGAAGGTGCCAAGGCCCTGGTGGGCTATGAGCGCGAGAAAGCGCTCGCGAACATGGTCTTGCTGGCGGAAATTCCGACCACCTACGATCAGGACGAGCAGCGCCAGGTCAATGCCGGCAACCTGCTCCTGCGGGGCGTGCCGGGAGTCGGAAAGACGTTCTTCGGGGTGATCCTGGCCGCGATCAGTGGCGCGAAATTCGCGCGCCTCCAGGGTCGCGCCGACCTGCAACCGACCGAGGTCGTCGGTTTCCAGATGATCAATCCGGCGACCGGCGAGTTCATCACGGAATTCGGACCACTCGCGTCGGCCGAAGTCATTCTGCTCGACGAGATCAATCGGATTCCGCTGAAATCGCAGAGTGCTTTTCTCGAGGGACTACAGGACCGATCGATCACGGTCGGCAAGGAAACCTATCAGCTCCCGGCGTTCAGCTTCGCAATCGCCACGATGAACCCGGTCGAGCTGGGTCAAGGCACGTTTCCCTTGTCTGAGGCGGCGACGGACCGATTCGCCATCATCGTGAACATCGGGTATCTACCGCCCGACGAAGAGGAGAAGCTGGTCAACTTCGACTTCAAGAAGGTCCATCTGCGCGGACTGATGGCGAAAGAGCGCGTCATCGAGCTTCGAGGTCGCATCGGCGAAGAGGTGTTTCTGCATGACGCCCTGGGCAAGTACATCCGCCGGCTGGTGGCCGCCACCCGACCCTACAGTCCGGAAACGGACTGGCACCAGCATTCGCCGTCGGCGCTGGTAGAGCAGTATGTCGATCTCGGCGGGTCGCCGCGCGCCACGATCTGCTGGGGACGCCTGGTCAAGGTGTGGGCGTTGCTCTCGGGCCACCGCGACGAGGTCTACCCCGAGGACATCCAGGATCTGGCCAAACACGTCCTGGGACACCGGCTGTGGCTCGCCCCCCACGCCGCGAGCCGCAACATCCATGTCGATACGGTCATCGAAGAGGTCATCGACACGGTGCCCATTCCATGAACGCCACCGCCGTTCCGACAACAGATGACTCACTGGTGTCGTGGTCCGAAATTCAGGACGTCGAACTGGTCATCGTCCGTCGCATGCAGGAACTGGCGATCGGCACGCATCCGAGTCTGTTCCAGGGGGTTGGTCACGACCTGGCTGGGCTCCGCGATTGGCAACCGGGCGACCGCCTGTCGTCCATTGACTGGGCCCAGTCCACGCTGACGAATTTCAGCCCGCTCGTCACGCGGGAGTTTGAGCAGGAGAGCAACGCGCCCGTCATGATCGCGGCCGACGTGTCAGGGTCCACACGATGCGGGGTGGATGGCGCGCCGATCGCCAGAGTGATCGCACACGCGGTGGCCACCTTTGCCATGGCCGCGTCGTTCTTTCAGGATCGGGCCGGCCTGATCACATTCGATGGCGACACGCGGCAGATGACCGTGCGTCCGCTCATCGGGCGGGGCCACGCGATGCATTGCGTGGACGCCTACCAAGAGCGGCTGGTGGCCGGTCGGTCACCCGCATCCAAACCGGACGTGAGCTTCGCGGGCCTGCTGCGCAAGCGTTCGCTGGTACCGGTCATCTCCGATTTTCTGTCCGACGACCCGGCACCGTTCCTGGCGGAGCTGGCCGACCTCGGCTCATTTCACGATGTCTTTCTGGTCATGGTCGACAGCGCGTTCGCCTTCCAGCTCCCGGCACTCTCGGCCGGATGGGTCGAGGTGCTTGACGTGGAGACCGGGCACACACGCGTCCTCGCTGCCGACGACCTCGCACAACTCGGACGGCGCGTCACCGAGTGGCAAGACGGCGTCGCGCGTGACGCACGCGACTTGGGACTCGACGTCCTGCGCCTCGGCGGCGACGGACCGGCGATCCATGACCGTTTGGTCAGCTTCCTGTTGGCACGGAAGCAGGCACAACGATGAGGTCGGAACGACGTCCGTTCGCGCTCGCGCTTGTGTGCGCGCTCATTGTGTCCGCACCGGTATGGGCACAGCCCGCGGACGACACCACCGCAGTCGACGCCTTTCGTTGCTGGCGCCGCCTCGACCAGCATGCGGTCCGGGTCGGCGAGCGGTTCACCATGACCGTGACCTGCAGCGCCGTCGAGACGGACCAGGCACGAGCCGTTCCGGATCCCGTGGCGCTGGAACCGGCGTCCATTGACGTCGCACCGTTCGAGGTGCTCGACGGCGAACGGTTCGAAGATGCCCACACCGGTCCCTATCGCTTCTTTCAATATCGCTACACGCTTCGCCTGATCACCGAGACCAGCTTCGGCGAGGACGTTGAGCTCCCGGCGCTTCAACTCACCTATCGTGTCGAGCGCCGGATCGGGAGTGATCCGGCCCTCGCCGGCCGCGAGTTCACGTACGTGTTGCCTCCCGAGCCCATACGCATGATTTCGCTAGTCCCTGGCGCGGTGGTCGACATCCGCGATCTGCCGCCAGCGACGTTCGGAGACGCCCAGAACCGAGTCTTCCGGGCCAACGCGCTCACGCTGGGCGCGGCCCTGCTCGGCGTCATGGCGGTGGGGGTCCTTCTGATGGGCCTGACGCGGGCGGCCCGCGTGCGTCGAGGCGACGCGCCGACGGTCGACAGGCCAATCTCGCCGTTTCTCGTGGCTCGTCGGGCACTGGGCGAGCTTGCGGCCGTCCAACGCGCCACCGAAGAACAGGGATGGACAGACGATGGGCGCGCGCGTGCGCTCGCAGCGCTCCGTGTGGCCGGTTCCGTGGCGCGCACCGGCGCCGTGCCGCACACCATCGTCGGCAGGGACACCGCCGCCCGCGCCGGTCAGCTCCGTATTCGACGCGGCCTCCTGCGGCGGCAGACCGTGGTGGTCTCGTCGGGCGTCACCGCCGCCGCGTTGGTCGATGGGGCCGGCGGATCAGGCGTGCCGGCTGTAGGCGACGCCCCGCTCATGGTCGACCTGGCGCAGACGATCTCGGTGTTCACGCAGGCCCGATACGGCCGAACTGACGACGTGGCGCCGAACGACCATCGTCATGATGACGCGGACCTCACGAGAGCCCTGGACACGGGCGTGTCGACCCTCAAGCGACTGCGCTGGCGCTCGGCACCGCCGGTGCGCGCCATCACCCAGCTAGGGGCATTCCTCGCGGAGTGGGTCACATGGAAACGCTGACCGCGGTACTGGCCACAGCCAGACAGACGGTCGCCCAGCTCGACGACCTGTCGCTGGCGGGGCTCCCGCTGCCGCAGCGCGACGAGGCGGTGCTCATGCTGGGCCTGCTCGGCGCGCTCGCGGTGACGGCCTTACTCGCGCGCTCCGTCCTCCGGCACCACCCAGGCCGTATGCAGATGGTGCTGCCCGCGGTGCTCTCGGCCGCCATCACGCGGCGCTCGACCCTGGCCCCGATACGCCACGCCCCGTTTCTCCTGTTCCTCGCGGGACTGCCGTTCCTGGCGGTGGCCATCGGCGACCCGCACACCGCGCTGATCGAGGAACGCGCGACATACCCAGGGCATCGCATCGCCATCCTGATCGACGCGTCCCTCAGTATGGACAGCTCCTTCGCCACCAATCAGCTTGGCTGGGGCAACACCTATCTGGCGAACGTGTCCGCGGCCGACTACTTTGTCCGGCGGCGGATGGAGGGATCGCACCGGGACCTCGTGTCGCTGGTGCAGTTCGGCGGCGAGGCGTACATCGTGACCCCGTTCACGAACGACTACGAGAACATCCTGCTCAGCATCGGGTTGATCGGCACGCCCGAAGAATTTGACCGGTTCCCCGACCACGGCACCTTGATCATGCGAGCGGTCAGCCGGGGGGTCGAGCTGTTTCGCACCTTCGACTTTCTCAGTGCGCAAGGCAATCTGATGGTCATCTTCAGCGACGGTCAGGATACGCACGCCATCTACGAGGGCCAGTCGATTGATGACATCTTGGAGGAGGCGGCCGACAACGCGATTCCCGTCTACTTCATTCGTACCGCCTACAACCAGGACCTGGGCGACGTGCTGCCCGACATCACCTGGAAGCTAGCGGTTGAGAAGACCGGTGGCCGCTTTTATCCCGCGGCCGACGAGGCCGCGATCCTGCAGGCGGTGCACGAAATCGACGCGCTCTCGGCCGGCGAGATCGAAGTGACACAGTACGTGGCCCACCAGCCGCGATTCTCCCCATTCGCACTGGTCGCGGTCGGGCTCTGGAGCCTCGCGGCCGTCGGCGGACTCGGCCTGAAACAGTTACGGAGATTCCCGTGAGGCGCGTCGGATGATCAAAACCCTCTCTAGCTACCTGCTCATCGCAGTCCTGCTCGCCATGGTCGCCGGGGTCTTGCTCACCGCCGGCCGCCTTGAGCGACAGCTCGCGGCAGCGGACCAGTCTCTGGCCGTATTGACCTTGGCCGACGCAGCCGAGCGCTACGACGCCGTGGCCGCCCTGCTGGCCCCCTTCGAGCGAGTCCCCTGGCTTCTGCGGGGCACCCGCGACGCGGTGACCGCCAGACAAGCCGCCGTCCGGTACTGGCGGGGCGACTATCGGAACCTCGTGGATGCGTACTCGCAGGCGGACAGCCCCACGACCGCTGGGAACGCCGCCCTTCAGTTTGTCGTGGCCAACGCGGACTACCGGTCAGTCCAGCGACCCGGCACAAACCGCGACCTGGCCCTCGGGACCCTCGACCACGCCATCGGGGTCTATCGCCGCCTGCTGGAGGGTAACGATGCTCATCCAGACACCGCGTTCAACTATGAACTGATGGTGCGGCTGCGCAACGAAATCACGTCCGGCGACGAGGTGCCCGAGTTCCATCGCCCCACCGTGGCCGGCAATCCGGGCGACATGCCCGCGGAAGAAGACATGGAAGACGTCCAGATCTATGTCCCGCGGGACAGCGTCGTCGACCCCGACGAGAGCGAGGACCCCACGATCGGTGAAGGCGCGCCGATCCGTAAGCGCGGGTAGCCCCCTATGCCTCCGCTCCGATTCGAGGAGCCGCTCCATCTCTGGCTGCTAGTCATACCGGCCGGGCTCGGTCTGCTCTGGGCGTGGCAGCTGGGTGGACGGCGCCGAGACACGCGTGCCGCGCACCGACACCGGACCGTGCCGGTCCGTGAGCGGTTCGCGTTTGGCGGCGAGCTGTGGTTCTGGCTCTGTCTCGTCTTCGCGATCAGCGCCCTGGTGGTGGCGCTAGCGCGCCCCCAGGTCCTGGCGTCGGTCACTCAGAATTCGGGCGCCGATTTCATCATTCTGCAGGACGGCTCCACCTCGATGCGGGTCAGCGACATGACGCCGGACCGTTGGCAACGATCGGTTGGGTGGATTCGACTGTTCGCCGAGCTGATCAGCTGGCAAGATCAGCGCATCGCGCTGGCGCTCTTTGCCCACCGTGCCGCTCCCCAGGTTCGACTCACGAAGGACCCCAATGCACTCTTCTTCTTTCTCGACCATCTGGGCGAAGAACCGCCGTTCCGCCTAGAAGCCGACACCAGCTGGGACACCAACATCGAGGAGGGCATCTACTGGGGTATCCGGATGTTCGAGCGCGACGAGGAACTGTACGGCGTCCGGTTGAGCGCGAAGGCGTTCATCGTGATTTCAGACGGCCAGGCGTGGAGCGGCGAGGTGGACGAGGCAATCACACTGGCCCGTACCCATGACATCCGGGTCTACGTCATCGGCGTCGGCACCTCCGCGGGCGGGTTCATCCCTCAGCTACCCCGCAGCCTCTACGCCGACCCTGAAGACCCGATCCACTCGGTGCTCGACCGCCGGTCACTCGGCGCGATTGCCGAGGCAGGCGGCGGCGCCTACTACGAGCTTGGAGTCGATTCGGACCAGGACATCGCGCTGCGCATCATCTCGGACGTGCAGCGCCGGGCGCAGGCCACCCAGCGCGAGGAAACCTTCACCGAACTCTACTGGTTCTTCTTGGCCATGGCGGCTGGCCTGATTTGTCTCGGCACGCTGTTCGTGAAGGAACGTACGCAACTCTGGTGGCAGATCGCCACCGCTGGCGGCCTCACACTCCTGTTGCTCGCGTGACGGCCATATCGGTGGACCGGTCATCAACGAGCGACTGGACGCCGAGTAGTCGCCGGTCTCGGCCGCCAGCTCGACGCGGCGCCGGAGGGCTACGTGGGTTCGAAGCGGAGCCAGGTGCCGGTGGGTTCGGTCTGCTCGACGCCGGCTTGAGACCAGTCGCAGACCCCGTGCGAGAACAGCCGTTCCAGACGAGCCTGCTCGTCTGACGTCCACGAGACGTTGTAGTCGTCAGACGCGATCGGCCTGAGCTGGCACTTCAAGATGTCACTGGAGACCGGCGCCCCGGCCACCTCGCGGGGAGCGGGGGGGGCTGGGTACAGTTCAGCGCACTGGCCCGCGTGTCGCTCTTGCGGCTCAGCCATCTTGGTGGGGTCCTCGCCACGGCCCCAGCAGGCGTCCACAAGGTCCGCCGGCTTGGCGTGGACGACCTTGTCGATCGGCGAGTTCGCAGACGTATCCGCGGCGAGCGCGCTCAGCCACGCGTCCATCTGCGCTAGCGCCTCCTGCGCCCGGGGGCTGTCGGTCGAATACAGTCCATAGCGGTTGTCTTCAACGAGCATCACATGATTGTCGGCTCGCCCGTTCGCGCGGAGCAACCGCTCGCGGATCGAGAACGAGTGATACCGAAGGTGCACATCACCCTGTTCGGCGTCGTCGGAGTACGCACGATAGTCGATGATCGGAATGGTCGCCAGGCCTCCACCGCCGTGCGTCACCCGACCGGTCTGATAGGCCGCGCGCAACGCCGCCAGGTCCGCAACCGTCCGCTCCGCCTGAAACTGGCCGTCGTGGTCATAGCCACCCACTCGCTCGTTCAAATCGAGGAACTGTGCCGGCGTGATGACGCCTTCGTTCAACGGGGCCAGCCCGTACTGCACCCCGACGTTGTCGAGCGGCCGTCTGGCGAACCCGGTCTCCGGGTCACGCCCGAACACATTGACTGCATGGTCATACACGTCGCAGCGTGCGCCGCCAGGGTTGGTCTCGGCGTCATAGCGCAGCGTGTCGTCCAGCACGTCCGGACAGAACTCGCTCGGTGCAATCCGGCCCGCGTTCCTCGAGACGTTGGGCATGGTGTCCAAGACCAGGAACCCTGCCACCGCTCGCTGCTCCTCCTCTGAGAACGGCACCCCGGCGGTGTCGCTGAAGTAGTGGTTGAGCAGCCTCGCGTCGGTAATGTAGGGAATCGTGCCGGAGATCACGTCGGGAAAACTGCACCCCGGAATGATGCCGTCGAGCAACCCTGGATAGTTATCTGCGATCTGGTGGTTCTGATACGACCCACCGGAACACCCCCACCCGATCGTGTAGTCCGGCGCACCGTAGGATTCGATGAAGCGTTCCTTGACCATCATCATCGACTCGGCCGCGAGTAGGTCATTGCAGTTGTTCCGAAAGACGTTGAGGGTCGAGGATGCCATCGCATAGCCTTGCCGCAGCATGACGTCGTCGGTGACCCCACCCGTGGCGTCGCCCTGCCGATACCATCCGTTCACGCACCCGCCACCGAAGGTGTAAATCAGCCGCCCGTTCCACCCCGCCGGCATCTGCCAGGGGCTCGGCTCCGGATCCGTGGTTGGATCATGGAGCAGCGCAACCTGGTAGACCGCTCGGTTGACAGTGCCGGTCTCGATTCTGACGATGTAGGGCACCTCCGCCTCATGCAAGGTGGTGGTGTACGCCAGGTCCGCTGGCCGGTCCGTAGAGTCTGGCAGCGCTTTCAGTGCGCCCCCGTCAACGGAGCGGTAGGCGTAGTCGACGCGCCGCACCACCGAGCAATCGTCATCGATAGCCGCACCGAGCGTCTCGCCGGACACGAGCTCAAAGTCGTCGGTCTGGCACACGAACGGTTGCTGGTGGGGACCTGAAAACACCGGCCCGGTGCCCGGGTGGTTCCGCACCTCGAGTTCCACCGACGCGCCGTCCTCTGTCGCGACCGCCACGCGGCTGACACCGACCCCAAGCTCGCTCACCAGCCCTTCCAGCGCAACCTCCGACACCGCCTGGAATGCGGCCGTGACATCGCGATCGTCCACCCGGACGGTGACGGTGTCCGGCGACGTGCCCTCCGGCAGCTCGACACGAACCAGCGCGTCACCCCCGGTGACCATGTCAGGTCGGGAGGACACCACACTGAGCTGAGGCACGCCGGGGACACCGGCCATCTCTGCTGAGGAACAGCCGACGACCGCCAGCGCGAGCGCCAAGGGTACGCCGGTGGCCCGCAAAATACGACACCGGGAGATGGTGGGTCTGCGCACGCGTACCTGCTCTTTCTTCCGACGCGCCGACGTCCTACCGACCGATCGGCACAGTGTGGATACGCGCCATTCTACCAGAGCGCAGTCGCGCCCAGGGTGTCTCGTGGGTGGGGCGTCGCTGCGTCGGCGGCCCGCAGCGGTCCGACCCGGTTTTGATCTTTGACTGAGGCACTCGTATAGTCGTCGCAACGGTCAGGAACAGCCCGACGAGGTTCTAGCCATGTCCCCAAAGAGCACCACGGTGAAGACACCCCCGCTTGTCTATGCCGCACTGGTCGCAGTGCTGGCGCTACCCGCAGCCGCCGACGCTCAGCCAGACCCGTGGGCCGGCAGCTGGCGAGGGACGACCAGCACGGCTGACGGCCAGGACACGGGCGTGACCCTGACCCTGGTCGAGAACGCCGGCGCGTACTCGGGCCTGATGACCGGTTTCGCTCCGGGCCGCGAGATTCGTCTCTCGCATGTCGAGGCGACGGACACGCAACTGACCCTCATGGGGTCAGCCGACACGGATTTCGGTCCCCTGGCGCTCCGCTACAGCTTGACCCGGGACGAACGGACCCTCTCCGGCGGTGGGCGGGTCACGCTTGGCGACCATGGCTTCGACGTCACGGTCGAACTCACGCGTCGCCGGCGTGCCGAGGTGCCACAACCGCAGGTCGCGCAGCGGATCGAGTACTTTGCCGGCACCTGGACCTTCGAGTACACCGGAGGTGAGTTTCCGCCATTGAGCATCGGGACGCGCAGTGGCACCGTCACATTCGCCGCGATACCGCATGGCCCCTTCGTCCACGCTGTGGTTACCGGCGACGTGTTCGGTGAGTCCTACGCCGAGACGTGGACGATCGGTTTCGATGCGTCCGCGCGATCGGTGGTGTGGCACGAAGCGTTGTCGACGGGCCAGTCATTGATCGCGGTGGGCAACTGGACCAGCCCCATCGGCATCACGTTTCTGACGGCGCCGGTAGAGGCCGATGGGCGCGTCTATGTGCTCAAGCGACTGATGCGGGTGACCTCGGATACCGCCTTCGCTGTCAGTGACGAGTTCTCTGTAGATGGCGGGCCGTTCCAGCGTCTGGGCGACGGGGCCTACCTCCGTTCCAACTAACGTGCCGGGGCGATCCCACCGGAACCAACCCACCGGAGAACCATGACCACAGACTCGCTGCGTGCGCGCGACGCCGCCCATCTCATCCACCCGCTACATAGCACCCAGGCACAGGCGACCGCCCGGATCTGGGTCAAGGGGGAGGGGGCCGTACTGACGGACTCGGACGGCGCAGAGTACATCGACGGCGTGGCCGGTTTGTGGAACGTGCTGGCCGGGCACGGGCGCCGAGAACTGGCCGAAGCGGCCCGAGACCAGGCCGAGACGCTCGCCTACGCGTCAGGCTTTGCCGGCAGCTCGAACCCGTTGGCCATCGAGTTGGCCGAACGCCTGGCGACACTGACGTATCCGTCAATCAATCGCTTCTTCTTCACAAGCGGCGGCGGCGAGGCGACGGACAGCAGTATCAAGATGTCGCGCGCCTACTGGACGCTCCGGGGGCGACCAGAGAAAACCAAGGTCATTTCCCGCGTCGAGGCGTATCACGGGGCGACGCTGGGGGCGATGAGTGCGACCGGTCTGAGTGCATACTGGCCATTGTTCGAGCCGCGAGTCCCCGGCTTCTTGCACATCCCGTCGCCGTATCCCTACC
>Ga0302132_10001682_pt1 | contig 12800 bp, 14 predicted proteins | sample CB9_321_MG_FD_203113 | JGI IMG/M metagenome (GOLD analysis project Ga0302132, IMG submission 203113) | Marine microbial communities from Western Arctic Ocean, Canada - CB9_32.1 | ecosystem: Environmental > Aquatic > Marine > Oceanic | place: Canada: Western Arctic Ocean | collected 2017-09-19
GCAGATTCTGTACCATCTTTGGTTCACCGCTTGGAGAATAAACCAATCGACATTCCAAGAGTATTATTGCCGGCATTGGAAGCATGTGTTATTCAAATTCAAACCAGAATTAATGGTAGACGTGTTCGACGATCTAAGCAGATTGTTGAGATTGTAGGAATAGACCCCCATTCGCTTGAGGTGATTACCAATGAGGTATTCCGCTGGGATGTTACCAATGATGACTTTGTATTCAGTGGTAAGTCATATGTTCTTGAAAAGATAATGGTTAAAATCAATTATGGGCAAGAGGAAATGCGTAGGGAACTGAGAACCCGTAAACGGGTTTTAGAATGGATGGTTCTCAATGATATTAGAAAATCTGATCAAGTCAGTCAAATCATTACCGAATACTATGTCAGACCCAAAGAGATTATGGCAAGAGTAGATGGTAATCGTTGAAATCAACTATTTAGGAGTGGTAGGATATGGAACTGACCGCATGGCAGAAAATCTGTCATCGGATTCTCGGTAAGATTCTCAAAAAGAAAGCCAGAAGCGATAAGGATCTTTCTGCTAATTTGGTAAAAGGTGCAATACCGGTAATGCCAGAGGTATTCGTCGCCCAAATCCTTGTAACATCTATTGCGGTATTATTGGTGTGCTGGGCACTCATTGCAGCATTTTTCTTTCCAAAGGTTGGTTTCATCGATTTCTATGAGTCCATTCCTGATGATTCAACAGCCGAAGCCTGTTTGATTTGGGAATATTGGAATCCCGATTTAATCGATGAAAGTGAAGTGGCAAATGGTTGTCCTGAATTCCGTTATTTGGAATTCCCGCCGGTTATAAAAATTATATTACCTATTATGTTGGGAGCAGTTATACCTTGGTTCACCTATAGATATCTCAAAGGCGGAGCAGCAAGAGCGAAAAAATTCAGAGGTGCTCAATTGGAAAAATATCTCCCTTATGCTGCCTCATTTACCGCAGCGATGTCTGCTGCCAACGCGACGCCACAAAAGATTTTCAGATCGCTTGCCATCAATGGCGATATATATGGAGAAATAGCGTACGATGCATCGATGGTCTATCGTGATATCACTTTACTAGGCTATGATTTAATCACTGCGATGAGTAATTCTGTAGATCGAGCAGCATCTACATGGATGACTGAATTCTTTCAAGGAATGGTTGGTACCTTGACATCTGGCGGTTCACTAAAAATCTACTTCCTCAATAGGGCTGAACACTATATGAGAGAAAATCGAACTCGCTTAGGAGAGTTCTTGGAAATGCTCTCAATGCTTGCGGAATCATATGTTGTGGTAGCAGTAGCGATGCCACTTTTCCTAATCGTAATGCTTGTAATTATGTTCTGGGTATCTGGTCGTGGTTCACAAATGTCCGAGGGTATGCTATACGGGGTAGTCATGTTGGCTTTACCCTTGATTCACGTTGCCTTTACCGGATTGGTATGGATCAGTAGTAAGGAACAAGAGATGTGAGGAGGTGAATGAATGGCTCGTAAGAAGAAAAAGAAGATAGTCGTCAACCTCGACCTTCCCAAAGATGATACTACGATGATAAAATTGTATTCGATTCTTGCTATTAGTCTATTTATCGGATTTTCTAGTATGACTTTCTGGTTTACAAATTCACACTTCACGACCTCACCTAATAATTCTCCAATGTTCGTCAATTTGTATTGCGGGTATAATCCAAATGTAATGCCGACATTTGCCCAGAATGAGAGTTGTGATATTCTCAAGGACTCTCCAGACACTTTGACTTGGGAACCAGAAGAATGGTCGTTAATAGGCTCTAGCGGGCAAGGGCAGTCATTCGACGTCCCCGGGGTTGACCCAACTACCAGTGGCGGGCTTTCCTTACCGCAACCACTTGTTGCCACCTGTGAAGTCGAAGCAGATGTACCGGTAGATTATACCTTTTCTATCAATAAACCGGACCGCAGCGTGATGAAATCATATAATGGCAATTCAGGATTATCGACCGATAATTGTTTGATTGAAATCGATAATATGAATCCTGATGAGAAATATTCCGTCGTGGTAATAACCAATGATGGAGGTAAGTTGAAAGAGGTTTCATTCGTCATCCAAGTAGATTATTATGACGGAGTCCCACAGTATATGAATAATGCCTCGGTTTGGATCGGTCCGGAAGTAGAAGTCATCGGCTTCGTTCTTCATCCAGCAATTTTCCTCAACTTCTTCGGTTTCGCATTGTTTATTATATTCTGGCCAGCCTCATATTATTGGGATAGGGTAAAAACGAACATCAATGCTATGGAGGAAAAATTCCCCGATTTCTTGAGAGATATGGCCGAGTATTGGAAAGGAGGTCTTTCGATGACGATAGCTGTTCAAACCCTTGCTAGCAGTGAATATGGTGTTTTGAATGACGAAGTCAAAAAGATGTCAGATCAACTTAGTTGGGGTATTGCTTTCAGTGATGTGATAGAAATGTTTGCAGTCAGAGTAGGCACACCTCTCGTACAACGAGCGATTTCATTGATATCTGAAGCCAATCGTGCTGGGGGAAAGATTTCAGACATTCTGGTAACCGCAGCGAACGACAGTAGAGAAATCAAGTTCTTAGAGGGTGAAAGAAGAAGAACAATCGCTTCATATATTTCGGTAATTTGGACTTCGTATTTCGTTTTCCTTGGGGTAATTGTAGTTCTTGCTAAGGTGTTTATTCCCGCTATTGCCGGTTCTAATTCAGCGAGTTCAGAAGAGGAAGGGGATGGTGGTGGTGAAGCCATTGGTAACATGGTAATCAGGAATATCGACCCGTTGTTTTTCCTAACTGTTTTCTTTTACGGGGTGATTATGCAGGCTATGGGTAATGGGGCCATGGCTGGTTTGATGGCTACCGGTCGATTCAGCAATGGTATGAAACACTCAGGACTCATGATTCTGGTAGCAATGTTTAGTTTCAATTTCATCGCCTTCACTCCAGATCTCATCGGGGTTTCGGCATTACCTGGACTGAATCCTTCAATCGGTACATTCGTTCCATGAGTTGATTAGTGTGAAAGATGACGAGGCTCAAGTACATATTTTGGAGATGCTGACATTATTTTGGCTTTTCTTCATGTCTGCTACTTTCATTATTCGTATTCACATCCCCGACTCACCATCGATTGCATTAGATGATTCTCTCGTAGTTTCTGGCGAGGACGCGATACGTTATGGTTTGGGTCTTGAATCAACTAATGGCACATATGATTCACTGATACATGAATATCTTGCAGAAGATGATTTAGATAGTGTTTGCGATTTGATTCAAGATAAATTATCACCTGGAACTGAAGCGAATTGCCATTTGGCGAGAAATGCACAATCCTCGTCTGCACACGGAGAGATAGGGACGCCAAATAGCGGAACGATAGTGGTTCATCGAATGATAGTAGTCAACGGGGACCTTTGGACATTGAGTTTGGACGTATGGTCGAGAGGAGGTATCTGAAATGATGGAAGAGGATGACCGTGCTCAAATGCTATTAGCAACCGGAGTAGTGCTATTGATGTCATTATTATCGATGGCTATCTACGGGGTAAAACTCGCTGGGTTAACTATGGCTCATGATACCGTCGGCACCGAGGTGATAGTGTCTAGTTCTCAGATAGCGGATAATCTACCTCAACTGGTAGAGGAAAGAGCTGAGGAATGGTATGCCGGTGGAATGTCAGAATTGGAAAGTGTCGAAAGCGCGATGTCAAGTGCGCATGACGATGTGCTTCATCATGGGGAAATTAGAGGTGTCGAATTAAAAATTCGTAATATTACTGTTGAAGATGTCGGTGGTATTATTGAGGTATCCTGTGAATTGGGGGCAGCAGATCGCAATTCGATGTTAACCCGTACTATCGCTTTCACAATCGAACTCGACTGATTCAACTCTTATTTTCATTCCAAGCCAAGTCGAGCCAATGGTATATCCGTTGTAACGGGTCGACATGTTTGGTCGGATCGAGAATATTCCACTGTGTGGCCTTGGCTCGTGTGATAAGGTTTTCCTGAATCGCTCGGATACGCGGTAGCGCCGCAGTATAGCGTTCAGCCCGGCGAAATGAATTTTCCTCACGTTGTTTGATAAAATCACGGTGAAGTTCTTCGTCCTCGATGCACATCACCACACCAACCGAAATACCACCACTCTCACTCCAATTACGGAGAATACGCGCCGATGGTTGTAGATGAACTCCTTCTAGAATCAGGCTGATACCCTCACGTCTCGCCCTCTCTATCGTAGCTTCAATGCCCGACTCTATTGCCAAACAGGTTTCCTGCCAATCGATAACCGGATCTCCTGAATCACCTTTGGAAAACGATGAACGGTATAATGCACTGTTTTCAGTTTCTGAACTCGCTCGGATAATCTCACGGATAGCATCGGTAGAGAGTAGACGTGAGAAGTGCCTCGATGAGGCCAATTTTACTGCAGTAGTTGACTTTCCAACACCGGAAGTTCCCGCAATCAATACCAATACCGGTGGCTTACCGCTAACAGTAGTTGTGGTGACTTTGGCTAAGCCAACCTTTTCGACCATGGCCCGAGCAAAGGTTGCTTCTCTATGAACACCACCACCATGCGGGGTGCTTTTAGGCGAATCTCCCTGCCCAGCGACATGACGGAACAGAACATGTTCATCGCCGGTGAATGGTGTGATGCTGAGGACGGTGCTACTGCTGACGTAATCGACCCATCTTGTAACGAGGTAATAGCCACAACTCCCAAGGCGACAATTACAGATGTCGATCGCTGTGTTACTGCTTCTCGTGCAGCATTATCCAACAAATCATGGGCTTTGGTCGACCCTGCAGAACGTGGTAGAATCCTGCAGAGAATGGCTCAATCCACCTATGCAAATGCAAAAACACTAGCGGCGATTGAAAGTCAAAACAATGGCAAGACTTTTCGCGAAGCCCTTAGCGAGATTCGCTACGGCGCTTGGACTCTCGAATACTTTGCCGGTCTTGCCGACAAAGTCGAAGGAAGTACGATTCCGGTACCCGGCAATCGTCTAAATTATTCACTTCGCCAACCGCTCGGAGTGACCGTTCACATCGTTCCGTGGAATTTTCCCCTGCAATTAGCACTGCGCTCTATCGCTCCGGCAATCGCTAGCGGCTGCACAGTAATCGCCAAGCCAGCATCTTGGACTCCTCTTTCTCTCATCGCTTGGCTAAAAGCGATGCAAGAGGCCGAGGTCGGCTTGCCCGACGATGTGATTCAGGTAATCACCGGTAGTGGTGGCTTAATCGGCGATGCCTTAGCAGGACATAGTGGAGTAGACGGAATCGTCTTGACTGGCGGTGTATCAACCGGTCAAGCAGTAATGGCTAAAGCAAGTGAAAACCTTACTCCAGTGACCCTTGAATTGGGCGGTAAAGGTGCGAATATTGTTTTCGCTGATGCTAATATTGGTTTTTGTGCTAAAGCGATTTGCTATGGGATTTTTATGAATGCTGGCCAGATGTGTTGGGCAGGTTCGAGGCTGATAGTCCACGAAGATGTACACGATGAATTGGTCGAGGCAATAATCACAGAGATTTCAAAATGGAAGGTCGGACCCGGTATGGGAGAAGGGGTAAGAATGGGTTCTTTGGTACATTGTTCCCATCGAGATGAAGTTCTTTCTCTATTGGAAAAAGGCTTAGAACAGGGAGGAAAGGTAGTATTGGGCGGTAATGCATTGCCGGGAGATGGTGCTTTCATGGAGGCGACGGTGGTAATCGATGTCGATATGGATAATCTATTATTCAGCGAGGAATTATTCGGTCCGGTTTTAGCAGTAAGTAAATTTTCAGAGGATAAGGAAGCCTTGGCTATGGCAAATAATAGTGAATTCGGTTTACTCAATGGTGTTTGGACCAATGATCTAAGCCGTGCACACAAGATGGCTCGTGATTTACAATCTGGAATGGTTTCCATCAATGAATATCCAATAACCTTCCCACAGACGGCTTTTACTGGTTGGAAGAAATCAGGAATCGGTGTTGAACAAAGTCAGGACGCCATGCGTTTTTACACCAAGGTCAAGAACGTCAACGTTAAACTCTGAGGTTAGCACATGATTGAGATAGAAGATGATGAAGGCATTAGATTGATTCGACTCAAAGGTGAGACTGCTAGTACATCCTTTTCTCGAAAATCAATGAAACTCATCACAGAAGCGATAGATTCAGCACTTAGGGATGAAGGTATCAGAGGATTTGTCCTCACAGGAGAAGGTCGCTTCTTTAGCGCAGGAGCTGATATCAACGCCTTCCAAACCTCGCTCGACGAAGGTGAAATCGTCACCTTGATTCACGATTTGACCGGCTTATTGCATCCACTACTGATGAGGATGCGCCGCAGTTCTAGAATTTCAATCGCTGCCATCAATGGTGCAGCAGCAGGCGGGGGATTGGGTTTAGCCCTCGCTTGTGATGCCCGAATAGCGGGAAGCGCAGCTAAATTAGCATCTTCATATGCAGGGATTGGACTTTCTCCCGATGGTGGTACAACTTGGTTATTACCGCGTTTGGTCGGAGAGCAAATCGCTAAGCGATTTTTCTTCGATAATGCGATTTGGAACTCGCAACAGGCACTGGAGTTTGGGGCGATCGATGAAATTTCCGAAGACCCTGTTGCCGCCGCTATAAGTTTGGCTCGAAAATGGTCGCGTTGGAGCGAGCATACTCGTGAATCGACCAAACACCTTCTCGATACCAGCCATGATAATGATTTTGAAGAGCATCTTCACCATGAACGAGTCTTGATTAAGGCTGCGGGTTGTAGCGCCGAATTCAAAGAGGGTGTAAGTGCCTTCCTCGATAAGCGAGAACCGGATTTCAGTTAGGTTCACAAATCGCTTTCCTCGGCTTTACCCGAGACCCAATCATAGATGCCTTTGCCTGATTTTTTACCCAACCGGCCTTCTGCAACCAATTTGTTGAGTAGGGGGTGAGGTAGGTATGAATCATCGTTGAAAGATTTGGCTAAATTGAGCAATATATCTCGTCGAACATCTAGTCCTATCAAATCACTGAGAGCCAGAGGGCCCATCGGATGGCGATATCCTAGTTCCATCGCCGTATCGATGTCTTTGGCCGTTGCAACTCCATCAGCCAGCATTCGAATCGCTTCATTTCCAAGCACTACCCCTAAACGGCTGGTAGCAAAACCTGGTACATCTTTTACTAGAATTGTGGTCTTACCCATCGCTTTACCGGCGGCTTTTGCAAATGCAATAGTCTCTTTAGAACATAAATCATGTTTGACCAATTCAAGCAAGGACATTATCGGCACGGGATTGAAAAAATGCATACCTATCACATCTTCCGCTCTGCCAGATGCTTCAGCGATATCAGCGATAGAAAGCGAGGAGGTATTGGTTCCAAGAATGCAACCGGCGGGGGTTAATCGTCCAAGATCAGCAAAGATCTGATGTTTGAGAGATGGGATTTCAGGCACTGCTTCGATAACCATATCAGCATTTTTCACCGCATCTTCCAAGTCGGAGAAAGTTGAGAGGTTCGCAGCCCACCCCTTCTTTTGCTCTGGGGTGGTTTTACCTTTGTCGATTCCCTTGTTCCAAAAAGCGTCAATTGTAGCCATTCCCTTCTTGAGACCTTGTGGAAAGGCATCGTAGAGGTGTGTGGTCCAACCGGCTTGAGCACAGACTTGGGCAATTCCCGCACCCATTGTCCCAGCACCAATCACTGTGACTTGACCAATCTCCATATCAATGGCCAGAGGCATCTTGTTCATCACGCTTCTCACTCTGGGCCAAAGCGACACCAATGACAATCAGTAGAAAAGAGAACAAGAACGACCAACCGATTTGTTCATCGATCAATATCCAAGCGCTGATGATTCCGAATGGGGGAACTAGGTAGACATATAGCGCGGTTTTCCCTGCGCCAAGGGTTTTGATACCATCGGCAAACCAAACATAAGAGAGTACGGTTGACAATAATGCGAGGAATATGATGGCCATCCATACATTCTGTGAGGGGCTTGCAATACCAATCGTCAACATTTCATATCCAGCCCATGGAGTGAGCATCAGTAAACCCATCACCGAAGACCATACCGTGAGATGCAAAGGGCTGAGGGGGTCTTGGGCAGTAGTCATTGATTTCTTCATCAGAATAGAAGAGAATGCCCAAGCCAATGCTGCAGCAGCAATCATGAAATTTCCCTTTAGCCTGTCAGCAAAAGGAATATCGATATTGGGTGAATAAAAGAACAGGATAGAAACACCAACCAGAGCCAGGATTAGACCTGATGCTAAGCGTAAATTCATTTTTTCACCGAGAAAAGGAATGGCTATTAAGGCTGTGAAAATCGGATTGAAAGTTATCATCAATGAAGCATCTCCTGCTGCGGTGTATTGCATTCCATACATGAAAAGAGCCTGATAGATGCAGGTTGAAAATAAGCCGATTAACGCGACGATTTTCCATTGTTCGCGACTTGGTAATTGCCAACGATTAGTCACTTTGAGGAATATTAGAAAACAGCCTACGGCAATAACATAACGAATCCATGCTGCAGTAATAGGTGGTACAGCGAGTGCGATGACTCTTCCCGCTACCCAACTGATGCCCCATATAGCCGCAACAAGTAGTAATTTGGCATGGGTTAATGCGTTTTTCAAATAAATCTCTCCAGGCCGATTTGCAGGACACGGGCTCTTGGTAAGCCGATTTCTGGTAGACCTGCTGCAGGTGCGTGGAGTTTTAGCCCTTCCAATCTTTGTACATAGAGACCATAAGAGGCGATATCATCTGGTATGAACGGAGTTGGTACACCCAATTCGTCTAATGCTTCACAGGCTTTCTTGCTGTAAATTGGATATACGTTGGTAAGGAAATGTAACCAATAGGAAACACGCACAGCATCAATGCCATCTAAGGTCAACAAGTGTTCAACCAATCCTACATCTGGATAACGAACGGTCATCAACGCTATTATCAATTCTTGAATTACATCATCAGGCCAAGCCTGCGGAACATATTCTGCCCAAATATCTATCAAATGCAATTTTTCAATAGAGATGCCATCATCGATAGAGAAAAGGGTCTCGGTATAGGCTAGATCATCATGAAGGTCTGCCACCAATCTCGGTAAACGCTGAAAGAACTCATCACACTTTTCCACCGAAATCCCATAGAGGGAAACAGGAATCATCTAAATCACTCCTTCAAGCACTTACTCCGATACCCGAAGAGATTTGGCGGGGGGTCATCGGTTTATTTTCGACCCATTCCAACTTAAATAATTCGATTAGTTGTTCCTCATCTGCAGCAGTTGGGAGAACGCTAGCAAGATATGCCTTCCATTCTGTATCGTCACCCTGGAAAACATCTCCCTCTAGCGTACAGTTTTTGTCGGCGAAGTCACCGATGTCTCGGTTGAAATTTTCATGACAAACAAAGAGTTTCTGTTCGACACTTTCTGGCAAGTATCCATTCAACTTTTCAACTTCTGTGACGATTTCATCGTGGTAATGGCCGCGCCCCTCTTCGTTGAGGATACTCTTGTCGAGTTCGACACCAGCCTCGAGTTTTTTGCGTTCATCCCAACGTCCCTTGATACCCCACACATAGGCCCATTCTGCACTTGAAGAGGAATCTGTACCAAATAGGTCGTGTGCGGTTGAAACCCATTTGTTGAAGTATCGTTGTAGCATATCGAGTGGAATAACCCCTGCCTTTATCACTCGACGCAAGCCATTGGATCCAGTACCAAGGTGGAAGGATTCCTCCTTGAGCATAGGTCCCATTGACGCAGCCAGTGGTTTGAATGAAGAGGTCGAAAGCATACCGAGTTGGAATTTACCATCGCGGTCGACAAACATTGTGTAGCAGTAAAAGTCCAGCCAATGAGGCATTGGTCGGTTAAATGCGCCGAGTAATCTACTACCTGTTTGGGCATTTCTTTCCAGTAATTTCTGGGCTTCTCTAGCTCCTTGTTGGCCAAAATAGGTCATCAAGAGGTATGCCATCTGCCAACCGTGGCGTTGCTCCTCGGCCATGATTCTAGCCGCAGCGTAGCGGTCGTAATCAGTAGGTGCTGAAGCCAGTAGGTGTCGTTGTTGCTCGACAGAAGCGAATTCTGTGTCACCTTGCACTGTAATCATCGAGATAAGACCGTCGCGGATACTTTGGTGTGGGACCTGCAATGCACGTTCCCATTTAGCGCGACCAGCATAATCCCCAAATTCGATATGGCCGCCTGCACGGTCCCAATCGAATAATACCGAGAGTTCAAAATCACCGAGCCATTTCTTGTCGAAACCAACAGTATCCTGCCAATCACCAAAGTTTTCGATCCATTCAGCCCAGGTATTGGGTAGTTCTGCCATGTACTGTGCTATACAGCCTTGACTATGAGAACTTTGCGAACATGTTCGCACGGACATGTTCGCTCAAGGACTGCGCCTACGGATGTCTTCAGCAAATGAGTGCATCACTGAACTTTCGATTCGCTGTAGTTGTGCAGAGAGCGTAGATTTGGAAATTTCAAGTAGACTGGCCATTTCAGTCAAAGTTATTCTGCGCTTAACATCGTAAAACCCCTCATGCATTGCTACATCGAAGACCTCACGTTGTCTTGGTGTTAGCAAACGCGACGAAGACGATTTTGTTGAAATCAATTTATGAGGGATATTTTCGGATTTGAATTTTGCAATCAAGTCGCGGATCTTTTCACGACTACATTCTATTGTCCAATTGACCCAGCCATCACGCACTTCAAAAGGGGTGTGAGGGATTACGCCAACCTCACGCAGAGGCTTGAGAAACCCTCCTCCATCGGGGCCTATGTCAACCGCAAAGCGCAACCGATCTAAACGACGGTAATCCTCTATTCCAGGATGAGAGTTTATCGTTTGTGAAATATCCTCACTTGCCGAGGCTTTTGCACTGCCTCGGCCTTTACCGAGTGCCATGTGCTCGTCGATGCGAAGGATGGCTGAGGGGTGATCACGGGTTACGTCACCAGCCCAATGTCCTTCAGGCAGACGTACTTCGATACGCATTTGATGACTGGACATCGTGATTGGCTGAGGGTTTTTCTATTCAAATACATGCATTATTTTACTAAATCACAATCTTGTATTGTAAGCAATAAGAGATTTCAGAAGAATTCTCGGTCATTTTGCGAATTACCATCACACGGGTTAACAATGCCCAGAAAGAACTAACTTTCCTTTGATAATCAAAGTTGGTGGACACGGTCGTGCCGACTCACCTTGCCACTTTCGACATCGATTAATTCAGCAAAGGTCTTGATTTGGTTATCTTCTACAATAACTCCAGGTAGATATCCATCACACACACCGGAGGCAGCAAAAATCGCATCATCGGATTTGCAGAGATCATTTGCTGTCCATAAACGAGTCAAATCATCATCGACCATCTTCTCTGCTCTCATCTCCTCCTCAGGTGAGCGGAATACCAGTTTGCCTTCGAAAACCCCACCCAATCCTCTTATTGCTGTTGCTGAAATAACACCTTCTGGAGCCGCACCAATTCCCATCAACAAATCGAATGGTCCCTCGGGGCGAGCAGCCCAGATGGCTCCTGAGACATCACCATCACCCATTAGGTGCAAATCAGCGCCTATTGTACGTATTTCCTTGAACAAATCGGCGTGGCGTTCTCGGTCGAGTGCGACGATACGCACTTCTGAAACCGGCTTGTCTAGAATACTTGCTGTCTGCTCAATATTATAGGAGGCATCACCTTCTAATGAGATATGACCGGCTAATTCTGGCCCTGCGGCGATTTTGTCCATATAGCAATCAGGAGCGTGGAGTAGTGCTCCACGTGGAGCAGCCGCTAGAACTGCTATTGAGTTAGGTGAATTTGAAGCGCAATTATTGGTACATTCTAGTGGGTCGACCGCGATATCGATGCAAGCAGCACCGACTACACCTTGCATATTACCGAGTGGTTCGCCGATCCATAACATCGGTGCTTCGTCACGCTCACCTTCGCCAATAGCAACACGGCCATCGAATGGGACATTGTCGAAGGTTGATCTCATCGCTTCTACTGCAGCCTCGTCAGCCTTGTTTTTCTCACCTTTTCCGCGCCAAGCTGCACTGGCGATAGCCGCTTGGTCGACCGCTTCAAGAAAATGGTGTGCGAGGTCGTTGACCATGCCCATATCACGTGGCAATCACCATCAGTCCATGAAGGCAGCGGCGATGATTATTGGGATTTGAATTTCTCAATCACTTTGATGTCACCGATTGAAGCAGTGGGGTATTGACCGTTATCATCCTTCTCAAACGACTTGACCATGTCGAAAGCACAGAGCAATCCTGCACTAACTCCAGTAAGTGCTTCCATCTCTATTCCAGTACGGTAATGTGCACCAACAGTGACGGTACAACGAAGTGAATCACCCTGCCATGACCATTCGACATTACAACTCTCTAGGGGGATAGGGTGACAATGAGGGATTATTCTGGGGGTTTCTTTTACCGCTTGAATCGCGGCTATTGTCGAGGCTTCGATAACGTCGCCTTTGCTGACTTTTTTCCCACGAATTGCACTTGCACTTGCAGAATTTAGATGGAGAATTCCGCTGGCAATCGCTTTTCTTGCCACAATGGGTTTTTCTCCTATGTCGACGATAGCCGGTATATTTTCACTCATGATTTCACCCTAATCCCGCCTTCCAATTCTCGCCACTAGACTTGACTTCCTTCTTCCACAGAGGTGCTTGGGATTTTAGTTCATCGATTAACCAAGAACAGGCGGTGAAACCTTCAGCACGGTGTGCTGCT
>Ga0302132_10001689_pt1 | contig 12775 bp, 14 predicted proteins | sample CB9_321_MG_FD_203113 | JGI IMG/M metagenome (GOLD analysis project Ga0302132, IMG submission 203113) | Marine microbial communities from Western Arctic Ocean, Canada - CB9_32.1 | ecosystem: Environmental > Aquatic > Marine > Oceanic | place: Canada: Western Arctic Ocean | collected 2017-09-19
CGATTGGTATACTAATCTTCCAATAACCCGATCTGTGCTTTATCTACATCACCATGCAAATAAGCTAAATCTTATCACAAATGTTGGTAATAACTGTGCAACGACTGGATTATGGTGCGAAAGCCGAGACTTGAACTCGGGTTCAGGCGTTGGCAACGCCCGGTGATAACCACTACACTACTTTCGCAAGGGCAACCCGGCGACCGGTCAGAGGTATGAAACCTTGTCGCTTTATCTGCCGATGTATTCAGCGACACCTTCAAGATGTGTATCAAATATTGCAAGATATGACTGAGAAGATAGTCTACATTGGTAAGAAGCCGCTGCATGTCTATATCAAGGCGGTCGCAATCGCTTTTGAGGAAGATGAAAAGTCTGTGATTATCATCGCAAGAGGTGCGACGATTAGCCGTGCGGTCGACCTTGCCCGAGAGCATTGAGTTGCTCGATGTTGAGATCGGCACCGAAGAGGTGCCCCGTGATGATGGAATGAAACCGATAAGTCGTATTAGAATCACTCTAACCTCCTGATAATCGGCGTACCTCATCAATGATGACCTATAGCAAAGAATAATGTGGAAGGGAGTCCTGCTCTATGCAGTCATTTATTGCACTCTATTTGTTGGTCATATTATTGCTGCTGCAAGGGAATTGGACATATTGTTCAGGGTTATTGCAACAATAGTCACACTGATGACTATGGTTGTCGGATTGAGCATACATTTGTTATGCAATTTATTCAAAGAAGCCAATGGAATAGTAGTGGGAAGATACGCTTGTGTACCGCTTTCGGCTGGACTTGGGTGGGCTTATGCTGGAATGGAGTACTCATCCTTGATTCTAATTTGGGTTATTGTAGCGATAATCATTCAATTATTGACTGAAAGAGGTTTGATTAACTACATTATGCACGATGGTCTCGATGGCAGATTCCCCAGTTCGTATCAATAAGCCCGATGAAGAGTCTGCAGCAGCATCTAGCGGCCAAAAACAGCAGATGGAGCAGGCTTATTCACAGATGAAGCGTAAGATGCAAATGGAGGAAATGGGCAAATTGATCAAACATAAGATCATGGTTCTTTCAGGAAAAGGCGGGGTTGGAAAAACCACCGTATCCACAGGTTTGGCTTTATCATTGGCAAAAGGTGGTGCCAAGGTTGGATTGCTAGATATTGATATCACTGGCCCGAATGTTCCCAAGATGATGGGTTTGGATGGTCATAGATTACATGTTGAAGGTGGCAGGATTTTCCCTGCAGAAAGTCAACATGGGGTCAAGGTCATCTCAATGGCTTTTTTACTCGAGGACGATGATACTCCCGTGGTCTGGCGCGGACCAATCAAACTCGGAGCAATTCAGCAATTTCTCGGCGATGTCGAATGGGGACAACTCGACTATCTGATAATTGATTTCCCACCTGGCACCAGCGATGAGCCACTAACCGTGGCTCAGAGTTTGCCCGATATCGATGGTATGGTCATCGTCACCACGCCGCAGGATGTGGCATTACTAGATAGTCGCAAATCGATTGGATTTGCATCATCGCTCAAGGTGCCGGTAATCGGTGTAGTCGAGAATATGAGTGGTTATACGATTCGTGGTTCGGCTCAAGCCGGTCAAAATATCACTATCGAAGCACCCGGAGGCCGAAAACTCAACGTTGATGTTGGTGATGATGGTTCTTGGTCAGCCACACTTGATATTTTCAAACAAGGAGGTGGCGAGGAAACCGCTGCTGAAATGAAGGTTAATTTCCTTGGGCGCTTACCATTTGACCCAGGCGTTGTTCGCGGTGGTGACGATGGTGTTCACCGTATCATCGCAGACCCAGAAGGTGAATCTGCAATCGCATTTTCTCGAGTCGTAGATGGAATAAACGAGTTTTTAGCCTCGGCTACTAATGACGACGACTTGGAGATTATCTGAGGTGTGTCAATGGGCAATCTGTCTGTAGAAACCCGTGCTCACTTACTCAGCTTTTGGCTAATAATCTCGGCATTTGGAATAATGTTTGCAGTGCTTTCATGGTTACAGGAATCTAGCATCATTCCCCCAGCGGATGAAATTGGTGCTTGGAAAGGGGTATTAGCCGTATTGAGTGGCATTCTACTTTATTGGTTTGTAGCACGCAATATGACCGGGGGACCTGCTGATGAGTGAACTTGCAAAATTGAAGCGTCTTGAACGCTTTGAAACCGAATTGAAAATGACTTGGTCTGATGGCACAGAAAACAAGGTTGCATATGTAGACCTGAGATATTGGTGCCCTTGTGCAAAATGTTCACCTCGCCGTGATAGCGAGGCACTTGCGGCGGAGTTAAACGCTGAGATTTCCTCTTTGCGAAATGCAAAACCCGACGTGGATAAAGTCGGTGGCTACGCTTTGCATTTCGAATGGAGCGATGGTTGCAATAGTGGGATTTATCGTTTTGAAAGGTTGTGGGACCTAGCACTGTCAAAGGACCCCGATGGTGGTAGAAACTTTGTTCACGGAGCATGGTGAATGCGATTCAAAGGACTTTTACTTGCGAAGATGAGATGAATGGTGGTTTCACACCATCGACTTAGGGGGGGAATGCGATGGAAGGTGTTTATCTTACTTGGCTGATAACTGCCCTTGCCATTGGAGTTCTGCTATTACCTTTGGTCAAACCGCCTTGGACTCGAATTTACGTTGCTGGTTTCATCGATTTCATCCGCCGTTATTGGATACATATATCGCTATTATTGATTATTTACAACGCTAAGGATTTCCTCGACCAAGTCGACCGGGTAATTATGGCAAATACCGGGCTCGATATGACGCCTTGGATTTACGCTATCGAAGGGGATATGGTGCTCTGGGTGCAAAAGGCCTTCCTCAATCCACTTCTCACAAGTTTCCTTACCCACTTTTACGTAATCGGTTTCATGGTGATTTGTTATGTGTCGATTTTCTACTTTGCATATTTCAACGATCGCTGGATGTCCGATAGGATAACCCTCTCGATTTTTTGGGTTTACGCAATCGCCGTCCCTTTCTATCTCTTTTTCAATGTCAGAGTCACGGGAGATCATATACCAGAAATGCAAACCCTCGCCTATAATTTAACCCCCGAAATCAATGACTGGTTTGCTAGAATCGATCCATTTACCAATGGCATGCCTTCGCTTCATATCGCTTTCCCATTTGCTGTGTGGTTGTGCTTATTACGATTCGATATTGATAACCGCTGGAGAAATTATCGTTATTTACTGGTTGGTTATATTCTCTTAACCGCCTTTGCAATCATCTATCTCGGCATTCATTGGTTCAGCGATATAATCGGTGGAATGGTGGTCGGTGCGATTGCGGTAAGGGTTTCTGAAAAGACACAAGGTGTGTGGATCTATCTCGATGAACGAACGATAAATTCGCGATTGACCGCTATTCTTACCAACCCTCGACAGGTGACTCGGTTTCTAAAGCGTAAAGCAAGCGAGAACTTTGGAGGTTTCAAAAGACCTGGTTCAAGAGAGACAGGAGCTGTTATAGCTGTGTTGATATTGCTGATTGCAGCAACGATAACTTGGGATTTGACTCATCAAGCACTACCAGCAGGTGGAGTTGAAGTACCGGTTGATGTCGTTGCTGCAGATGGCTGGGTCGTCACCCTAGACGATAGACCAGAAGGTGCTTTAGTAGTTGTACACGATCTCTCGAATCTCGAATCAGAGATTCAGGTTCATCAACCGCTGATGGATGCCAATAGCAGTTATGATGTTGGTGTAGGGTATCTTGCAATGGCTAATGAGACCGATCTTTTTGTGATTTTATTGGACAGTCCGGCTCAGGCGATCTTACAAATAAAAGTCAACAATAGTGATTATCTATCGATAATAGATTCTTCGTTGGGCGTGATAATCGCTATTCTTTCCTCTGGAGATTTAACCTTGATGGACATACAGGGCAATGAGGTGGTTGGCCCTGAAATAGTTGATGACGAAGTATTGATTCTTGAGAATAGCGGCGATGAATTAGCGATGGTATTGGCGAGTAATCCGGCGCGGATTAGCTTTGGCATAATCGGTGCTGAAGGAATGATTACTCAGACTTTGAATCACAGTGCAAGTGAGAGCGAAGATGCGATTCTCGCAGGATGGGGTGTGCCGGTAGATTCTGAAAATGCTACGATTACCGATATATCATTGACCCGTGATTTCTTAGCAGCAACCATAAATGTCAGTGCAACGTCAAGACTTGTTTTACTCGAAAGAGCGAAGGGGGATAGTTATGTTATCGGCGATCCAAAATATCCTTCATTCGACCCACATCTTGGCCATGGCCTATTGGTGTGGGCTGCGAAAGAACATCTGAATCCAGTTAATCCAAGCACTGAATATATTGATAAGGAGATACATCTATTGGATTTATCGACCAATAGAAGCGAAGTTCTGACCTCTGACGAATACGATCAATGGGGACCAATGGTATTGAAGAATCATATCGTCTATAGTCAAATGAATGATGATGGTGAAATAAGCGTCGAGATTCATCAACGGGTTGCAAGTCTCAAACCATATTCGTCAACAGTCTTACAAATTGGAGTGCTATTGACGACCGTATTAGTCTTGATTAATATCTTCCAACGACAAATGGAAGCTAGAGTGATTAATCCCCAAGAAGAAGAGTGATTATCCACCGTGATAGCGAACCCTTTGTTTGACGGCTTCCAATCTTTTCACGCATGTTTTAGCATCTGGAACCTGACCCCCAGAGGCTGAATCTGGTTTGCCGAGTTCATCATCTAAAGCCTTATAACCGGCGATGACATTATCCATTCCGTTTTTGACATCGGGGTGAGTAGCGCGTAATATCTCGTGCATCACATGTAAATCGATACCAAAACCCTCCATCTCATATTCTTGATTTGCTAATCCTAAGTCGATTAAGATAGGTTCACCTTCTGGTGTGATAATGATATTGTTGGTCGAGAGGTCGCCATGGGTAACCGCCTCTCTATGTAATCTCCTAATCGCTCTGCCAACACCTTGCAATAATTTAGAATGGTCCTGCTTTATGGCTAAAATTTCAATCAATGGTTTACCTTCAATCATCTCAATAATCATTACTCCATCTTTGGTATCGACATCATAAACCGCCGGTAAGGGAACCCCTCTTCGATGGAGTTTAATCATCAATTTCGCTTCATTGCTCATACGGCGTTTGGTCAATTTTCGGTCGAGATCGCGATGTCTCCACAATCTTGGCCGACGATGTTTGTGAACCGCAGGCCGACTATACCATTCGCCTGCAGTAACCCGTGCCTCGGCACCGACGTGCAATAATTCACCACCAATCCACGCCTTCATCAATGTCCGGCTATAGTGTATGGTTCAAAAAGGAGGCGCTCTTGGGTTGGTTGGAGTGGTACCTTGACCATCTCATTACCGATGTGCGCAATTGACTTTGGTAATACTACCATGGATGATGACGAGCGGGCTATCGCAGAGAGAATATCCGAATTGAAAATCCAACTCGGCGAGGACCTTCTTATCCTCGGACATCACTATCAAAGAGATCAAATCGTGATGCATGCAGATTTGCTTGGTGATTCATTTCTTCTTTCGGAAATGGCCGCTGCTTCCAAGGCAAAGAACATCGTTTTCTGCGGAGTTCACTTCATGGCCGAAAGCGCAGATATACTGACCGATGACGACCAGATAATAATCTTACCAAATTTGCGGGCGGGTTGTTCGATGGCTGATATGGCAGTACTTTCCGACGTAGAACAAGCCTGGCAAGAGATTCTTGAATCGAGTGATTTATCCGACCCAATCTCTCGAGATGATGCCGATGCAGTCGCAGAGAATGGTGACTCTTTTCTTGTTCCAGTGACCTACATGAATTCCTCAGCCGATCTCAAGGCATTCGTAGGTCGTCACGGGGGGGTAGTTTGCACTTCTACCAATGCTCAAGGAGTCTTGGAATGGGCTTTTGAAAGGGCTGGAGAAAATGGTGCTGTACTTTTCTTTCCAGATCAGCACCTAGGTCGAAATACCGGTTTGAAGATGGGGATTCCATTAGAGAAAATGGCCATTTGGACACCGGGTGAAGATAATCAGGTGGCATCTGATACACAAATTATTCTCTGGCATGGTTATTGTTCGGTTCACAAGCGTTTCACCGTCGCACAAATCGAGGAATTTCGTCAAAGAAATCCTCAAGGTTTGGTTGTAGTTCACCCCGAATGCCCTCAAGAAGTGGTTGCCGCTGCAGATGCCAATGGCTCGACCGAATTTATCCGTAATTACGTCGCCGAACAACCATCTGGCTCGCAAATAGCAATCGGCACAGAGATAAATATGGTTGCGCGATTGAATAATGAGCATTCCAATATGGAAATCGAATGCCTTGATGATAATGTCTGCCCTTGCTCGACTATGTACATGATTCACCCAGTATACTTACTCGATGTTCTCGAAAGAATTATTGCTGGTGAAGAACCAAATCGAATCATTGTCGCTGATGACATTCAAGCCGGTAGTCTTCTCGCTCTAAATCGAATGCTAGCTATCACGCGATGAACTCGCCGGCTTTCCAGCCAACAAAGGCAAGAATGGGACAAATAATCATGGTGATGGCTACGTAGCCAATCGCTAAAGAGGAAGAAGTCTCCCACATTTTTACGGTTTCAAACGAGAATGTTGACATCGTGGTGAAAGCACCAAGAACCCCGGTGCCGAGCAATAAAGCGATTTCCTTAGAGATTATTTGTTCGGCAAGAAGCGCCATCATTATCCCAAGTAGAAGCGAGCCGAGTAAATTGACTAGTAATGTGCCATAGGGGTGGGCTTCACTATTCAGCCACTCACTTAGGCTATAACGAAGAATTGCACCAATCGCTCCACCTGTTCCAACTGCGATAAAGGGATTCATAGAGCGCCCTTGTGTAGCCATCTATTGAACATGATGTTAGAGTAGTAACTATACACGACATCTGTATGGCTCGGTAATGATACTGTGGTTCTTGACCGGCAACCAAGGCAAGTTGCGCGAAGCTTCGACATTATTTTCTGAGTTCGACATCGAGGTCAAGCAATTAAAGGCCCAAATAATCGAGCCTCAAAGCGATGATATCGAGGAGGTTGCCAAAGCAAAAATGGCCCAAGCCTTGAATTATTTACCCGATAAAAAGCACCTTCTTTTGGTCGAGGATGCCGGATTATTTGTCGATTCGTTAAACGGCTTTCCCGGAGTTTTTAGTTCCTATACACTGCAAACTATCGGCTGTGAGGGGATTATTCGTCTCATGGGGCATCTGCAAAGTGAAGACCCGGTTCAAGATTCACATTTACGCAAAGCGGAATTTCAAGCGGTAGCGGTTTTACATATCGCTGGTGAGACATTGATTGGAAGAGGTATTTGCCCGGGAAGGATTGCCCATCAATCCAGCGAAGGTGAAGGTTTTGGATTCGATCCAATTTTCATTCCAAGTGATTTAGATGCTTTAGGTGAAGCATTAGAGCCCGGAGAAGTAGGTGAGATTTCTACTCATGGTCTTCCTTTTGGTGCCATTGATTCAGCACAAAAAAATCGGTTCAGTCACAGAGCACGAGCGTTGTCGTCATTGATGGCTATGATGAATGAACGGCGTGAGAACCTTAAGTAATAATCAACTGGAGGAGATTGGTCAGCATGAGATTCTCTCGTATGGTTGCAGGCATACTATTTGTTAGTGCCCTCGTAATCTATCTCACCCAACAGGACCGCTTCGACGATAATGATCGTTGGGCTTTGGTTGGAGTAATGACGATATTCGCTATTGCATGGGTACTTCTCGCTGAGAAAGCGGCCCCTGCAGTAAGAACTCAGGTAAAGGCTGTAACTAAAGTAAAAGCAGAAACCGAAGTGGTCGAAGATGAACCGGAAGATGAGGGATCGAATGAGGATGGCATGTCACTTCGCGAGCGTAAATTATCAAAGATTCGCTCAAACCAGGAACAGGATTCCAATGAAGATGACGTGGATGACGACGATCTTCCCGAGGTCGAAGTAACCGTCGAAAGCCTACATGTCGCAGAGACCTTTGCCGTCGAGGTATCTCCTGAATCCATCGAGGATGCCGAGATAGAGAGTCGATTACGCGAGAAGAATGAACGCGATACGAAAATCCGCGAGAGGATCGAAATCCGTCGGCGGGGAAGAATGGCTGAAATTCGCGCCTCTACCGCTAGAATGTGGGAAGATCACGCTGCTGGTGAGGATTTACAAGCTCTATTAGCCAAGAAAGGACACGGACAAGAAGTTCTCTCAGAGCCTGAGAATGTCGAGTCTGGGGGGATTTATGGTGCGACCTTTGTTCGTGTTAACGATTCACGTATTCTCAAAATCAGAACCTCACTAACGGAAGGTTTCATCACCTTGTCCGACCCTATTTCAGAGGACGCACCGCTAACCCTTGACCTACCTCCAATCCCCGGGGGAATGCCACTACCTCCATTACCTGGGGAACTACCATTGCCTCTCCCGCCACCACCGGCCCCTTCATCGGCCTTAGCGTCGCTAAAGGATGAGATAGCAGCCGATGATTGAGTGCCCTGAACCAAAGTTCGATAGCATACTTGCAATTCCATGGAACGTAAAATCCTCTTGGCGTTGGTCCTTGTCGGCATCGCTCCAACCATTTCGGTGATAACTGGTTTTGGTATTGAGCCAGGATTGATTGCAGTCATTGTTTTTATTTTGACCAAGTTTTGGTTATTGGCTTTACCCGCATGGTGGCGTACGAAGATAGATGGAAAGCCACTATCACTTTCGCTTCCAAATAATGGCGGATGGGGAATGGCTACAGGATTGGGTGTGGGAATTTTTGTTATTATCGTGAGCACATTTATTCTTCTCGGCGATTTGCTGATTTCAAAAGGTGACCTTCGAGCGCTATTAGAGCCTAATGGTTTGACTGAGAAAAGTACGTTTATCTTGGCGATGTTATTTTGGATATTCGTTAATTCAGTGATTGAGGAATATGTGTTTAGATGGTTCATAACCGAGAAGGCTGAATCGTTATTTACGGGGGGTGTTTGGGCTCCAGTAGCACTATCTGCGAGTATTTTTACAATACATCACACAGTTGCGATGTCCTTTTTCATCTCACCATTAGGCAATCTTCTCGCTAGCACAGGGGTTTGGATTGGCGGAGCGATATTCTCATGGCTTTATCTCAGGTATCGCAGCATCTGGATCCCTTGGCTCACTCATGCTTTCGCCGATGTGGCTATCTTCGGTATAGCCTATTACCTGTTATTCTTGTGATTTTTCCCGTTCGCTGATACGCCAAAGAATTATGCCACCGGTAACAATGCCAATCAGCGGTAATATCGTAAGTGTGATCACCAATATTTCAGTCGTGGAATCAAATGTATCAACTTCTACCATCTCAAATTTGAAAGTTGCTGCGATCCATAGATTATTGCCTTCTATTTTTATCCACGAACGATCTTGTTCACCGATTGTCATCCCCTTATTATCCAGGGTCTCGCATTCTAATTCGTACCAATCATCACCTTCAGATAAATCCGAAACGGACTCATAATGATTATCTGTTTCGCAATACACTTCTACACCCTCTTGATATTTCGATAGGTATAGCCAACTCAATGTTTTATTCTCCAAATCTAAATCGATAATAGTCCCATTTAATTCAACATCATCAATCACCACATTTTCAGTAAATGCTGACGGTTCAATGTGCAATTTCTCTTCTTGTCTGTTGTCAAATACATCGGTGATAATGCCGCTGAAGAACAGTAAGAATATCGAGGAGAATAGAACGATTTTCACTTTCCCCTTTTCTGTGCCATGGTCGATTTTCCACCAAGGCTGTTTTGGTATTTGACTAGGTGGTTGTGCCTGTATCTGCTGTGGGGCAATACTGCCTACCACTATACTCGGGGGCGAAAGGGGATTGGGCTTTTTATTCATTAGCGGTGCTTCCATTCAGGTTTTTCACGGGCGAGGAATGCCTTGACACCGATCTCTTTGTCCTCACTATCGAACAGGTTGGCAAAAGCCTCGGCTTCGATGGCGATACCATCGGAGATTCCGTTTTCAAGTGCTGCACGAATCACCTGCTTTGCAACTTTGAGGGTGTGGCTGGATTTTGCGGCGATAGATTGGGCTAGTGCAAGGGTTGTAGATCTTAGTTCAGGTGGCGGACAAACCCGATTTACCAAACCTATTTTGTAGGCTTCCTCGGCATCGATATTTTCTCCAGACATCACCAATTCCATTGTGCGCCCATAGCCGATTAGATGGGTTAATCTTTGGGTCCCTCCACCACCAGGGATTAAACCGAGTTTTATTTCTGGTGTGCCAAAATCCGCTCGTGTGCTAGCGATTCGGATGTCACAAGAGCAGGCGATTTCACAACCTCCTCCTAGAGCATACCCATCAACCATGGCAATCGTTGGCTTGGATAGATTCCAAATCGCTTCCCAAGAATTATCCTTGAAAAGTGTTCGAATATCTTCCGAGTTTTTACCGATGAATTCACTGATATCCGCGCCGGCGGCGAATGCATGAGGTTTTGCTCGCTTGCCCTCAAGCGCATCTTCAGGTGGGGAGCCAGTGATGATGATCACCCTGACCTCATCATCTGCTTCAGCCCACGCACACATCTCCTTGAGTCCGCTGGAGACTTCGTGGTTGAGTGCATTCAACTTGTTTGGCCTATTTATCGAGACTAAGGCAATGATACCATCGCCGTTTTCGACCGGGACTTTCTCGATTTTAATCACATCACTCATGGTTGTAGGAGATGGAGGTGGCATATGAAAGTGCCCCGAGGTACATTCAAGGCCAGCAGCGGAACCGAGAGGTTATGTCGCCAGTTGAGGAACCGCTGGTAGTGACAAAGAATCTCGGCAAAAGATATGGTGATTTTATCGCGCTTCATCCTTTGGATGTCAAAGTTTCATCAGGCGAATTTTTTGGGGTTTTTGGCCCGAACGGTGCGGGCAAATCAACCTTCATCAAATTGTTGACCGGGCAATTGAAACCATCGATTGGGGGCGTGGAAGTTCTTGGCATCAACGCTGCTAACGATCCACAAAAGTTGAAAGCAAATATCGGCATCGTCCCTGAATCAGAATCGCCACCTTCTTTCTTAACCCCTGCCGAATATCTGCAATTCGTTGGCCGTTTACGAGATCTCGATGATGTTGATACCAAGGTCGAATATTGGCTCGATTGGTTTGGCTTAGAGGAGAAGCGAGATACCATCTGCAAAGACCTCTCTAAGGGACAGCGTCAGAAGATAATGCTGGCTACCGCATTTATCCATGAGCCAAAACTTCTTTTCCTCGACGAACCATTTGCGAATCTCGACCCGATTTATCAGCGTAAGTGCAGACAGTGGTTATTGGACCACGTGGCTAACGGGGGTACTATTTTCCTCTGTTCTCACGTATTGGAAATGGCTGAGAGAATGTGTAATAGAATGGCTATTATCAATGAAGGGAAAGTGCTTGCAGCCGGAGATGTTTCCAGTCTCAAAGAGAATACAGATGAGACTTTAGAGGATGTTTTCATTCGCTTGGTCGGGCAATCTATCGAAGAAGTCGAGAAGCAGAACGTGGATGAATCAGAGGAGGAATGAGCATGGGTGCGACTTTTTCTAGTCGCGATTGGTCCGAGGCTAAACCGGAAGAAAACCCACGCTATGACAGCAATTCCATGGGCATTGAATTATTGAATCCATTACGCGGCTGGAAGGCTTTTCAAGTGACTTTCAAAGTGATGTTCATCGAAGAATACCGGGAGAATTTGGATTTTGCCCAGAAACGTCGAATCGTAATGTTTCCTCTAATGTTAGCGCTGATAACAATGGTTGCAACCATCGGTTTGCAATTCTTGGTCGGTGAAAGTACTGCTCAAGGCGGGGAAATCGACAGCAAAACCTTCACTTGGGATGAGATGCGTTTATTCCTTCATCTGCCTTTGATGATGTTTAGTCTCGGCATGGGTTCATTCGCCTTTCTTGGCAGAGAACGGATATTGTCGCGCGCTGGTTCAAAAAATTATCTTCTCGCTGCTCCAGCCCTCCAGCCGTTGAACAATTCGATAGCGCATTTGGCATACTTTTCCAAGGATTTACTCTATTACGTAATCCTTATCCTATCACCGGTGATTTTCGGCATGGGAGTCGGAATCTCCCTCGACTATTTTGGACATATCAGCACACCGTTATTATGGACCAGTTTATTTCCAACCTGGTTAGCGATGATAATCACCTTAGCACAGGGATTGTGCCTATCCTTTCTTGCATCATCGCTTTGGCTTCGCGGGGGAATCTGGACCAAACTCACGCCCATTCTCGTGATTGGAATCGGTACGATAGCCGGCTTGGGTTTGATACCGATGGAGTTAGCTCTTTGGGGATTAGCTGTGCAGCTGAATACCATTCTTGTAGTGCCCATGATCGCTTTAGCATTTCTTTGTGCCTGGGTTGCCAGCAAATTGATACTCGATGATTTCGAGGTCACAGTGGTTTCACGTAAAGAATTATTTGAGCCGATATATGCTAGATTAGGATTTTTGGGCAAAGGGACACTAAGGCTCCTCGTAGCCAAAGAATTTGTAGATTTAGTGCGATCGGGTTCGTTAAAGAAGATGACGGTGAGTTATTCGGTTCCTTTAATCGTTTTATTGATGATGGCTTGGCTAGTCGATTTCGCTGAGGCACCTATCCCCATCAATCTTCTTTCATATGCTCCTTTTCTCGGGTTCTTCGGCTTTAATTTTTATTCGTGGCT
>Ga0302132_10001696_pt1 | contig 12751 bp, 9 predicted proteins | sample CB9_321_MG_FD_203113 | JGI IMG/M metagenome (GOLD analysis project Ga0302132, IMG submission 203113) | Marine microbial communities from Western Arctic Ocean, Canada - CB9_32.1 | ecosystem: Environmental > Aquatic > Marine > Oceanic | place: Canada: Western Arctic Ocean | collected 2017-09-19
GCTTTCGATGGAGATGTACGAGACGTTCTTCAAAGCAAGCTGACAAGTGGGTGTAGCACTACCGCGTCCGGGCTATTTCTGGTGGGTGTAGCACTACCTCGATCAGTGGGTGCGTCACTACCGGAAATGAAGACATTTGGTGGGTGTGGCACTACCTTGTCCAGGACTCAATTGGTGGGTTTGTCGCTACCCCCTATTCGTAGGAAGTGGCTTCGCCAAGCCCAAACCCGAACAGGATGGTCTACGGTCGGGTTGTGCGTCCCGGCAGTTGTGATCGACGGTCGTTTTCTGAAACCGGGTAACGGGCAGAGTCTGTATATCTATAAACGACCATTGGTCAGCTTCAATGATAGCTACTACCGTTCTGCCGGAAGAGGGACTGTAAAGAGCAGACTTCTTCTGCCAGTTGTATGGTCATGCGAAAACCTGGCGTCTGCGAATCGCCAGTGGTACGGTTGAGCTGACATGCCAGTACGCAGCAAAGCACGGGCTTCAGATCCAATTCGCATCGCGATCTACATGGGAAAAGGCGGCGTCGGAAAATCAACGACGACCATGATGCTGTCTCTGTTGGCCGCTCGACGTGGCGACCGTGTTCTGACCGTTGACCTCGACCCTGAATGCGGCGCATCCCGCGATTTCCTCGGGTCAGCAGTCCGGAGCAACCCGCACAACATCAAGACGTATCTCGAATCACCCTTGCCGGAGCCGCCGGCGGTGATTCCGTCCGGCATTGAGAATCTCGACATTCTCCCGAGTTGCCCGGACGAGCAGCGTTTCTTTCGTCACTATCCCGAGCATTCCACTCGACTACAGGAAGGATTGTCATTGCTTGGTAAGCAATACCGCTGGATCCTCATGGACGTTCCGAACCAGTTCGACAACGTAGCTGAGATCGGACTGATCGCCGCAGACTATGTAATTCTGCCCGTGGAGCTGACGGTCGATTGCAGTGAACGGATCCCGACCGTGCTTCGAATTCTTGATGAGGCCCGAGCTCTGAATCCCAACCGGTCTGTTCTCGGCACTGGCACTGGCCTCGGCCCCACAGAGCGGTCAGGAATTGAAGCTCACAGCCAAAGAACGGCTGATCTACCGGGATTACGAATCCGCACTGGCTCCGGCCGGAGCGTCGCTGTTCAGTACGATCATGTACCGCACGGCGACGACGGTCGAAGAGGCCCGCAGTAATGCCAACTACTCCCTGATGCACTGGACTGCTCGTCGTCGATTCACCGGACTCTACTCTGAAATCGTCGCTCGTATCCGCTCGCATCAACTAATTTTTTCCCTCCCCTTCATGGCACAAACCGCAAACGCCAGTCGCGTCGAGCAACGACGCGAGCAGCGTAATACTCGACGCAAGACAGTCGCAGCGTCCGTTGTCGAGACGCCGGAAATCGTCGCTGCTCCGCAGGCGTCGCACACGGCGACAGTCCTCGCACAGGCCGTGCCACGAGAACTGGTGTCAGAGGGCCTGATCGAATTGCCGCACAGCGGCCAGCCGCGAACGGCGCTGTATGACCCGACGTTGCTGGCCCCGAATCCGCAACGTGGTCGCGTCATTGATCGTGGACTGGATGAACTCGCTCAGACTCTGGACGAACATGGGCAGCAGGAACCGATCATTGCCCGTCTCGTCACAGACACCGACAGGAAGCGGTGGCCGGAAGCCTTCACGGACCGGCACGTTCTCCTGATTCTCAAGGGACATCGACTGTATTTCGCACAGTCACGCAGCCTGCTTCACAAGCTCCGTGTCGAACTCGTGTTGCCCGACGAGGCAGAGGACGATCTCACCTACAGCCGCCGCGGTCTGCAGCGTACGGCGATCAAGATGATGCACTCGCAGAGTTCCGACATCTTCGACAAGGTGAACCAGTACCGAATCTGGCTCGACGAGTTCGCTCTTGCGAAGCCGAAGAAGGCGGACGTTGCAGGGTACTTCGACATTAGTGACACAGAAGCACAACGACTCAAGGTCGTCTCTCAGCTCGACAACGATGTTGCACAACGCATCATCAATGCCGAGCGGCGTCCGGCAGAAGAGATCGTGTATCTGATCGCCAATCGACCCGTGCATGAACATGACGAGGCGTTGCGGCGATTCGGTCATCTCACCGTAACCGGTGCCCGCCGCATGCTCGCGGAAGAGAAGAAAGCCGGCACGCAGGTGTCAGGTGCAGGACGGCCCCGCAACTATGTTTTCCCCGTCCGCAGCGAAGATTCTGACGTCGCGTATATCGCCACGTCCCTCACGCCTCAGCAGTGGCGGGATCGGGGCGGTGCTCGTGCATTCTGGGACGCGATGCGCGAGATCGTAAACTCACGAGAGCTGCAGGATCGCCTCCGTCAGGATCTCGACTGAGAGTCCGACGTCGGACTGTTCCCACATCGCCGCTTCCAGAGCCACGATTTGACACCACTTTACAAACAATTGCCTTGTATATGACGACAGTCATTACCACTCCACCGCACAGTCTGGATGCCGAGCGAGTATTGCTCGGAGCCCTGTTGATGGACGCGGAACGCATCATCGACATTGCCCCGCTTCTGACTGCCGAAGACTTCTACGACCCGGTCTATCGCCAAATCTACAGAGCCATCGCGTCACTGCATGAGCAGAGGAAGTCCATCGACTTCGTCACGGTCAACGAGGCGCTCGCCGAGAACGCCGTAGTCCGCGAGGTTGGAGGATCAGCCTTTCTCGCGGAACTTGCGGCAGCAGTTCCCACGTCATCGCACGCAGAGCAGTATGCGGTGATCGTCCGCGAAAAGGCCCTCAAACGCGGGCTTGTTGCCGCAGGAAAGGCCATCGTTGAGGAGGCCGGCAACCCGTCGGTCACCGCAGACGCAGCACTCGATGCCGCAGAACGGCGTTTACTCGCGTTCTCACGCTCGCAAGCAGACGCCCGGCCCCGACACATAGCAGAGCTGGGCAAAGACGCGTACTCGCGATATACAGAGCTTTACGAGGCTGATGACAAGACGGCTCACTTTGGAGTGACCACCGGATTCGGCCAGCTCGACCAGCTTCTCACTGGTCTGCCTCCCGGACATCTGATGATTGTCGCCGCCCGCCCGAGCATGGGAAAAACGGCTCTCGCCCTCGACATCGCCCGGCACGTCGCCTCAAAGCAGGGACGAAACGTGGCCATCTTCTCGCTGGAGATGACGAGTCAGGAACTGATGGACCGAATCATCGGTGGCTTCCTTGGAGTGCAGACGTGGAAGCTCAAGAAGGGAGAACTCACGCCACAGGACTTTGAGGCATTGGGGCCATTCTTCGACCAGCTCGAATCTCACCCGATCTTCATCGACGACGATCCCGACACGACGCTGGCCCATCTCCGATCAAAGGCCCGCCGCCAGCAGGTCGAACGCGGTCTCGATTTACTCATCGTCGATTACCTGCAGCTCATCGAAGTCCCGGACAATCTCAGCAGGGACAACCGGACCCAGCAGGTGTCGCACATTTCGCGGAGCCTGAAGAACCTCGCCCGTGAACTGCAGTGTCCGATCATCGCCCTGTCGCAGTTGTCCCGTTCCGTCGAAAACCGAAACCCGCCGATCCCTGTCCTGAGCGACCTCCGAGACTCCGGCTCAATCGAACAGGACGCCGACAGCGTCCTGATGCTGTACCGCGAAGGCTCCTACAACGAGGACTGCGACGATCCGGCACTGACTGACGTCTACGTGCGAAAGAACCGAAATGGCCCTACAGGACGAGTGTCACTGCGGTTCCTACAGGAACGCATGATTTTCCAGAGCACCGGTCCCGTTACACGTGACGCACAAAGAACTCTGGTGAGCGGGCGCGAGATTTCGTCGTCAATTTGACGACGAAATCCGAGGCGGTCTTACCTAGGCCAGCAGCGGAGGTCGATTCGACCGGGTGCAGTTACAGGCTTTCCTTTCGACGTACCGGTCGCGATCACTGGATGCGCGAAGATAATCGCCGATGTGTCATTTCGACTGCGCTCGGCGAGTGTGGTCTAAGGAGATCGTGAAGCACATTGTTGCCTGCTCGGGTGTGCCGGACCTCCGCAGGTTCGGAGCAGCCTGATCAAGAGAGGTCGCGATCCCGGCCGCGCGTTCAGGAGCCTGCGTTTCGACGCGGCGGACGCGATCACCGGGCGAACGGGCGATCTTCAGGTCGAATCGTTCTGACTGCGCTTGGCAAGCCCGCTCCAGCGATCGTGCGAATCAGTTTGTGACCGCGGGACGTCCGCCTGTTCCGTGCTCCGGATTGAAACGGAGTGAACGCCGTAGACACTTCGGAACACAGACTTCCGTCAGCCGGGCGGCACGCTGAGGGCGTGTGGTGAATTAACGGGTTCATTGACAGCCCACACGACCACGAACAAGATGTCTGACATCTTATGTGTGTTTTGGAGGGGCGTGATGAGTCTTCAATTGAAGCCGATTCCTCGGCGGTCGTCTGTGGATCAGGTCGTTGAGCGGATTCGGGATGTCATAAACGAGCAGAAGCTAACCGCTGGCGAGCGGTTGCCGGGGGAGCTGGAACTTGTCGAGCAGTTGCAGGTCAGTCGGCCTGTGTTGCGCGAAGCGTTGGCTCGGCTGCAGGGACTGGGGCTGATTGAGATTCAGCGGGGGAACGGCACGTTTGTGGCCAGCAGAGATCGGCTCGCGAATTGTGTCCAGTTGCTGCGGACGGCCGTGACACTCGCGCCCCGGGAGTTGCTGTCGTATGCTGAACTCCGTGCTGCCGTTGAAGTGCAGGCTGTGCGTCAGGCGGCGGAGCGGGCCACGAGCGAAGACGTTGCCGCATTGAAACGGATGTTGAAGGAACTCAATTCGGTTGATCGGCCGTATGAGGAGCTGCTCGAAATTGACTTCCGATTCCACCGCCGCATTCTGCAGGCCGCCGGCAACGAGTTGATGCAGAACCTGATGGAAGTGATCTACGAGTTCGTCGTGACGCAGATGGCGAAAATCACGCCGTCGCCGCGAGAGAACAAACTCGGCCGCCGGCTGCATCGCGAGATCGTGGCCGCCATCGCGGATCATGATCCCGACGCTGCCGAGCGGGCCATGCGAGAACACATGGAAGTTGTCCTCTTGAGGTTGAAGAAAGAGGCTGACGTATGACGACGCATCGAATGAAGTTCGCTCTCGTTCTTCTGTCGATCTGCTCGTCGGCTCGGGCTGAAGAGACGCGTATTGATTTTGCAAAGCAGATTGCGCCGATATTTGCAGAGCATTGCGTACGCTGCCATTCGCCGGAAAATAAGAAAGGCGACATCTCTTTGGCGACGATCGCAGATCTCAATACCAACGAGTACGTGACTGCGGGAGATGCCGACGGTAGTTACCTGATCGAGCTTGTCACCGAGACCCACGGTGAACCACCGGCGATGCCGAAAGATGCGAACCCACTGGCGGAAAGTGAAGTGGCATTGCTTGAACGGTGGGTCGCTGAGGGAGCGAAATGGCCCGATGACGTTGTTGTTAAAGAGAAGTCGAAAGCGGACGCGTCGTGGTGGGCGTATCAGCCGCTCAAGGTAGCTCGACTCTCTGAGTCGAGTTCCAAGAGCCCCGACTCGGAGAGTCAGGCTACAACCATCGACGACTTCATTCGTGCAAATCTTCGGAAGCATGACCTGACGATGAACCCGCGGGCTGATCGCCGGACGCTCATTCGACGCTTGTCGTTTGATCTGCATGGACTGCCTCCGACGCCGGAAGCAGTCAAAGCGTTTGCTGAAGACACGGATCCGAAGGCTTATGAGAATCTTGTCGATCGGCTGTTGGAATCTCCGCATTACGGCGAACGCTTTGCGCGACACTGGCTGGATATCGCTCACTACGCGGACACGCACGGTTTTGAACGCGACAAACGGCGAGACAACGCCTGGCGGTATCGCGATTATGTGATTCGCGCTTTGAATGAAAACAAACCGTACGACCGTTTCCTGCAGGAACAGATCGCTGGCGATGTACTCTGGCCCGATGACGAACAGGCTGTGATTGCGACCGGCTTTCTCGCGGCCGGTCCGTGGGACTTTGTCGGGCAGGTCGAAACTCGCAGCCCTGTCCTGCGACGATCGGCAAGGTCACTCGATCTGGACGACATGGCGACGCAGGTCATGACGGCCACCATGGCGATGACCATCAACTGCGCGAGGTGCCACGATCACAAACTCGATCCAATTTCGCAGCGAGAGTATTACCAGTTGCAAGCCGTTTTCGCGGGAGTCAAACGTAGTGATCGAGTCGTCAGCGACGCGGCCCTCAAACAGTACGAGACAACGAAACAGGAACTGATCGCTCGACATAACAAACTCGATTTTGAGAAAGGGCGGCTTGAAGGCGAGGGACTGAATCTCGCGGGCATCGTCGGCGGCGGAAATGGACTTGGCACCGGCACGTATCGCAATGCCATCGACCCGCGCAACGCCAAGGTGCAAACCCGAAACTTCGGCCAGCTCGGAAACGTGGTGACGAACCGGTTTTCACCGTCAGTATTCGAGTTCGTCGATGGCGTGTTCATTCCCGACGGACACAACGGCAAGGCAGAGATTCCGGTGAGCTCCACCGGTGTCACAATCACTGGTCTGCCGAAGACATCAGGCAACGCGTGGGACATGATTCGTAACGGCCCGGTTGCCAGTCAGCATTCTCCAGAGCTGGACGGAATTGACTTCACAAAGGAAGGCCACAACCTGCTGGGATTGCATGCGAATGCCGGAATCACCTTTGATGTAGCAGCGATGCGGAAAGTAGCTCGACTCTCTGAGTCGAGTAACGAAAGAAGCCCCGACTCGGAGAGTCAGGCTACGCTGCGTTTCACGGCCAAACTCGGCTACTTCGGCGCGGTGGGAAACAACTTTGCCGACGCATGGGTATTCGTGGATGGTCTCAAAGTCGCCGAATTCCGAAAGCTGCGGCGGGCAGATGGCTTGCAACCGATCGACGTCGAACTGCCCGCGTCGGCTCGCTTTCTCACGCTGGTTTCGACGGATGGCGACAACGGATTCAGCATGGATCAGATTGGCTTCGGCGATCCGCAGGTGAAACTGTCTGCGCCGCCAACGCTGACGGACGAAGCACGCAAACGACTCGCGACAATCAAAGCTCAGCGCGAGCAGATCGAGAAAGATCTTGAGAAGCTCGGCCCACCGCCACGTTTCTATGGAGTCGTCGCAGAGAAGACCGTTCCGGAAGTGCGGCTGCTGACGCGCGGCAATCCAGAATCTCCGAGTGGTGACGCGCTGACTCCCGCAGCTTTCTCGTCGTTGGCGATGCTCGATTCCGGGTTGGGAACGGTCGAGACCAGTGAAGGCGAACGGCGAGCATCCGAAGAACCCGCTCGTCCGTCGAGTCATCGTCAATCGTTTATGGCAATGGCACTTTGGTACGGGGCTGGTCGATACGCCCAGCGATTTCGGATACGGCGGCGGTCGGCCTTCGCATTCAGAATTGCTGGACTGGCTCGCCGAAGAACTGGCGAAGCAAAACTGGTCGCTCAAGGCCATTCATCGCTTGATCGTGACGAGCGTGACTTACAGGCAGAGTGCCAGGATGGGTCTCCAGACCCGTCCAGACAATGCCACCGAATCAGAACGAACGGGTCTGGATCCCCATCCTACTGAACTCGACTCCGATAACCGCCTGCTTTGGCGACAGAACCCACGGCGAATCGAAGCCGAGGCGATTCGCGATTCCGTGTTGTTTGTCAGCGGTAAGCTGAATCCCAAACGCGGCGGGCCCGGTTTCCAAGACTTTAAGTATCAGGATGCCTACGCCCCAATCTACACCTACGTCACTGCCGACGAGCCGGCGCTCTGGTGCCGCAGCATTTATCGCTACATCGTCCGCACGACGCCCAACCGCTTTCTCACAACGTTCGATTGTGCAGACCCCGCCAACTTCACACCGACGCGGCTCACAACCACGACGCCGTTGCAATCGCTCGCACTTTACAACAACGACTTCATGCTCCGGCAGGCTCGTTACTTCGCCGAACGACTCGAAAAGGAAGCCGGAAGCAGCGTGAACGCTCAAGTCCGACGAGCCTTTGCATTGGCGTTCGGGCGACAGCCGTCTCCACAGGAACTCCGCATCACAACGGACTTCGTGGAAAAGCAGGGACTGTTTTCCCTGTGCCGATCACTCTTCAATTCCAACGAGTTTGTCTATGTCGATTGAAAGTCGCTCGACCGCTAACGGTCACGTTTTCCGTAGTGGAATTCGCCAGAATTCCCAGAGACGGAGTTCTGGCGAACTCCACTACGCCACCAGCGCGAACCTCTCCCGGCGTGAGTTTCTACGGGCTGCTGGCGGTGGACTTGGCGGACTCGCATTGTCAGCGATGTTGAGCGGCGAAAGCCATGCGCAGTCGCATCATGCTCCGAAAGCGAAACGCGTTATCCAGATCTTTTGTCCCGGAGGAATGAGTCAGGTTGACACCTACGATTACAAGCCGGAACTCGAGAAGCGGAATGGAATGCCGTTTGATCCCGATGGCAAGCTGCAGTTCTTCGCTTCGAAGCCCGGCAACTGCCACGGCAGTCACTGGAAGTTTCGTCAGCACGGTCAGTCTGGACTTTGGATAAGCGACCTGTTTCCAAAGCTCGCGACGTGCATCGACGATATGGCGTTCATTTACTCGATGCACAGCAAGACCGCGTTGCATGGCCCGGCGTGCTTCATGATGAATACCGGATTCACATTACCCGGTTTCCCGAGCATGGGATCGTGGGTGACGTATGGGCTCGGCAGCGAGGCTGATGACCTGCCGGCGTTCGTCGTACTGCCTGACCCTCGCGGCCTGCCGCCGGGTGGCATCATCAACTGGGGAGCCGGCTTCCTGCCCGCTGAGCATCAGGCCACGACGCTCGACACAACGAATCCGAAACAGCCAATCGCTGACCTGTTTCCACCGGGTGATGTTTCGGAAGTCTCGCCGGAGGCGGATCAAGCGGGATTGGACTTTCTACAGAAACTTAACCGCCTGCATCGGGAAACTCGCAGTGGCAACAGTGAACTCGACGCCCGCATCAAGGCATATGAAATGGCGGCCCGCCTGCAACTCAGCGCTCCCGAAGTGACCGACCTGAGTAAAGAGACCACCGCGACAAAACAACTCTATAACATCGACCACACCGAAATCGGCCCGTTCGGGCGACAGTGTCTACTGGCAAGGCGCCTTGCGCAGCGCGGCGTCCGTTTCGTGCAGATTTACTGTGGAGCCGAAAACACGACGGCAAGAAAAATTCGCCCGAACTGGGACAGCCATGAAGATTTGACTCGCGACCACGGTTATTGGGGAGCCGTGCTTGATGCCGGCGCATCGGCACTGCTCAAAGACCTGAAGCAACAGGGTATGCTCGACGACACGCTGGTCATCTGCACGACAGAGTTTGGTCGTCAGCCAGCCGCTCAGGGTGGAGCAGGAAAAGGACGAGACCACAATGCCGGGGCTTTCACGGCCTGGCTTGCCGGCGGCGGAATCAAAGGCGGAGTCGGTTACGGGGCAACCGATGAACTCGGTTTCAAAGCCGTCGAGAATCCCACCTACAGTTACGACCTGCACGCAACGGCTCTGCACCTGCTGGGCGTCGATCACACGCGACTGACGTTCTATCACAACGGCATAGAGAGACGTCTCACCGATGTGCATGGGCATGTCATTGACGAGTTGCTGGCATGAGACTGCTCGACAGGCACCACATCGACATCGCTGTAGTCATGACCGTTACAATGAGTTTGGGCGGAAACAACAGCACAGAAAGTTACACCCGCTTCTGAATACCAGTGAGATAATCTATGTCCGATAGCCCATTCCAATATTTGTATGGTGGAATTCGCCAGTACTCGCGAGCTAGAGAAACTTCAGAGTTCGTTTGCAGTGAGCCGTTGGCCGTCAGGCCTCTGGCGCCCGGCCGCTTACGCGTCACGGCTCACGACACCACTGAAGACGAACTCGGAAACTGTCCTAAGCCTACCCGATCTCATGGATTTCTGGCGAAATCCACTACGTGTTTCATCGTGTTCGCGTTCCTTTCCGGAGCGATGTCTGTTTCGGCTGCGGAACCGTTTGAAGCCTTTCTGAAGAAGCATTGCGTCCGCTGTCATGGCCCTCAGAAGGAGAAAGGCGATATTCGGATCGACCGGCTGTCGCGAGATTTCAAGGCGGGACTGGACGCGCACCACTGGGCAGAGGCGCTCGATAAGGTCAACAGCGGCGAGATGCCCCCGGAAGATGAACCGCAGCCGACTCAGGACGAGATCGCGGACTTCGTTACCAAACTCGACTCGCTGCTCAAGGAAGGTCGAGCGGCGCGGATGGCGGCGCGTCCGGCGGTGGCGCACTATCGGCTCAGTCGGAAGGAATATCAGAACACGGTCTACGATCTGCTTGGCGTGCGCTACGATCCGGCCAAACCGGGGGAGCTGAACGAGGACACGTTGTGGCACGGGTATGAACGCATCGGCTCGCAGCTTTCGCTCTCGCCGTCGCATGTGGATCGCTATTACCGCGCGGCGGACATCGTGCTCGACCGCGCTTTCCCCGCCACGTCCGGCGAAGCTCGCAAGATCCGCAAGACTGCCGCCGAGTTGCGTTACGGCGGTGGGAAGAGCCAGCAGGAGGCGCTGGACCGGTTCGGCATCAAGCGGCCTCTGCGTTACCTCCTTTTCCCCGGTCGAGTTCAGCCTGCGCTGTCCTCCAACTGGCTTGGAAGGACGGGGCCGGAGCACAGCGGGCTCTACAAACTCCGCCTTCAAGCGAGCGGAATCCGCCCGCCCGGCGGCCAGCCGGCCCACCTGAGTATCGGCAAGCAGACCAGTGAGGAGACCGTGGATGGCCTCATTGAATTTGACATCACGGCACCGGAAGACAAACCGCAGGTTTATGAGTTCGAAGTGTTTCTCGAGACGCCGACGGGGCTGCATTTCTGCGTGGTGTCCACCGATGTTGTGGACAGAAGGGGCGGCGCTGCCTTCCGCAATGCGATCGCCAGCAGGGGTTATGTTTTCACGCACAGCAGCGAGACCGTGCTTCTGAACCCCAACGCCCCGCAGATGTTCGATGACAAAGGGAACGGCATCTTCTCGACGGTGCTCCTCGATTGGATCGAATGGGAAGGGCCGCTGGTCACAGAGGCGGAAAAGTCCCGGCGAGCAGGCGTGCTGCCGCCCGATGACGTGACTCCCGAAGTGGTTGCGGAGCATTTGCAACGCTTCGCCGAACGCGTCTGGCGGCGGTCGGTGAAGAAGGATGAACTGGAGGACTATCTGCAGTCCTACCGCGCCGAACGCGAGGCGGGTGAAAAGGCGACCGATGCTTACCGTATCGCGCTGCTGGGCGTGCTGACGTCCAGAAACTTCATCTATCTCGTCGAGGGCGATCCCGATGCCCGCGAACGATTGACCGACTCGGAACTCGCCTCGCGGCTCTCGTATTTCCTCTGGAGTTCGATGCCCGATGACAGTCTCTTCGCCGCGGCCAGAGGCGGCGTTCTGAACGGCGATGGGCTGAGGAAGGAAGTGGACCGGATGCTGACGGACCGCCGGATCAACCGATTCATCGACGACTTCTCGCGGCAGTGGCTACAACTGCACCGCGTGGGCATGTTTCCGCCGGACAAGAAACTCTACCCCGGCTACGACGACTGGCTCGAAACGAGCATGCGTGCCGAGCCGGTCGAGTATTTCCGCGAGATGCTTGTGAAGAACCTGCCCATCGAGGGCTTCCTCGATTCCGACTGGACCATGGCCAACGCCCGGCTCTGCGATTTCTACGGACTGCCCGAACCGAAAGGGGGCGGCTTTCAGCGTGTCTCGCTCAAGCCCGAGGACCATCGCGGCGGTCTGCTCACGATGGGCGCGGTGCTCGGGTTGACCTCAGACGGCACGCGTCACCGTCCGGTGCATCGCGGCGTGTGGGTCAGTGAAGCGATCTTTAACAAGACTCCGCCGTCACCTCCGGCCAATGTGGATCCGATCGAGCCCATTCCACCAAAGGGCACCAAGATAACCATCCGCCAGAGAATTGAAGCACACGCTAAGAACGCGAGTTGTGCTGCCTGCCACCGCAACATCGATCCGCTGGGACTGGCGTTCGACCAGTACGATGCCATCGGCCAACGGCGCACCCGCGAGCGGGTTCCAACGGGCGTGGGTGAAGATCCGATCGTCGATGCCTCGGGCGTCATGCCCGACGGCCGTCCATTCACCGATTCCATCCAGTTCAAACGGCTGCTGCTTGAGGACCGCGACAAGGTCGCGCGGGCCTTCATCGAACACCTTTGTACGTACGCGCTCCGGCGTGTGCTGACCGTGGATGACCGTGGCGACCTCAAGTCGATTGAAGAAGAAGCGAAGAAGAACCAATACCGAGTCAAGGACATCGTGCGTGCGGTGGCGCTGTCGGACTTGATTCGGAAACGCTAACTCGCCGGTACGAAGAAATGATTAATGAGTATTGGAGATTGGAAAATGCAAAATGAAAGGAGGAGGGAACAGAGCGAATCGGCTCGGAAGGGGGCAGATATTGAAGAACGGCTTTTGGAGTTTGCTGTTCGAGTTGGGAAAGCAGTAGATGCATTGCCGAACACTCGGCTTGGACGACACATTGCCGGACAGCTCGTGCGTTCGGCAGCAATTCCCGGACGGTCTGTCTCCTCGGGGATTTTGGGGCTCAGAGCGGAGTGAGGAGGGTTTTGCTCGGACGATGGGGCTGGTGCGACTGGCTTTGAGCTGACTCATCGGGTCGCGTGCCTGT
>Ga0302132_10001705_pt1 | contig 12727 bp, 8 predicted proteins | sample CB9_321_MG_FD_203113 | JGI IMG/M metagenome (GOLD analysis project Ga0302132, IMG submission 203113) | Marine microbial communities from Western Arctic Ocean, Canada - CB9_32.1 | ecosystem: Environmental > Aquatic > Marine > Oceanic | place: Canada: Western Arctic Ocean | collected 2017-09-19
GCTGCCACCGGCCGATTGCGAGAACCGGGTGTGCTCGCCGAACAAGCCCAACGCATGCTAAAACACGACCGGGTCCGTGCGTTGGCGATCGAGTTCGGCACGCAATGGATTCACGTCCGTGGATTCGACGAGTTGCAGGACAAAAACGAACGCCTGTTTCCCACTTTTGACCTAAATCTTCGCCGGGCGATTTACGAGGAGTCCATTTTGTTCTTTCAAGACCTGTTTCAAGAGAACCGCTCCCTGTCACATATTCTCAACGCCGACTACACGTTCCTCAATGAAACCCTTGCCACACATTACGGCATCCCCGGCGTTCGCGGCGAACAGTGGCGACGCGTAGACGACGTGAAACAATTCGGTCGTGGCGGAATTTTGGGATTGGCCAGCGTTCACGCTAGGCAAAGCGGAGCGTCACGTACCAGTCCCATACTGCGGGGTAATTGGGTAGTTGAAACATTACTTGGCGAAAAGCTACCACGACCACCACCTAATGTTCCTCAGCTGCCACAAACAGAAACCGGCAACGGGGGACTCACCATGCGGCAAGTCGTGGAGAACCACGTCAGCGTCGCTCAGTGTGCAGTCTGCCACCAGCGGATCGACCCGTTTGGTTTTGCATTAGAGAAATACGACCCAATCGGGCGGCTGCGGGAAAAGGATCTGGGGGGATTGCCTCTTGATTCCCACGTGAAACTCCGCGACGGAACCGAATTCAAAGGAATCGAGGGACTACGCAATTATTTGTTAACACAGAAACAGGACGTCATCTCGAGGTTGTTTTGTCGAAGACTGCTCGGCTATGCATTAGGGCGTTCTGTAATACTGTCGGATCAGCTTCTGATTGACCAAATGATGACGCAGTTGCAAAAAGACGGTGGAGTGTCCAACGCCGTATTGGAAATTGTGCAGAGCGAACAGTTTCGCATGATCCGCGGAAGTAGCTATTCCGACGCCCAATAACCTCTACTCAGGAAAACCAGACATGACAACAACTTTCACATATCCCAGAGGCTCAAGGCGGATGTTTCTCCGCGGCATTGGCACCACGATCGCATTGCCTTGGCTTGAATCTATGTCGGTGTGGGGCGGGGAATCGTCGGACGATTCTTCCACTCCGCCGGTTCGTCTGGCGTGTCTTTTTGCGGGAAACGGATTTCATAGCGATCAGTGGTGGGCCAAGGGCGCCGACGGAAATATGGAACTCGGACAAGTGCTGGAATCGCTACATCCGTTTCGCGAAAAAATGCTATTCCTGCGAGGCTTGTATAACGCCGAAGCACGGATCGGTGGGATTCACAGTTGCCAGACGGGCAATTTACTTACAGGCGCCCATTTGGCCAACGGCGGAGAAATCCGTTCCGGCATCAGCATCGATCAGGTTGTCGCCCGCCGCTTTGCCGAGCAAACTAAAGTTGATAGCCTAGTGCTGGGCTGCGAACATTCCATTGCCGCACTACATAAGAACTACTCAATGATTTACAGTTCGCATATTTCCTGGAGTTCGCCCACCACACCGACGCCATTGGAACTCTATCCTGCCCTCGCATTCGACAGATTGTTCCGTGATGAAATCGGACGAACAGATTCGAGCGTCTTGGACGCAGTTCTTGAGGAAACGGGGGGGTTGCTGGGGAAGATCAGTCAATCCGACAAACGACGGTTGGAAGAATATCTGGATTCGGTGCGAGAAGTTGAAAAACGGATTGAAAACGCTGGAAAAGCGCGTCGTCTGCAAGGTTGGCGTCCGACGCTCGATAAACCGAATATCGCTCGCCCCGCCGATGGCATTCCGCAGGATATTGATGAACACATGCGATTAATGTGCGACATTCTAGTCTTGGCGTTCCGCACCGATACGACACGAGTCTGCACTTTGAAACTCAACAATGATCACTCGTCGCTGCGGTTTCCCAATCTCACGTCCGATCGCGGAGCAACACAAGGAATCGATTATATGATCCACCACTTGCTGTCACATACGAACAACGGTGATTGGCTGAAAGTAAATCGATTTTTCACTGAGCAAATCGCGTACATCGCCAAAAAGCTGGACGCGATTCAGGAAGGCGACCGTACATTGTTGGACAACTCAATGATCCTCTACCTATCCAGCATGATGACGGGTAATCATAACAACGATCAATTACCGGTCGTAATGCTAGGTAGCGGCGGCGGCCAAATCAAGACCGGCCGAACCCTAGACTACCTCGGCAAGCCCAACCGCAAGATGTGCAGTCTGTACTTGTCAATGATGGACAAGTTGGGCATCCATCTGGACCGTTTCGGCGATTCCGATCAACGGTTGACAGAAATCTAATCGGCTTCGACTAGTCGTGTAACATTGAAGCGGGGACGCGCAAGCAGACCATGCTGAACTGAGCTGTTGTGGGATTAAACAGCTTTTGGCGTGTGCGGCTTTTGATGTTCCCAAAACCCCCGAGCGGCCGAAAGTCGGCTGCAATTAGCGTTACAATGGTATATACTCAATTCCCATACGCTAAACGACTTTAACTCAGGCCCTTGCAACTAAATGCGTTAACCACCACTGGCGTCGCGCCGAACCAATTCGGCGAGACAGCAATGCTCCTCTCGCTTCAGTTGTATCGAACAGCGGAATAACTGCGGCCTTCACACCGTTACGCCTTTGAAAAAAACGAGCCGCAAGGAAGAACAAATGAAGTCCCATCCTGTTCCGTTGGCGTTAATCATGACAAGCCTGCTTGTCTTCAATCAAGTCGAGGCAAACGAGTTTTTTGAAAAACAAGTTCGCCCACTCCTAATCGCGAAATGTTATTCATGTCATTCCGGAACAAAGAACTCGGGCGGCTTGGCTTTAGATAATCTTGCGGGATGGGCGCAGGGCGGAGATTCAGGCCCCGCGATTGTACCCGGAGATGTCGAAGGCAGTCTTCTCATTGATGCCATTAACTATCGGGGCTTGAAAATGCCACCCCCGGATAAAAACGCTAAACTCAAGCCCGAGGAGATCGCAATACTTACAAAGTGGGTAAAAGATGGAGCGCCGGATCCTCGTATTAGGTCACAACAAATCGGGGGAATGTCAAGAAAAGACGCCGAGACGTGGTGGTCTTATCAAGCGGTCAAGGATGTGCCACCTACGGCTGATCCGGCCCAGATTGATCTTTTAATTAATTCAGCTCTGAAAAAGAACGGTTTAACACGAACGGACAGAGCAAGTCGGCGGGAACTCGTCAGACGAGTAACCTATGACTTGACCGGACTACCTCCGACATATGATCAGGTTATTGAATTTGAAACCGACACGGCACCGGATGCTTACCTAAAGGTGATCAATCGCTTGCTCAACTCTCCCCAATACGGTGAACACTGGGGGCGACACTGGCTGGATGTGGTCCGTTATGCCGACACGGCGGGTGAAAACTCGGACCGGCCACTACCGCATGCCTGGAAATACCGAAATTGGGTCATTGCCTCGTTTAATGATGATATGCCCTTTAATACATTTGTCCAGCAACAACTAGCAGGGGACTTGAAACCAATTAATGGTGATATCCGGGATCGCGAGAACGGGATTATCGCCACAGGCTACTTGGCCATTGCCCGGCGTTATGGACATAACATCAATCAAGATGTACATCTCATGTACGAAGATGTAATTGATAACGTAGGAAAGGCATTTCTAGGCATGACGCTTAGCTGTGCGCGGTGCCACGATCATAAATATGATCCCGTAACATCAGCGGACTATTATGCCCTCTACGGAATATTTAGCAGCACTAGATTCTCATTCCCAGGATGTGAAGCAATTCCTCAACCTAGTGACCTCATTGACTTGTTGACGCCTGACGAAGCATCTCGACGGCGTGCGGAACATGCCACCGCCGTCGCAAATTTTAAAGCAAATGCTCCGAACGATCCAAACGAAACCGCGCGATTAAAAAATGAACTTGCTAAATCAGCCGAAGTTATTTGTACGGTCAATATCGGCGAGGGTGGTAATGAAGAATTGGAGAAACACCTTGGTGATAAAGCGGTACGGCAAATCAAGAAAGGCGAAATCGTTCAACTGTCCGTTCTACGAAATGGAGGCTATGGGGCTGACAGCACAAGAATTAAAATCAAATTTGAGAGCACCAAAGACGAAACGAAACGCTGGTCGTCGGACGAACTCATCAACCTCATTGATTCAAAGTTACCTTTAATATCGGTTCGAGATGCCGTCTGGGCATTATTGGATGTGACCGACGGACCCAAATACCTGATCGACAAAAAAGTCGATATTGGGGGGCATCCTGCGCTTAAAGGTTGGGCATCCGGCGATAACCCGTCTTTCTTTGCAAATGTCGGCGATCAACCGATCATGGCCTGGACAACACTCCCGTCTAAGGCATTATTCACACACCCCGGACCACAACAGGATTCCGGTCTCGCATGGGTTTGCCCGGAAGACGGCGAGTACAGGATTAGTGGATATGTTATTGATGCACACGCCGCACCCGGTTTGGACGGTGTCTCGTTCCGCTTAGAACATTTCCGCGATGCAAAATTAGGCCCTCAACTTATTAAGTTCGGCGAATTAAGTGGCGACCTTACGTCACCGGCTCCCCTCGTCCTACCAGTAGCATATGCCGTAGCTGAAGGCGATGTAGCCAACGCCAAACTTCACCAACGTGGTGACCCTGAACAACCTGGCGAAGAGGTACCACGGCGGTGGCTCGAGGTGTTCGGCTCGACACCGATTGTAAACACAAAACAAAGTGGACGCGTTGAACTCGCTGAATGGACAACGACACATCCTCTATTTGCGCGTGTTCTCGCAAATAGAGTGTGGCACTGGCACTTTGGTCGCGGTATCGTCGCAACGCCGAACGATTTTGGTTCGCGTGGTACAGCAGCGTCTCACCCCAAACTGCTGGAGTTCCTTGCACAACAAATCCAGGCTCACGGCTATCAGCTCAAGCCTCTTCATCGGCTAATCTTGCTGAGCGAGGCCTATCAACGCAACTCCCATACGACAACAACGGTGCGCCAGATTGATCCGTCTAATATATGGTTAAGTCACTTCAGCTCTAGACGCCTGACAGCCGAAGAAATTCGTGATTCCCTACTTATTGCGAGTGGGCAATTGGACACGCAACCTGGTGAAACGCACCCATTTCCTCCCGAGGCGACTTGGACCTTTAGCCAGCACGCTCCCTTTAATTCGGTTTACGCCACCAACAAAAGAACTGTCTATATGATGGTTCAGCGACAACGGCGACACCCATTTCTAGCTCTATTCGACGGGCCAGACCCCAACACCAGCACACCAACTCGAGGAGAGACAACTGTACCGACTCAAGCACTGTACTTCCTCAATGATGATTTTTTCCATGCGTCGGCAGCGGCGGCAACTTTAACAATTCGTACTAGTGATTCCGCCGATTCTATCGTAGACCAACTGTACCGACGTCTTTTTCAGCGAATCGCCACACAAGAAGAGTTTAAGATAACCCAGCAATTCCTTCAGTCCCATCCAGGAGCAGACGCCGAAAAATGGGAAGCGTACACACGAGCCCTCATGGCGAGTAACGAGTTTTTATACTTGGACTAGCGTGAATTGACTTTTCCTTAGATCCGTTCGTGTCATCTAAAATTATTTCATTGCATTAAATGTCTTACTTCCTTTCAGCGGGCCAACACATAAGTACAGTTTTCTTGGTTGTAGCTTTCCCCTCTCACCGAAACACTCGTTTTTTCGTCTTCCAATAAAGATCTTGGGCATCTCGGTTTTGCATGTGTACATCCCGAATATAAATAGCTTAAAATAAATCTTAGTCTTTGATCTATTGCTGAGTTAAAGGAACTGCACCGGATGTCACTAAATAGACGCACCATGCTGCGGTCATCAATTGCTAGTTCCCTACTGTTACCAGGAATAGCTGAATGTCTGGCTGTCGACGACGCAGGCCCTTTCGCTCCAAACAAAACACACTTTCCGGCCAAAGCAAAAAACGTCATCTTTCTATTTATGACTGGTGGCGTATCGCATGTTGATACTTTCGATCCCAAACCAGCGTTACATCGCGATCACGGCAAGGAAATTAAGGCCGACCATCCGGAAATCAAAGACCGCCCGGGCTATGAGCGAATTTACCTAAAAAGGCCCCAATGGGAGTTTTCTAAACACGGCGAATCGGGCATTGAAGTTAGCACACTCTTCCCTCATATCGCTACCTGTGTAGATGACATCGCGATGATTCGATCTATGCATACATCCCATTCGAACCATTACAATGCAACACTCGGAATGCACACCGGCTCCTTTGCATTTTCTCGGCCCAGCATCGGTTCATGGGTTACTTACGGAATGGGGACTCCAAATCAAAATTTGCCGGGCTTCATCGTCATCGCTCCTCACCAGACCTACGCCGGTACCCAGATCTACTCAAGTGATTTTCTACCAGCCGTCCATCAGGGAACATTGGTAGTTCCAGGCGCCGAACCGGTCGCCAATGTCAGGCCTAAACTCGCAAACGACAAACAACGCCTTGAACTCGATGTGATTCAGGCTCTAAACAAACTCCATTTAAACGACCGAACCGCCAAATCCGCGTTAACCGCCCGCATGAAGAGTTTTGAAACCGCCTATGGCATGCAACAGGCGGTACCTGACGCCTTCGACTTTAGCAAAGAGACACAGGATACTCTAGAGGGCTATGCAATCCAACCAGGTTCGACCGCCGGATTCGGATGGCAATGTCTGGCGGCACGGCGACTCATTGAGCGGGGCGTGCGATTCGTTGAGTTAATTGACACTGGGTCGTCCGGAAATTGGGATGCGCACGGTGATATGATGACGCATGTGGGACTTGCCAAAAACGTCGACCAGCCGATTGCCGCGCTCTTGAAAGACCTTAAACGACGAGGAATGTTGGAAGACACCCTTGTTGTCTGGACAACAGAATTCGGACGCACGCCATTTAACAACACTGCTGACGCAAAAGGGAGAGAACATCACCCCTGGGCGTTCACGTCCTGGCTAGCCGGAGCCGGTGTCAAAAAAGGTATCATCCACGGAGCTACCGATGAACATGGCCTGAGAGCTGAAGAAAAGAAGGTACACGTCCACGATTTTCACGCAACAATTTTACACCTACTGGGATTCGACCACGAACAACTCACTTATCGCCACGCCGGCCGAGACTATCGACTCACCGATGTTGAAGGGTCAGTAGTAACGGACATTCTTTCTTAACTATCATCTCCTACGGCATATAAGCCAATGGAAAACGTCCCTAGTTTGCGAGTGGTAAACCGGTTTTCGGTCCGCTTTCTGTCCATTGCCCGCAGGCCGATGGCCGGTCCCCTTTAGTCGATCCCTAGCCTCTGCCGAGACTTGGAGATCACGAACCATCGGCATCACCAAGTTTTTTTGACGGCTGCCGCGTGAGCATTAGCATCAATAATCTGCAATCGATCCGTCTGGCATTCGGCCACGAGTCGGCCATTCCGGCTTGCTGGGCGACTTGGAGATTTCCTCCAACTTCATCTCGTTGATTTCACAGCAAAGGCCTGTACCTTCAGGCAACGACGCGTAGCCGTCCTTGTCGATCGACCAATTTTTTTCGACGAGTCCCGGAGGAGTAATGCTTGGGTAATATTCGTGGATCAAGAAAAACGGGACAGCCGCGCTGCAGTGAAGGCTAGCCGTTGCACCCAGGTCCGTCGTGACGCAGTGCGGTGCGATCGGTACGTGATACGCTTCGCCGAGTGTCGCGATTTTGCGAAGCTGCGTAATGCCACCCGTATGCGCGCAGTCAACTTGAAGAATGTCGGCGCATCCCTCGTGTAAATAACCAATCACATCCCAAATCGTACGAGCTTGTTCGCCGACGGCCAACGGAATGCTGATGTGTTGTTTTAACCGCTTAAAAACTTCCATATTACCGGGGACGGCTGGTTCCTCGATGTAGAGCAGGTCGTACGGCTTTATTTCAGATGCAAATTGAATCAGAAACGGTGGTGGCATGGCACAGTGAGCGTCAAACATTACAATGCCATCCGGTCCGACTCGCTGGCGGGCATCTTTAACTTGTTTCACCATCGCTTCAATTTGCACGGGCGTTCCCGAAAACGGTTGTGGACCACATCCGACTTTTGTTGCCTTAGGTGTTGGATAGAACCGTACTTTGTCTCGAGTTGGTCCGCCTAGCAGTCGATAAACGGGCACTCCCCAAAGCTTGCCCGTGATATCCCACAAAGCCATGTCGATGCCCGCCAGTGTGTGCGTCATAAATGGTCCACCACGCATATCGCGATGCGAACGATAGATCTTTTGCCACAGGTGCTCGATACGCGTCGGATTTTCACCGTCGAGCAACTCGAAAAGCGATCGAGCTAGTTTCGCGGCTACATACGGCTCAAGTTGGTCGATCTCGCCCCAACCGGTAACACCGTGATTCGTTTCTAGTTTGAGAAACACTTTCCGCTGCATCGGCGTGGCTGTGAGCTTGGTTATCTTTATTGTCGTGGTCTTATCCGCAACTACTGCCGCGGGATTATTTTCGTCTTCTACACGGAGGGCGGCATTTAAAGACAATCCACCCGCCGCAACTCCACCCATTGAAGCTAGTAATCGACGCCGACTATTCACTATCTTTTTATTGAACATACCTATATTACCTTTAAGCTATAATGCCTTTCCTACACGTTTCCTAATAATCCGCAATCGATCCGTCTTTCAACTTCGCTCCCGGCCACTTGTATTTTTGAGGTTTAAGCGATTCCTGTTGGAGTCGTTTCTCATCTACCTCAACTCCCAGTCCCGGTCCGGGCGGGAGACCAATGTACCCTTCATCGTCCCGCTCAAAGGCCATGCGAGTGAGAAAAGGCACATTGAAACCGACGTTTTGTGGATAAAACTCGTGGATTAGAAAAAACGGAACCGACGAAACGACGTGCAAACTCGCCGCTATGCCCAAAAATGTCGCTGTACAATGTGGCGCTATCGGCACGTGAAACGCTTCTGCCAGCACTGCGATTTTCTTCATCTGACTGATCCCTCCCGTGTGATTGCAATCAGGCTGTAAGATGTCGATAACGCCTTCCTGCAAATAGGGAATCACTCCCCAGATTGTGCGATCGCGTTCGCCGGTCGCAAAGGGGATGCTGATGTGTTGTTTCAATCGCCTGAAAACCTCGATGTTTCCGGGCACGGCAGGCTCTTCAATAAACAATAATTCCGATGGTTTTAATTTAGACGCTAGTTGAATTAACGTGGCAGGTGGAACGGCCGAATGTGCATCGAACATTACGGCGCCATCCGGACCAACATTCTCACGAGCGCGGGCAATCGCCTGCACCATGCGGTCGATGTCCGACGGTGTACCAGAATGTTCGTAAATACCGTGCGGCGGAACCTTTTGTGCCTTGTCCGTGTGGTACACTCGAATACGATTGCGAGTCGGCCCGCCTAGTAATCGGTAAACCGGCACGTTCCAAAGCTTGCCAGTTAGATCCCATAACGCTATGTCTATTGCAGCGATCGAGTGAACCATCAACGCCCCGCCACGCAGGTTGCGGTGGGCGCGAAATAACTTCTGCCAAAGATACTCAATCCGCGTCGGATTTTCACCGATGAGTAACTCCGACAATGATTCAACCAGAACCTTCGCGGGGCGCGGATCGACACCTTTCAAATCGCCCCAACCGCTAACGCCCAGATTCGTCTCAATCTTCACGTACACCACTGGCCCGACCCAGTACGTTTTCAAGCCCGTGATACGGATACTCGAGGAACGATCCGTTACTTGCGCCGCCGGGTTGCTTTCATCCCCCACCGAACTCTGTACCAAGGCCATTCCGGCAGCCGCGCCAAACCCCTTAAATATATCGCGGCGATCTATTATCTTCTGTAATTCGTTTTTCATCAGTGTCGCTCTCTTTTAAGACTTTAAGACACATTTCGAGGCTAACTTGTGAGTCGCCATCAACGGTTCACATTGAAATTGTTCTGCAGTTTTTAATCCTTCAGCTGTTGAAGGAGTCCTGAGCAAACTTATTTTGCTTCGACGTAATGAACTTGGGTCTTATATGTTTTATCCCCTTCAATCTGCCAAAAGTGCACGGGACACCGCCGATTATGAAAGCTATATGGATTTTTTACTTTGGTTGATTACAGCACACGGTCTTTATGTGTATGGTGTGGTCGAATAACTCAGCATAGCCTGCCAGTCCCGCCAATACCAGTAAGGCATCCTTCACCCACTCTGTAGCATCTGCCCTATTAAGTACAACGATTCGACTTACATTGCCCTTAGGTCTGTGATCATTGTTCGCATGTCGCCGCGCTATTCCCGGATAATCATCACTAGAAACTTCCCCTCCGACTCGTTGAATGTTATTATCACGCGTGGTAGTTTACCCTCCGGTTGTTTTCGGCGTTTAAAGCACAATAATTTTCAAATGTGCGATTTTCTTTCACATCGACAGACCACCTTTTATTATTTTTGATGTTTTCGAAAAGGGTATTTGCATTGATCACAAAAAACGAAAAGGTTCAACGCGTACTAGGGGGGTCGTTTTTTGAAAGAGTCTGGTTGTGGGTGATCTCCAAGATACAGTTTTTGCTGCTTGGCGCTCACAAGGATAAAACTGATGTTGCCCTCTTAAAACAAATACGCAAAGAACGTGTCTCTATGCTTACCGCTTACGAATCGTATACGATTCTAAGCACGGCTCGAAGTGTTAAAGATCTCGCCGGAGATATGGCAGAAGTTGGCGTCTTTAAAGGTGCGTCGGCTAAGATCTTATGTGGACTCAAGGGGAAAAAGCGACTCTTTCTTTTTGATACGTTTGCAGGCTTGCCTGCCAATGCCGAAGAAGATGGAAACGTACATACCGAACATCGATATACTTGTAGCCTTGAGTCCGTTCAGCAATATTTGGACGATTACGACAACGTGCATTTTTTTAAAGGTCTCTTTCCAGACTCCGCCAACACTGACGAGGCCCATGAGATTCTTGCCGATCGAGAGTATAGCTTCGTTCATTTTGACGTCGATCTATATGAAGGAACCAAAGCCTGCTTAGAATACTATTACCCGCGAATGGTTTCCGGTGGAATCATGCTTTCACACGACTATTCTTTGTTGCGTGGTGTGAAACAGGCATTTGACGAGTTCGTCAGCGAAATCCCCGAGGGCCTAATCGAATTTCCCTCGACCCAATGTATGATTGTCAAACGGTAGCCCATGAAATCATCCTCAGCTTCTACTCGCATGCGGCAATGGGCCTCTGATTTACTCGCTGATTATGACATGCGTCAACCCGGCACCATGTTTGCCAAAGGTGTTGTCCTAGACGTGGCACAAGGGTATGAACTTCAATCGGCTGTAGCAGAATTGCGGCGCGACCGAGGAGAGACTATCGTCGGTTACAAAGTCGGTTGCACGTCACCGAAAGTAAGGGCGCAACTCGGGATCGAACATTCTGTCACCGGACGACTATATGGTTCAGAGCAACACGCGTCGGGCGTCGAGTTGTCGCGTCAGGACTTTGCCAACCTCGCTATCGAGGGCGAGTTGGCTGTCGAGTTATCGCACGAACCCTGTGAGGAAGACTTTGCCGACAGCGGAATTCCCACTTGTGTTGCTCGTATTTTTCCCGTAATTGAATTGCACCACCATGTAATGCGAGGTGATCAAGCCTCGGCCGGTGAGCTCATCGCTAACAACGCCCTGCACGGCGGATTCATCGCCGGTGCCGGGATCAGCACCGATGACATCGATAGAGATTCATCCCTTGATACATTAACGCTGCGCATTTTCACCGATAATCGGTGTCTCGATGAATATTCCGGCCCAAGATTGGTACAAACGATCCGCTCTTCGCTAAAATGGCTGACGACAGTGGTAAGTGAACGCGGTGACAGATTCCACGCTGGCCAAATTATTCTTACCGGATCAATTCCGAGCTTGATTCCCATTACCGACGACTGCCGTATCCGAGTCGAGTCCTCGCCCTTCGGTAATGTGGAAGCAGAAATAACCACTTGAAACACTTTTAAACGCCTCATTCAATATTGAAAGTTAAAGGATCCTAACATGGCTTACGATGACACGTTGATAGTAGATCATATCAAGCAAACTCACAGTACGGAGTTACTCAGCGAACGAGAGAAACACTTGATAGGTTTGGCCGTGACGATGACACGCGGGTGTCACGTCTGTACTCGAAACCGCGTTGAAAAGGCCCGTAATCTCGGAATCACTGACGACGAACTCAATTCCTTGGTAGCGGTGACGGCTGCGGTTAATAGCGGGGTGACCGGTGCCACGGCTCGCATGGCTTTTGGCATGATCGATCAAGACAATCCTGACGAATGCGGAGACGCCTGCTCGCCGAATCCATAATATGACAAGCCCCTTTTGCCCGAACATTTTTTGCCTGTACGATGCGCACCTAGAACATCTAGTTACGCTAACTTATAACATTATGATTTAACGCGGAGCGGCGAATGAAGCCCAGCAACCTGTTTATCACATACCTACTATTTTTCGTCGTTCTTTCCGCTTCAGCTGAAAACGTCCCGGCAAAATTACCGAATCCAGACGGCAAGCCGGGCGACGCGGCGCGACCGGTTAAGGTTTATATCCTCGCCGGCCAATCCAACATGGTTGGCATGGGCAACCTCAGCGGTGCAAAAAACCTGTACAACGGTGTTTACTTCAGTTCCAATGCCGCCGTTCCCGGTGAGTTT
>Ga0302132_10001709_pt1 | contig 12708 bp, 12 predicted proteins | sample CB9_321_MG_FD_203113 | JGI IMG/M metagenome (GOLD analysis project Ga0302132, IMG submission 203113) | Marine microbial communities from Western Arctic Ocean, Canada - CB9_32.1 | ecosystem: Environmental > Aquatic > Marine > Oceanic | place: Canada: Western Arctic Ocean | collected 2017-09-19
GAGTCCATTGGGGCCTCTCATCATACATAAAGTAGTTAATCGAATTTATGCCTAGAGGCTCCCTCAGATGGTGCCTCCAGTCAGACACCCTCCAAAAACAACCATCGTCTGTTGTTGTGTCTTCGTCTTTGGGTCAAATGAGAGCCTAAAGAGTATGAGATGGGACACTCAGTCCTGGGATAATACCACTATCGAATCTTCAGCCCCCAAAGTAATAGAGTTAATTTTTTTCAAAGCCAGTTGAAGTTCAGGATTCTTGCCAGTAGAATAAGTTTTTAATATTCCGATTGCAAGTTCTTTTCGAGTCAGCCCGGCAGCTACGATAGCACCAAAGGGAACTTCTGCTCCTAGTTCTACATAATGAGCGGCCGGGCGCAAATACAACTCCGATCCATCAGAGCTTAGAAGTTCATCTAACACCTTTGTAAGTTGTGGGTTCTCTGACAATTGCACCAGCACTTTACTAACGAGTTCCTCACTGGCAATGAAATCATCCTCACTTTTGCGACTAGCGAGTTCACGGTTTTGGGCATCAAGCATTTCCGTGGCAATGCCGATTCTTTTCTGGGATCTCTCGCATAGATCTCGAATATGTACCAACGTCAAGAGTGTCATGCTATCAGACTCTTGCATTGGTTGGGAATCACGATAACTCAACACTATTATTTCGGTAAATAAAGATAAATCGAGTTGCTCCAGCTCTGGCCTTGATGTCGTCTTACCTTTTTGTACTGACACATTGAGTCGTTCAAGGGTATTAATGTCCTCATGGAATGGTCCATTAGATATATCGGGGTCATGGACAATTAGCACACTTGATCCTGGAGTAAGTTGTTTATTCAATTCTTGTATTAACATACCCCCCCCACGATGCCACCCCAGTATTAAAAAATGCTCTGGTGTTGATGATATTTCAGGGGGTTGACAAATATTTGACATGTCGAAAGTTGGTTGAGATTTTTCAGGTATATTAATCTTGGAATCGTCTTCAGCTACTAAAATGAGCATGTCATTTGTTTTAATAATTCGATCCTCTGGTGGATTGAGGACTGGATCACTTCCTTGTGGTTTAATACCAATAACGGCTGCTCTAGGCATCGAGAGGGTAGCATCAGCAAATGTCCGGCCAGTTAACAAGCTAATATCTTTATGGAAGTAAATTTCGCACCCTTCAAACGATAATAATTCATCATAAACAAGACTTAATCCAGGTTGCCTTGCTGCTTGAACCAGCACTCTTGTAACTAAATCCACAGACTGGACAACTTGTACATTTCCTACGAGTTTAATAGCGGATGTGTTAGTATCATCCCTAATCTCGGCGACAATATGGCAATTGTTATTATGGAGTTCTGCTAAACGTTGGAGGGCAAGGGCGCGTTTTAGGACTATGGCATCACCTTGTTCGTCTTCGCCGGAGAATAGGATTACTGATTTAGCAAATTCTGGGTTAACAATCTCTAGATCTGAAAGAACACAAGGATCCCCGCGCCGGCAGATAATTTTTGTGCCACCTAATTTTGTTACACGGCTGTAGAGCTCTTCCTCCATTTCCACTTTGTCACGGTCAGCAAGAATCACCACCGCTGCCTTTGGTAGATTTTCATTGGCGATAACCAGTTCCTGGACCGCGGTGACAATCTTGCTAGACCAGCCAAGTATTACTGTATGATCTCTTTCCAGCACAAGCGATCGGCCACGGCGAAGACCATCAATTTTCCCTTCTATACCGCTGGTGAGCACACCGATTATAGTACTTACAATCATAATCCCCAGAATTGCGACTGCAAGCATGACTAAGCGATAGACCCATCCTTCGTCTTCAACAGCAGCCGGGTCGAGTGCTACGCTCATGGTACGCCAAAATGATTCGGCGTAGTTTAGAGGCTCGGAGCCAATTGGTGTAATTCCCAAAGTCAGAAGGATGGCAGCTAAACCAACCAACAACATTGAGCACACTGCTAACAAGAAAAGCAATTTCCCTGTTCCACCTGATATTATGTTATCAAACCAATACTCCCAACGTGCAGATAAATTTTTCTCTTGTTTCTCGGAGAGGTTCTTGCCCATATTAAGAATGCATTTTTGATGAATTTGTTATAATTTCAATAAATAATCAAGTTTAGTCCGAACAAAGAACACACTATATATAACAAAACTAATGTTACAATAAATCACGGTAGCATAATATAAATGAAATGTTTTAAAAAAAGATTGAACTTCATAAAATAAATTAATTTTTTACTTGATAAATATATTATTTAGTATATAATCCGCCCACCTACCTTAGGATTTACCTTAGGCATAGTGTGTATTTAATAAATTTCATTATTAAATGGAATTTACAACTTTATAATAGGATGACAAAATGGCAGATTTCAAAATAAATGGAAACATGAAAATAGGCTCATTGAGAAAGAATTTCACGAAGCAATTCGGCAGCACAATAAGGCTTTATAAGGGCATAAAGTTCGCTGATGATGATGATACAGTTGGTTCAATCGCAAGTAAGTCTGTAAAACGTGGAGAGGATGTAAGCGCAAACGGAAGAATATTGGTCAAGAACTTCGAAAAACAAATGAAAGATGTTTACGGAATAAAAATCCAAGTGGCCACTAAAGATGACAGTAAACTGGTTGATAACGATATCTCACTAACTGCATCTGGTAAAATTTAATTTTTTTATCAAAATACAGTATTTGGGAATAATTTTTTGAGACAGCATAGATTTTGTTACCACGTGTTTTTATCCTTGAGTTAACCGAATCCTTGCATTCTTTATTAATTTTTTCCTAAGTTAGCTCTAAAGTCTCATGGTCACTTATTGTGACCTGAATCTTTGTGTGGAGAATGAGGAATTTTTATCAATGATCCAATGTTCCTTTGGAAGTACTTTGAGGCGCTACATTGGTAATAGTAATAGGCCTGCCGATGATGGTGATCCAGTTGGTAAACTTAAAAAAAACTGTTCATCAAGCTTCAATGTCTAAGCGCATGGCAAAACAAAAGTCTCAACCTTTGGCAAGGCAATGAAAGACATCTACGGCATCAAAGTTCTGGTTGCAACTCAAGCGACACAAAATTGGTGTACAACAATCTGGTACTGACTGCATCCGGGAATCTTAAGCCTAAAGTTTGGCTTTTCATCAAAAGAGCGTACATGGTGTACGGTCTTTGTTAAAATCACAATTTTTAAGGAGAAGATATGGGATTATTAAATATGTTTTTCGGTTTGGAAGATATTGAAGTCAATGGAAAGATGCACGTTGGTACTTTCCAAAATAAATTCAAAAAAGCCTTTGGAACAGAAATCAGGGTTTATAAGGCAAAAGCTGATGGCACCCTCAATTCAGGCAAGGGAGCAAAATCAGCACCAACTAAATCCACCTTGGCCAGTATCTGCGCCAAGGGGCAGAAAGTTGGAGACATGACTATTAAAAAAAGCAAAACTGTTGGAGATATTGAAACAGAATTTGCTAAAATAATGGGTATTGGTATTCAGATCATGCTTCCGGATGGGAGCGGTTTTGCTAACAACAGCGTGCGACTCAAAGATGTAGCCAAAGCGGGATAATGGCTACGACTCAAGCTGGACAGGCAGCGACTAGGCAGACTAAAAAACTTCAGTTCGCCAAGGCGCGGAGAATTCAACTGAGTCTGGTGTTTTTTACTTTGCCGATCATTGCCGCTCTTCTGAAAGTCTTTGCTTTTGGTCTGGTTCTGACTGTTGTTTCTTTGCTGTTTTTAATCCCTTTATTCATCATGGGGTTTGATCTGGTGAAGCGGGTCGGCACTACTTGGAACATCCATGAAAAAGAAGAGCCACTTGTCAGGTTGATTGCCATGTCCATGCTGATCGGGACATTGCTCATTGGAGGTTATAATTTTTATGCCAATTCAACCTACTATAATCCAATCAACAAGCGTCAAGTTGAGGGCGGATTTGTGCCACAGTTGCAGGATAATGCAGCAATACTTCAATTGCTTTTTACTGGCCAATATGAAGATCAGTTCGGAAAATCTGAAGCACATTTTCGTGAAGTAATTGAACGCAAGAGGGCAGATGCACGAACCAGATATCTGCGTGATCGATTTAATATTTATCGCATGTTTGGCAAGTGGAAACCTGTAAGCGGCGGCGGAAAAAGTCTTAACATCCAAAGGGTCAAAGACAGAAGAGGAAAAATGACTTTGAGTACGGCGAAAAATTCGCTCAAGAATGTCTTCTTCCGGCTCAAAGGTGAAACAGGAATTATGTATGGCTCCAGTCAGGAAGACTATACTAAATCCATGTCTTTCAGTTTTGTGAACGACCATACCCTTGAATTGAAACTCAATGGTGAAACCACCAGTTGGAAACGGATGGACTATCAACTTTGATCTATCCAGGAGGTTAATCCCGAACGTCTGGACGAACGTTTGTGTGAACTGAGCTACGGTTTGGATACCAACGGACAAATTGAAGGGCACTTGACCTATCTGAAACGCCAGGCGGACTTGGCCGATGTAGATGCTGTTTTTTGTCGAAATTATTATTTTCAGTTTGCGGAGGACAGCGAGGAGAAAAAACGCAGATGATTTGTTGATTGCCAAAGAATTAAAGGCTGCCTTTATAAGCCTCTGCGAGTGCCTGGATTGCAAATGGGTCAATGCTCCGTGGGACATGGACTCCTGCGAAAACAAGGCCAGACAAATGCAAGTTGCCCTGAGATTGGGTTTCAATGTTCCTGACTTACGGATCACCAATCTTCCTGAAAGTTTACTGGAGTTTTCATCTTCACAAGAAGTGGTGGTGAAACAGCTTTCCGACAACTGGGTGTTTACTGAAGACGGACAGTCCGCTAAAGCTCTGTACACGCACCTCATTACACCGGCAGATCACAAACAACTGGAGGATTTGAAAAAATCTCCAGCATTCTTCAATAAATTCATTGATAAAGAACATGACCTGAGAGTTACTGTAGTCGGAGAGAGTATCTTCGCCGTTCGCATTTTCTCACAGCAGTTTACGGAATCTAAGGTAGAATTTCGAAGGAGAGAAGGTGACTGGAAGATGGAAGAGTGTGAATTGCCGGATGAACTTACTGATAAAATCATGCGGCTCATGCAGCACTTTCACTTGAATTTCGGTGCCCTTGATTTTGCTGTTGATAAAGAAGGCCACTTCTGGTTTCTTGAAATCAATGCAGAAGGCAACTGTCTTTGGATGGAAAGTGAACTTAAATTGCCAATATGTGCTCCCATATCCAACCAACTCTTGGCAACCTGATTAACGGGGAGACTGCTATGATTAACATTTAAATCTTTATTCCATAAGTTTAATAATTAGCACTTAAATATCAGGGGTAAATATGAACCATACAGGACACGTTGTCGGAGGCATCATCGCAGGAGGTGCAGTTTGTTTTTTAGCGTCTACAACTGGAGACGTTGAACTGGGTTGGGAAACTCTGAATGAAATGTCAGAATCTCCCTTGTCTCCGACTCAAAACACTAAGACCCTGCTTGGTTTGTTCATGACGTCCCTATTTATGGCACTGTTCCCAGATCTTGACATTCAATCGATATCTCAACGCTGGTTTTTCAGGATAGTGTTTGTACTCATGGGGATAATGCATTTTACAGGCAGGTATGATCTTTTCGTTATTGTGGCTTTCTGTGCCATTCTGCCTGTGCTTCATCAGCATCGTGGCTGGACTCATTGGAAGATCACTCCCTGGGCTATTGCAATTTTTCTGGCAATTGTGCAGGAATATTTTCATGCTCAACAAAGAACTTACGGTGGTTTCGAATGGGAAAACGTGTTGGAACTGTTAGAACGCTACTGGCTGTTTGTTGTAGCATGCGTAGCAGGTCACTACATGCACCTTTTCCTTGACGCGCGTAGTATGAGATGGCTCAAGTTTATCAGTAACGATGAAAATCATCACTAGAAAGGCGAGGTGCCATACTCAGTAGCACGATTTAAGACGGTTCTTTGTTTTAATTATGGAGTAAATAATTTCAGAAGTTATATGCAAAAAATATTAGTAGCAAATAATAAATCCTTAAATATACTAAATTTTTCATGGAGATAACAAATGACAAAAAATAGTCGGAGTAATCGATGAACCTGTACCGGCAGGTAAAAATAACTATTGAGTTCTTATCCCTACGGCATCGGGACCGTTGAGGATGTGTCGGATGCGGGCAGCCAATGACGGAAATCACCTCCTGTAGGGTTCTGGAATACTCTTAGGTCAAACAGTGGAATGACTGCCAGAATGTGGTCAAATATATCTGACATTAGTTCTTCATAGTTCTCCCATTTCACATCATTGCTGAAGACGTAGACTTCAATGGGTAACCCGTTTTCCCCCGGCGGAAGCTGGCGGACCATGAAGGTCCACTTGTCAGAGTCATTGTGAATCTTCGGATGTTCCTTCAGGTAGTGAAGGATGTAGTAACGCAAGACGCCGATATTGGTAAGGTTGCGCAGGTCGACAACGGAAGAATGATTTTTGATTATGGTTCGATTGTGTTCCTCAATGTCTCGGATTCGGCTGTCCAAAAAATTTTTCAGGCGGTGAATCTCGGAAAACCGCTCCAGCATCCCATTATCGCAGAACTTGATACAGCTCATATCGATATGGATCGAACGCTTTATGCGGCGACCTCCTGATTGGGACATGTTTTTCCAGTTCTTGAAAGATTCACTGACCAGGGCATAAGTGGGTATGGTGGTAACCGTTTTGTCCCAGTTTTCGACCTTGACGGTTGCGAGCGTAATCTCCTTGACATCGCCATCCGCTCCATAGGAGGGCATAGAAATCCAGTCTCCTTTGCCAATCATATGGTTGACGATCAACTGGATGCCCGCGACAAACCCCATCAGGGTGTCTTTAAACACGAGCAACAGCACCGCAGTGATGGCCCCCAGTCCGCTGATCAAAAACATCGGCGACTTGTTGACTAGCATCGAGACCAGTATGATCAGGGTGATAAAATAGATAAAGATCTTCAGCACTTGGACAAAGGGACCGATTGGAATTTTTTTGGAGATCTCTCGAGTAGCGTAGATAGTTCTCCCGGTATTAATGAGGCTATCCACGATTAGCATGCCGAGGATCACGAGCAACATCGCCATGGTGGATCTGGCGGTCGTCTCAAACTGGGTGCCCCTAAACACCAGGGGGATACCCAGGTAGAGTAGCAGCACTGGCAGAAAACGGATGATGCGCTTAAAAAAACCCTTATTCATCAGGACATCGTCCCACTTGATTTTAGTGGTGGTTTCAACCACGAAACGTTCCAGTAACCTGAGAACCGGTCCCTTCAAAATAAGATACACCATCCAGACCGCAAGCAACATAGCCAGGCAGAACAGGGACCTGGCAATAATGTCTGCCTGAATCTCCGTCTGGCCCCATGAGATAAAATAATTTTGTAACCATTTAATCATGTTGATTCCTAATTACTGTTCGATTTTTCATTATCAAAAAGGTGATAGGTTTGATTGCTTCCTCGACTTCTTTATAGTTGAATACTTAGCTTTAACTAAGTCAAGTTCTTATTTCTTTGTAAAATAGTATTCTATCCTATTTAAAAACTTTAAAATTGACATTTATGATCATTATACTATGCTATACTTAGATAGGTCCATTTATTTATTATATAAAATTAATTTCAAAATAAAACAATTGTAGTCCTCCTATTTCGTAAAACTCAAAGTATTTAATTAAGTCTATGAAACAAATATTTATCTTAATTATACTGTTGGTAATAGGATATGCGGTCTATGAGGTTTTGCAGGGACCGCTGGTTGAGCCTGAACCAGAATATCTTCCCGAAAAGCAGGAACAGGTTGAGACTGAACCGGAACCAGAGCAGGAACAGCCAGCACCTGTTCCATCCATCACTCCATTGGATCAATTGAAAAAGACCAATCGCTGTCCGGATTGCAACTTGGAAAAAGCGGATTTGCAGGGCTGGAAGTTGAAAGGTGCAGATTTGAATGGAGCAAATTTAGGAGAAGCAAATTTGAGTGGAGCAGATTTAAGCGGAGCTAATTTGAGTGGTGCCAACTTGATGTGGGCTAATCTCAAAGGAGCTAACCTCAAAAACTCAGATATAGGAGGAACCGATTTCCGGGGGGCGGAACTCTCAGGTGCAACAAGCCCGAAAGGGACGAAATGTTCTCAAGACTCTGGAAGTACGTGTCTTGAGTAGCAATATGCTTTTTAATGAACATGGACGAATAGGATCAGGTTTTGTTTTTATCTTACTCACCCTGTTAACCTACATAATTGAATAAAGGAGAATATGATGAGAAAAATTATTTTATTTGTTCTGGTAGTGAGTGTTTTTGGTTTCACACCATTGCATGCACAGGATTGTTCTGGAGTTAATTGTTTGCCTCAAGAAGAACAAAATCAGTGCACCAAGAACTTTAGGGAGGGTTGCATTGATTGGGCAAACGGTGTTTTTTATGCCGTAGGTTTTGGCGTCCCCAACACGAAATTCAAGAGTGCTGCTCAACGCAATTATTCGGCGAAAGTCGCAGCTGAACAAGTTGCCATGCGCAATCTTTTGAGACTCGTTGAAACAACACTTCTCGATTCGGAAACCACCGTGCAGGACGGTATGTTGGAAAGCGACCGTATCCGTACCAAAATCAAGGGTAAAATACGAAACGTGCAAATGGTGGGCGCTCCGCGCTATATGTCAGACGGTTCGGTGAATGTTATCATGAAAATGCAAATGCGTGAAGTGGTTAAAGTTCTCGCTGATGATTCAGGAATAAAAGCGTTTTCCGCACCTCACGAAATCAAGGATCCGCAAGCTATCGGAAGTACAAGTACCGCTATTGGAAGTACAAGTACGGCTTCTGGAGTTTTTACAGGACTACTGATTGACGCAAGGGGAACCGAAATAAGTCCTGCGTTGAGCCCCAAAGTCCTCAATGAAGACGGCGACGTGATTTATGGATTTGCCAATGTGGATCGTCAATTTTCTCTTGAACAAGGCATGATGGGCTATCTCAAGGATCCTCAAGCAGCACGTTCCAATGAAAGGATAAAGGACCGGCCTTTCGAAATCAAAGCTTTGAACAGTTCCGGAAAAAACAATGCAGACCTCGTGATTTCGAATGCAGATGCAGTCCGTTTAAGGCAAATGAATCGGGAACAATCATTTTTACGGGAAGCAAGGGTGATGGTGGTTTTGGATTAGTTTTTTAGCCAAGAACACTTAAGAACAGCTGGATCGTTCTTGCGTGTTCTTAAAAATAAGCCCAAAACCCAAAACCCAAAACTCAAAACTATTAAATAAAAGGTTATTATGAAAATGAAACTACGAATTATTACAACGTTAAGCATTTTAACCATGTTCTTCATTGTGGGATGTGCAGCAAAGAAAGCACCTCGTAAAAAACAGGGTGAAATGGATACACCAGCATTTCATACTCAGCGTGGAGATGACATGCTTTTACGCCAGGATTTTATTTCGGCAGAAAGGGCCTATGAGCGGGCATTGAGTCTGAAATCAGACTATTCTCCGGCTTTGTCTGGAAAGGCAGTCACCACGGCACACTCTGCAAAAGAAAGTGGTGAGGAGTCCAAAATTATGTCAGGATTGGAAAGCATGGAAGCCTTGATTGAGAAGGCCTCAGATTCGGCACAGTCAAAAAAACAAAATATCCGGGTTCACAGTTTCGCCGTGCAGGCACATTGGGCATTGCAGTTTCCCGAAGACGAGTGGTATGAAAAAGTCGAATCACATTTTGAAGAAGCCATAGATCTCGATCCAATGGCTTCAGCACCATATTTTTTCATGGCAGGGGCGGAATCTGCACGCTTCAATTATGCAGCGTCGGCTGCACATTACAACAAGGTGCTGGAGTTAAAAGGGGTCTATGCTGAAGAGGCCAACCGGAAATTGGAAATTGTGCAGAAAATCCAACGCGCTCAACCCGGAAGTCGAAATGGAAAAACCATTGCTTGGATTCCAAAAATCAGCAGAGCCGATGTAGCAGCACTTTTCATTGATGAGTTGCGCTTGGAGCGTTTATATCAAGATGTCAATGCCAAAAAGGCGAAGGGCTTTAAAAAACCTAAAAATCAGCAGGATTTTAAGCCCGAACTGTCAAAGGGGGAACTTGCTTCTACCGACATTGAAGGACATCCTATGCAAAGTGTGATTGAGACAATACTCAAACTCAGTGTTAGAGGTTTGGAAAATGATCCTACAGCCAGTTTTCACCCAGATCAAAAAATTACACGGGCGGAATTTGCGTTGATGATTCAGGATGTCTTGGTGAAAGTCAGTCGGGACCGCAAAATAGAAACACTGTTTATCGGTGAGACGTCTCCGTTTCCCGATGTACGTCCTGATATGTACTATTACAATGCGGCACGTGTCGTGGTTTCTCGAAACCTGATGCAGGTCAAACGCAAAGCCACTGGGGAATTCGGACCCGGTGATCCTGTTTTGGGTGCGGATGCATTGTTGGTATTGCGTGATCTCAAGGAAATGTTGATGTCTTACACACGCTGAACGTTAGCCTTGAGCATCGTTTCATGGAGCGAGGCTGAGCAAGGACAGGCCATGCCTTGACTCTATTGTTAGAACAAATACGGGACAAGAATAACAGAAGCAAAATGAAGGCTCAAAACAAGAAAATTTCATTCATGTTTCTTTCAGTATGTTTGTGCCTGTTATTCAATGCACCAGCGTTTGGAAAAGAAGAATATCACTGGCCGCCTAAAGACGGCGAGCATGTCATCACATTACTCGGCCCCATTTACGAAGCAGGAAGAGAAACAAAAGTACCGCTTTTTAAGGCACTTGAGCAGGCCATGATTGCCATTGTGGAAAACCAACAGACGCATCTGCCGGAATTTTATCAGCAGCACATTGCAGGAATGAATCACCAACTTTTCCGGCCAGGTTACTCCAATGACGAGGAATGGGGAAGTATAAAAAGCCTCAGCAGCAAAGCCGAAGACTACGATTCCGAACGTATTGCCGGAATTCTCGAATCCAGTGAATATCGAAAATCCGGACTTGAAATGGCAATCCGGATGCAACCCCTCTCAAATCAGAATCCGGATTCCGTCAATTTGGAAGGCTACCGCTTTGTTTTGCAACCCAGCGGCAAAGGGCAAGCCGAATGGTTCACAGAGGAAGTTAAATTGAAGGGCCGGGATGCGGGGGATGCGTTCCGGAAAGCTCTTGTCTGGTTGTTGGCTAAACCATTTACTCAGGCGCAAAAAAGTTTTGTACTTGAAAATGAAAAAGTGCCGTTGTGGAAAGATAAAAATACTGCCGGATGGCTCAAGTTTGCAGATAAAAAATTTACTGCAGATGCAGAACCAATCCGGAAAGAAACGGTAAAAGCCTGCGTGCAAACAAGGTCCTGTCCGGAAATAAAAATGGAAGGTGATGAGTTTGTACTAGTCTCAAATTTTACTGATGCGCAAACGATTTGTCGCAAGTTTGGTAGGGAGTTGATTGATAAAGACACATTACTCCGCCTTTCAATGTTTGAAGAAGGCTCTAATTTGCTGGACAAGGAAAACGGGGCAGCTTGGCACAGTGGTGAAGAAATGGGCTACTTTAAGGAACACTATGGCCACAAAGAGTTTATTCAGGCAGATACAGGTGCGGTTTGGTGCAAGATCGCCAAACAGGAAACATCCCCGAATTTTACAGAACATCCTCCAAATTATCTGATTGATCGAACTGGATTGTCACTCTCAGTTTATCGGATGGATAGAACAGACAAATATTGGCGCTTTGGTAAAAGCATGGTAGTGAGTACACTCGATCGGGACTCAGAGAAGCCCAAAATCCAAAATTTTTGGATTATTGACAATGCTCTTGCTCAGGATGTTCAGGAAAAGACAGTTATTGATGTTAGTATGTTACCCCGACAGTCATCCATTTACGTCGAAAGAAACACAATGGATTTTGTTTTTCAATGTCGCCCCGAAGTAACTTGTGATTCTTTAGAACAAAGTGTTCCAGTCAATAGAATCGGGTACTTCTTCTCAGGAGGATTTTTTGGGCAAAGTTATGGAGTCGGATTTATTCAAAACAATGTGGATTATGGAAAATACAATGATAAGGCAAAATTTGATACTGTGGCGTTTCTGAATCTATATATCGATACTAAATTTGAGCGACCTTTAATGTTATTACCGGGCTTTCGTTGGTCTTTGTTGGGGAGGGTGGACTGGACAAATTACGATCAAATAGTAAGTGCTACACCAACTGGTGAAGACTCGGATGAAAAAAAAGCCAGCGCCTCTATACTACAACTTATAGCTGGTGCTAAGCTGAGCTATATGTTAGGGCCAGTTGAATTGTTCGGTGGCGCGATGGCCAACTCTGGAGGTAGTAAAAAATACTCGAATTCCAGTGTAAATTCAGATGTTTATGAATCATCTGGAACTACATATTACAAAGTTTACTTTGAAAAAGTAACAATTAAAAGTGGTGTAGCTCCATTGATTGGAGTGGCATTCAAATGGTAACTCCTCAAACGGATTATTAATGCTCTGGTTTTATTTTTATGAAGCATAGCTTCTCATCAGTTCAAATTTTAATTATTATCATCAAAGGAGAACGATGTTTTCTAATAAAACGATAGTGAAACTGCTCTGTACGGGCGGACTCATTTTGTTTGCCTCCCTCGCTGCGGCTCAAACATATACTTCTGTTCCGGTG
>Ga0302132_10001711_pt1 | contig 12698 bp, 10 predicted proteins | sample CB9_321_MG_FD_203113 | JGI IMG/M metagenome (GOLD analysis project Ga0302132, IMG submission 203113) | Marine microbial communities from Western Arctic Ocean, Canada - CB9_32.1 | ecosystem: Environmental > Aquatic > Marine > Oceanic | place: Canada: Western Arctic Ocean | collected 2017-09-19
CGTCGAGGGCATCATCCTCATTAAAGTTTCTTTTGGGGCTCAAAAACCCGTGTGATGCAAGGTTATAATGGAACCAGTACTGCTTGAATGGATCGCCGTCGGGAGTTGGAACAATACGAATAGTAGTTTTTCCCTCCTGTGGTTTCCAAAAGCCAGCCTTGTTGCCTTTGCCTTTTGCTGCGTCGAGCTTTGCTCGCATTTTCTCTAAATCAATAGCCATGATGGTATTTTCCTTTGTTTTTTTGGTAAGAACATAGCGACAAATGTCTCGCTATGCCGGTTTGGTTTTATCAACTATCCGATTGGATAATAGAAGTGTAGTTGAGGATGTAACAATAGTCCTGTTGGTAGTTTGTCGGGAATACTCCGAAAGATACTTTCAAATCTTCTGTCTCAGATTGCTCTTTAACATGTGATACGATTTTCTTTCTCAAATCTCCGTCAGTCTTTAGTTTTTCCTCATTGATACTATAAATATAACATCTTTCCTTGGCTCTGTCAAGGGAAAAAAACGATTTTTCTTCATTTCCTTCGATGTCTGAAATGCCGAATGTCGCTATTCGGCTTGCTTCCTGTGGTTCCTCTATTCCTCCCATAACGGGATCTGAATTTCTAAAAACATTTATCATATGAACTGTTGAAATAAGCAGTTCGTTTATCTTATTAATATAACCTATTATGGGAACATCGCCAAGTATATTTTCTAAATTTATATTCGACACGAGATAAAGCATTTTAAGAAGACCCGATCTGGCGAACTCTTGGAGAACGCCGTAAGTTGCCTTTTCATGAAGTGTCTTGTTTTTTGAAAGAAGAGAGGTGTCCGGCCTTATATAAAGCACACTTAGCTCGCACTTATCCTTTATTTGTTCCATAATCCTCAGACACATCGCTGAAATACTACCAGAACCACCAACGACAAACAGTGTTTCGCCCTTAATTCCCCTAAAGAAAGTTTTCATTGAGGGAACATTTTTCTCGTATTCCTCTGGACCTTTTTGTCTCTTAACATCGTAGCATCTCTTGCCCTCGATGCCTACGTCGATCTTGTAAGTCTTATATTGAGGATACACCGAAAGCAAGTCTGCTATATTGCACCCTGCTTGCCCTAAGCCAATAACATTCATCTCTTCACCTCTCGCATGTTGCCAAAGTCAGATCCGACAGAGGAGTTGACCAAAAAATGTCCGAGTTCTGTATCTCCGAAGATATCTAGTAGTTTCCTCGCAAGATGGGCTTCTTCTTTTGGGATATCGATAACGATTGAATCGTGAATGGTGAACGAGATAAAACTCTTTTTTCCTTGTAGGAACTCATCGATCTTGATTGCTTGCCTCAGTACCATTTCTGCCGTTGTGCCTTGGATGAGGTAAGAGAGGGCGTGATGATAGTCTGCCTCCATCGTGTTCCCGAATGGCGTTGTGACCTTGTTGTCTTTAAAGTGAGATTCACGTACTTTATTGCGGTGATAAATGCCTTCAAGATTATTATTTATCTTCTTCTCATCGTAAAGCCACGAAAAGAAGGCCTTTTTAGCGTCCTCACGGCTTTCTACGTTCTCACCCATACCTTGAGCCAAGTTCCAAGCGTGAATGTCTATATGGGGCTGTTTTGAGCCGGCTAGAGATAATAGTGTGCGAACTTCGGCAGCATTAAAGTCGAGCTCTAGGAAGTAGTCGTTTTTGGGTTTGACAATGGATCGGAACTCTTTATTCATATTCATTATTGGAAAGCTTCCTTTTTTTGTAGATAGGCGGCCAGTTTTGGTTCCGAAAAGGTTATATTTGATGTATTTTGGAAGGTTTTCTGCCTTTTTTCGGAAACGGCGGACCTTCTCTAAATGCAAGGTGGAATTCAAGGAAGAAAGGTCGATATTCAACTCATTGTGACCGACTTTTGTTAATAACTTGGTCATTGAGAGCAAATAGTCATAGTTTTCTGGCCTTTCGTATACTTCTAGGACGTGTTTTGTGATTTCCACTCTCATTCGACAATATTCTGATAGAAAGCGGGGTGGAACAAGGTCAAAAAAACAGTTTTCGTTCAGATCTACCTTTGAAAGAATCAAAGAACGATAGTATGCCTTCATTTTGTCACTGATCTGCTCCCAATCGTCCTTTAGTTCTTCCGGACATACCTGATCTGGTGTTTTACCTCCACAATAAAGTGATGCGTATTCAATCTCTTTATCAGCAAGATAAGGAACAGGGGCCCAACAAGCAGATAACCCCTCTGGGATGTCGTCAAAAGTTAGGCTGCCGCTGCGATAGATGCCGATACACTCATCTTTGTCATCTAGTGTCTGGAAAATCAAGACTCGGCCCTAGTAAGTGGTGAACTTGGTTGCTTGAACGCTCCTCTTAACTGATGCTGTGATGTCTGCTTGGTCGGCATCTGGGCCGGTCGCTGCTTCCCTACTAACGATGTCGTGAAATAATGATCCACCAAAATGCTCCACACTGTTGAACTTGCTATTAATATAACCCGTTGCGGTAGCGATGTCAACCTTATTTAATAGATCGTAGGCATTTTCCGTTATGTAGGCTATATCGTTCTCATCGTAGCCCATTCCGATCTCCAAGTTGCGGAGTTCAGCGTAAAGGGACAGCCAAGTTGTCGACGAAATAGATGCTTGGACATCATCGATATTGGTCGTGCTCCGTCTGATTGTCACCGGTTCAGAGCACTTGCTTGTTTGAGAAATCGGGAATCGGGAAGCGAGTGTGTTATAAAAAAGCACGGACAACTGTATTAGCTCCTCTATGTCGCTTTCGTATGCCCTGTTGAATCCGACTTGGAAGACGGATAAGGATGGCTGGCCTAGATAGTATTTAGACACATAAGGTTTCATATTTGGCGAGTTTAGATCGGCGATTAGGCGCCAAGGAATGTGCTTGTCGATCATAAAGCCGTGTTGGTAGGCTGCGTTTTGGAAGGGCGCGAAGTTTTTGTTTGTGTAAAACAAATTTCTTTTTATAGCGTCGTCCGAGTAATCACCATCGTATACTTCAATCGCGAGACCAGAGGATAAAATAGAGACATTACGAGACATAAGATAGGAAGATCTGGTTATTGGATTTACTGGGGCATTTGCCAATAGATATTGACGGAAGAGAGGAATAAAAGTACTAAAGTCGGAGATCTGCATCATCTTATCTGAAAGAAATCTTGATACAAAATCTTCTGCCAAAGTATTCATTCGAGAGGAATGCTTAGAAATAGGATCAGTATATCCCTTTTCGCATATCAGTGGGGCGAAAAGAGATTCCCCTTGTTTTATAAAGCCGGAACTAAGAAATGATTTTATCCTTTTCTCAAGGTCTGTAAAGGCGTCTGCTACAAAGTTATGGACGAACACTTGTCCTGCTGCCGTGCCAATTGATTTAAGCATCTGTTGATTCGGAAACACAGAGTTGTTCTGTTCATCTATTCTCCCATAGAACATCTTTTCGTCCGATAAGAATTCTTTTATTCTTTTGGTTTCAAGAGTCGGAACAGTTACTTCACCAGACTCTAGTATAATACGGGCATTATACCTTGCTCGCTCAATGGTGAGACGGGCAGATGAAGTGGTTTTATTACTTGCGTCAAAAGCCATTTATTATGTCCCCTCCGACTTTGTTGTTGGTTTGGGTGTGCCACCTGTTTCCCATAGGGCTTTTATCGTGGTTTCAAACTTTCCGGGAGCAATAGAGCAACCAACTTCAGTTATGATGTGATATCCTCCTAGGCCCATTAGGTTAGCGAGAGATCGACTGGAGCCGTCGTTAGTCATTGATTTGCCAATACCAAGTGCGACTGGATCGAAATAAACATATTGGCCCGGAATAAACATATTGTTTCCAACTAGACTCATTTGCATTTCATATCGACCGGCGAGTTGGTTTAGGAGATTGTCTGATCCTTCTCGGACGTAACGCTCTTCTGCTGCGAACTCTAGTGGTGTTTTCGAAAAGCTTATTGACTTCATCATACCCGTTGTGCTTCCATAGCGGAAATGTGCGATGCCATTGTCATTGTCATCTACTTCGTTCCCGTGTAGGTTCTTGTTGAGGGCCGCCACGGAGAATGCTGTAAACATCAAATAGCTGAAGTCCAGCGCATCGTCTGACACTATGTTTGTAAAAATAGGATTGTCTGATTTTGCTGCCGCTGGTGATAGAGATTTATATAGCGCCTTGTCTGCCGGGTTCGGTCGCCGTAATCCATAAATCTCATCTTTAGTCAAGGAAGTTATCGGCTCAGTCGCGCCTCCATCGCCGGTGCCTTGGCCATTAAACAAAGAAATGCCTGTTCTTATTTCTGCACCCTGTGTCGATCCACCGAAACAAATTCTCTGCAAACTGTCAAAAACGATGTCAGTTAAAATGTCGCGGAAAAAATCTTGAAATGAATAGAATTTCCTTTGGTTACTAATCACTCTATCTACCATAAACTGGCGGAACATCTGCATAGAGACGGGTAAATGCGCTATGTTGATTGCTTTCGTTTCTCCTGTTATGGCGTCTTCGTAAGAAACAGATCCTAGGATTATTCGGAATCTTTCCAGTAGATTTCTTTGAGCCTCATTGATGGTTTTCTTCGAGGCTGATACGGATGGGCCCGCTTTTGCGCCTTGGCCCCCCTGCTTTTCTGGTGTGGCGTCTCTGCTGGTGGGGACATCCACCGTAGTGCCGGCGGTGACAGGCGCTGCGGCTTCCTTGGCTTCTTTTTCAAGCCTTTCAGAGGTCGCGATGCTTTCGTCATAATCTTTTTGCGCAGCCTTGTGGATGTTCTTAATAACCTCGATGTCTCCTTGTGTGCCCAATGAGATCGCACTTTCTCCAGTTATGTGATCGAGAGCTACTGCCATTAGGTTGCCGACAGTTGTGAAATAGAGATCTGTTTTAAGCGGATTTTTGAACGAATATTCAGAATCATCCATCACATCGCTATCTTCTGCGTCTGCTATGTCTGTGTCCATGTCGGTGAGTGCCAATGGGCCGACTGAACCAATGCTGCCGGCCGGTAAGGGAGGAATGTCGTCAACACCTGTTAGTCTATTCTTGCCACCTTCTCTGTTGTACTTGTTGAACTGTGCAAACTTTGTAAATGTTTTGTAATCGAGACGCATATCATAAACCATACCCCTAGTTATTAGTGTATGGCTTATGCTCCGATAAAGCCCATTATTGCGAACATAAAGAAGATGTTTTTCTGTAGCTTTTAGGGCGTCAAGCTCTAGCTTGTCCGGCGATGATTTGCTCTCCTCTGCTTCTATTTGCTGCTGAACTTCGCGAATATCAAACACCAACCCTGTGTTATACACATCGTCCTTAATCATATATCCTCCGCCGGGAGATAAAACGTTCATACCTTTATCGCCCAAAAGCGTAGCAAGACGGGCACGGTAGTCTATCGATAAACTGAATGTTCCGTCTTGACCGATGTCAAAGGAATGTTCTACCATGGTTAAGTAAAGAGTATCATTTCTATCCTTTAGTGCCAAGGGTAGGTCAGTGGAGTCTGCATATCCAACTTCTACTGCTATTTCATAACAATCTGGATTGAAAACCATCTCTTTGTTTGCTGTTTTTGGGACTGGGCTCGTGGTGCTGCTTGCTGTGAGCGATTCTCCTCGGCAATCTGGCTGAACTATTAGATCTAAATATTTGTATGGTTGCAGCTCTCTTTTTTCATCTAGGAGGTTTGCTCCTTGGCGAACCAGCGTCAAATCTCTAAAGTCTTGAAAGAAAATGGTAAGCTTTGCTGTTAAATCTCTTGTTGCTGTAAAGGGATCTCCACCGACAAATGACCAATCGAAGGATTTAATGCCTGCTGCGCGGCCTTTTGCATAGCCGGGTGACATAGTAAAATCGTTGCCGGCGGCTGGCACAACGTTGCCGTCGGCGTCTTTGGTAGCGACATCAGTTAGAAATCCGCTATCGGTGGCCGTAGGAAACTTAAACTCTACTTTTCCACTTTCTTTTCCGTTTTTACGGTAGATTTTATAGAGACGAAGTTTAGGCATAGCCTTGGCAAGATCGGCAGGAAGGAGCGTGGAAAGTCCTGATGTCTTCCCGAGAGAGGTCAATGCATTGATTGGTGCCACTGAGGAATCTGGATCGCTATCGTCGATTAGGATTATTTTGGCTTTATCATTGGAATCCCATGGACCGATATCACTGCCCACAAAATTAGAAACCCCCCGCATATCCGCGGGATCACTGAAGCTGTGACGGCTTAAACGTTCTCTGTGATATTTCGCGACGTCACTTATGTAGTGCTGCAAGACACATTGATGTGTTTGCGAAGTGAGATTGATGAATTCATCACCCGAAACGCCTACTGTTGGATCGGCGTCTTCAGTATCCCTTACAACCGAATCATTATCTTCCAGTATTTGGTCTTTGTGTAGGAGGACGTCTGCAAGCTTGCCTTTGTCGCGTGTGGAGGCGCCTGTGGATTCACTAGCGAGATTGCCGTCAACGAGTGCATATGCATTCAATACGCTATCAGTACCATATGCATTAGTACCAACAATCTGCGCAATTACCGGCTCTACAGCTTCTTTGCCGTAACTACTTATGATGGACTTTATCTTCTCGGTCGCGGCCGATAGCGCTTCAGAGGAGGTATTCGGGTTGTTCCCGACCTGTTCGAGCTCTTGAAGAATCTTAAGATCTTGGCCTTCCCTACCGGTGGTGAATTCAGGAGTTCCTTCTAGCGTTTGTGCTTGCGTTTGTTTTGACGCGGTTGTCATAATCTACACTCCAAAATGAAAGTAAGAAATAACCTCTTCCACTGGCGTGGGGATAAGGACAACACCACCTACTTCGAAATGACTTTCTGTTGGCTTCTCGTTATACCAAGCCAGAACCCACCAAAGTTTAGGGTCTCCATAATGTTTTGAAGCAAGTTTCCAAAGAGTATCTCCAGTTGTCCAAACGTGACGAAGAGAAGTAAAACGACGGCGGACGTTTGCTGTCAATATTGGATAAACAGGTGTTCTGTATTGTTCTATTCTTTTGACATTCCTGTCTTCTCGGAACTCTTCATAGAACTCGTTGTCGTTTATGCCTTTTTTTGCTGTATCGTATCTACTCATTATTTGTATGCCTTGTTGTTAACTTTATACCAGCGGCAGCCCATCCGGGCCGAGGATTGGAGGAAGCAAAGCATCAGCAACTTGGTCTTCTATTTCTGCTTCGGGGATGCCCAGATTGACCGAGATCAGTTGATCGTCTGAGATGCCTGTCAAAGTCTGATAAGGTCCCCAGTGAGTGCTGCCTGCCCATTCTGAATCGCTGTCGTTCCAGCCGGGGGCTGTTTCATGAAGAACTTTGAGGGAAATCGTGACTGCTATGCGTTGAGGTAAAATAGTTGCGTTATCACCCTTGCTATCCTTGATGACTTTTGGTGTGGTTGTCGCGCTCATTCCGTCGACGGGGTTATAAGACATTCCTGTCATATAACAGAGAAGAGGCGTATTAAAGGCGCTTCTAATGTAGTTCGCAAAAGAAATCTTAAGAAGCGGCGGTCTTGATATGGCCGTTGCGTTAGTGGTGTCTGAATATGTCGGATATTGGAACTGCATAAGTCTGCTGATTTTTTGTAAAGCCAGTTTCTTCCTGTCGTCTGATTCTGAGAAAGGGCCAATATCAAAACTCAACTCGATTGCTCTTGTTGTGCCTTGGTAGGTGGCGATTGGATCCATTCGCCCATAGACAGACTCTTCACTCCAACTAGGCGTAACAGTGTCGGAAAATCCAGTCATCTTTATTTGGAGAAACTGAACCTTCTTGCCGGTTGGCGCGTGCTCTATTTCTAGCGCTGTTCTTGTTAATGGATCTGACATTTATTCTTTCCCTCTCCTAATAACTAGGCAGTCTTCATAATTTCTTTCGAAATGCCAGTCATCATCGAATCATAAAGTTTGCTTTTTTTACCGCCAACATAAGGCTTCACCTCAACACTTTGGACTAACTGTTTAAGTTCTTGATCTCCAAGTTTGACTGTTACGTTGACAACTGGTGGTGCTGGTGGGGCCGTAGAGCCTCCAGCAGCGGCTGGTTGAGCCGTTTGTCGATTGAATGCTGCGGAGCCATTGGCTGCGACCTGAGAGCCTTTAGGCAAGGAAACCATTTCTGGGCCTCTTTCGCCGACCATAACTGGGCCTCCGGGAGTTGATCCGCCTTTTGCGAAGCCAGCGGGTGATTGTCCGCCCATATTGGAGCCTACGACATAAGCAGTCCCCAAAATCGCTGCGACCGCGGCGCCACCGGCCGCGGCGGCCCCAAATGTAAATGTGCCGGCGGCGATGGCCATTATGCTCATTGGGATAGCAGCAAGGGCCGCGGCGAAAGCGATTAGCTTAAACAAGGGTGCCATAATTGTCAAACCATCCACTATAGTCTTGATCATACTGACAACCGGACCTAGCGAAACCGCCAAAGACATAGCAAGCTGCTTCATCTCGTCCATAACAGTATTAAACTCTGTTGTTTGTGCTTGCAGTTTTTCGAGATCAGCCTGTGTTTTCACTGGGCCTCTTGCATCTTCTAGTTTGCCGCTCATCAACATAGCGAGCTCCATCTCGCTGTTTAGGCCAGCGGCGGAGGTCATTGCTTTCTTCTGGTAGTAGCTCATCTGATCGAAGGATAAACCAGAGGCATTAATACCTTCACTTAGTTTTCTCATTCTCTCGGCGGGATCTGTTTCGGCAACCATCTCCAAGGTGTTCAAGAATGGGCCACCCATAATAGCATTTAGCTTACCAACTTGATCTGCTGCGCCGGCGAATGTGTCAAACTTAGCCGTTATTGAAAGTAAAGAGTCGAACGACATGCCTGTGGCTTTCGCTTGTGCTTGGAGATCCTTGAATGCTTGGACGCCAGTATCACCAAGGGCAGCAATCTGTGGTTGCATCTTGATAAAGTCGGCCGACATTGCTGCTGCTGAGACTCCTAGTTCTTGTGCGAAAGCGAATAGTTCTCTGGTCTGGGCCGCGGCTTGGCCTGTTGATTGTCCCATTACTTTGGTTAAAAACTGAATGCTTTGTGCCGATTCCGAAGAAGACACTCCAAGCTCGTTTAGAATTGCGGTTGTCTTGGCAAGATCCATCTGTGTTTTTTTGCTCATATTGCTGAAGTCTGTGACCGTGTTGAATAGGTCCGCGAACGCTTGGCCTGCTTCTGCCGATGTTACACCAGCATTCACCATCGAGCGTTCTAGGCCCCGTATTTGTGAGTTATATTCGCCGGCTTGGCCTGTCGCCTTGTTGAACGCTACAGCAGCAGCATCTTGTTCTAAAGCTAATGCGACTGTGGCTTCTGCAACCTTTGTGATGCCGGCAGCTGCTAGGTTTTTGACATTAAGCAGCTGCTTCATTTTCTTGCCGAAACCGTCTGCCTTGTCCGCCCAGTTGTCGAACATCTTGCCGCCGTCTTTGGTCAAACCAAGGAATCTAATCGCGGCGCTTTCTGCTGATTTTGCGCCTTCTCTTTGAGCGTCAAGTGCGCGTTGCTTCCCGAGGAAGCCTTCGGCTTCTAACTTCGTTAGTTCGCGCTTTGCAAGGATCTTATCTTGTTGTAGTTTTAAATCTTCTTCTTCTACTTGCCTTGTCTTCTCGGCAATGTCAAGACGGTCAGCATCGATGCCTCTTATTTTCTGCATCAGCGCCAGTTCTTCTCGGGACTTCGTAAGAGCTTTATCCTGTTCTTTTAAAAGATCGTCTGCTGATTTCTTGCGGCGCTCGGCCGCGGCCGCCATTTTATCGTAGTCAATTTCATCAGCCATCTAGTTAACGCCCCTTATTCGAACGGCCACTTGATGCCGGTTTCTTTCTCAAAGCCTTTTGTGGCAGATGAGAGTTTTGCTTTGCTTTTGTATGTCGTTGGATGATCGAGGCCATATCTCTTTGCTGTCTCGATGTACCTCTTTTCACTTCCCATTGCTCTGGCGAATGATTCAACTTCGCGTTTTGAGCCTTTAATGGTTCCGGGAATGGAACCTCCACCAAACATCTTTTCGAGGAGCCACTTGACCCAACCACCGAACATTACGAGGAAACTTTCATCAAGATGTTTTTGTTTTCTTCTTATCTCGGCAAAGTCAATAACGATTGAGTGTAGCTTGCCCTCATTGAGGGTGCCTTTTTTTAATTGATCCTTTATTTCCTCTTTCATTTCTTTGATGGCGCCCTCGACATAGGCATTAAAGAGTGCCCTTTGTTCCCAGTTGCCACTATTTAGGCGCTCTTCTATTTCAACCATTTCTCCGTGGAGTTTCTCAAATGCCTCCTTTACTTGTTCGGATGCCTGCTTGCTCTCCTCTTCGTCATCGGAGTTGATCTTGCCCAAAGCGTCAATTATAGGCCCTAGAGAACTCTTTGCGTCCCACTCTCTTGCGATGGCTCTAAAATATTGTTTTTTGGCTTTTATCAATTCAATCAGATTCTTTCCAGCAGGAGATTTATCGAGCCGGTTAAATAGTTCCTTGATCATCACCATTTCATAAATCGAAGCAGTATTTGCGGTTGTGCCGGCTTCCTTTGCTTCACCGGGTAAAGCTCCCTTGTATTTGAAGCCGTCCAAGACAGAGACGCCACCAGTGGCAAAGGGGTCAGTCCACTTGTAATCTTCTATTTCAACTTTGTCTCCCCATTCATCTCTGATTTTTATCATTTTCTGATTTCTGGCCTCTATATCGGCAGCTTTCAGTGCATCTGCTTTTCGGGTATCGTTTTTTGCTTTATTTTTTGCTTTTTTATTCCTTCTTCGTTGGCCTCTGGTCGGACCTTTTGCCTCTCGCAACACTTCATCGATATCTTCTTCTGTGATCGTGAATGCGCCAGAAGTAGAAGAGTCAAGCATCCTGCTTATTTCCCCTTCGTTGATAATAAATTCTTTGGCCATAATAGAAGTTCTCCTAGACATAAATAGTTTCCTAAAGCAAAAACCCCCGACGATGCTGGTTGCTATCGACGAGATCTCTTGGACTTATCCATTGCTTCTTCTTGTTGTTTTCTTTCGTCTTCAAATTGTTTGACCAATCTTTCGAGGAACCAACGACGGATCGTTATAGGAAGACTGTATGCTTCCATAAAAGACCAGTTGCCGTGATACTTGAGGATAAACAACTCCTCATAGACATCAGCGATATAACTATTGGTTAGTCCAAAAAAAGTTCACCGTCATCGGGATGTCGACCTCCTTTTCAAATCCACATTTTGGACACTGGAACTCTTGTTCCATCTTAGGTCCGGGATTTAGCTTTGCATATGCCGAACGGATGTATCGTCCATCGATTGCTGGGAGCTTTTCTGAGAACTCTTTCAAGATATCTTGTCTGTTGATGCCATTTACTGAGACCGTAATCAACCGAAGTTGATCTGAATATCCTGTATTTGTACTATTGCTATCAGCAGCTTTTTTTGCTCTTGCGACCAATGCTGCTTCGTCTTTCGAAGTAAGGAGCCTCACCTCAACATCAAAGCCCGTTCTCGGTGTCTTGATGATATAAGTTCCTCTGCCTGTTTCTGTTACGTCGTATTCGGAGTAATCGTTTCCGTCGTAAGTCTCCAAAGCATCTAAATCAAAAGTTGCCTCTGATTGTTCTTCACAGGAAGGGCAAGTAACTTTCGTCTTGTACTCGGCGCCAAATCCGTTAACACGGGATGCGATCATAATAGCGGACTTATCTCCCGAAAGAAGTGTGGATATATCAATCTCTTTATTCAGAATAACGTTCTGGATTAGTCGATCAATGGCGATCCCCTTCTTAAGAAGAGACGGGGAAGTCAAAATATCCTCGTCCTTTGCTGTCATAAATTTTATTTCGACAGTTTCTTGTCCGTGAAGCGGATGTCCTTCTGGGTAAAAGCGGCCTTTTGATGGAAGGTCGACCAGCTCCGTGGGCGTTGAAAAGTCCAAGGTCTGGGTTTGTTCTGGTGCGGGTTGTGCTGCTGCTCCAACTCGCTTGCTGTTGTCTCTCATATTAACCTCTAATAAAAGTCTATTCTATAATATAACATCAACTGAAGCCACCGTCAAGTTTTTTTGCTTCAGTCATTGATGTTGGTGCATCTCTTTTGGACAATGGCTTGATGGAGGTAGTAGTTTCTCCCTCTCCGGTTCCAATATTCAAATATTCAAATGCGGTGTATTCCCAAGTCATCGTAATGGTTATAAACTCATCGCTGCTGTAATCTAGCGAACCAAAGTCTATTGAAACAGGGAAGGCGCCCTTAAGAATGAAGTATTCAAGCGTAACGCCTTTGGAGTCGATTTGTGATATTACAACCTCACCAAATGTTTTCCTTAGTTCGGCTCCATTAATTCTAGGAAAATACTCACCAGAGGCCTTGCTTAATTGTGCTATAACTGAGGCGGTTGTTGACGGGCCAACTGGATCGATGAACGTCATTGTGATTGGCTGGAAATCTGCAATCTCTCCGGGATGAATGTCCGGTAGGGGTGAGTTAAGATAGTACTCATCTTTGCCAAGAACGGGAATGTTTATCTTTGGCCGGTCACAAGTCTTTGCCCACCAAGCAAAAGTAGGATTGCCCGAAGCATCATTCATTGTGATACGAAAGCGAAACTGCCTAGCAGGATCGACTGTTGGTGCCGCTGTCCAAAACCCACTAGTAGTCATGGGTTAATACTCCTGTTATACTGGTTCGCCGAAGATAGTCTGTCCGTTCTCGCTGGCAAATG
>Ga0302132_10001716_pt1 | contig 12686 bp, 11 predicted proteins | sample CB9_321_MG_FD_203113 | JGI IMG/M metagenome (GOLD analysis project Ga0302132, IMG submission 203113) | Marine microbial communities from Western Arctic Ocean, Canada - CB9_32.1 | ecosystem: Environmental > Aquatic > Marine > Oceanic | place: Canada: Western Arctic Ocean | collected 2017-09-19
AAGCAGAAATGAAAAGTAGAGCCGCAATACACGTTGGTCACGGCAAGCCACTGGTGGTCGATGAGGTTAACATCCCTGATCCACAGCCCGACCAGGTTGTCGTAAAGCTCTACTCGAGCGGTGTTTGCCATTCGCAGCTGCACCAGATGCACGACACTGCAACTGAAACCCCCAGCCTGCTGGGTCACGAAGGTTTCGGAGTCGTCACCGAGATCGGGTCGAACATTTCTCACCTTAAAGAAGGCGATGCTGCGATAGTCACATGGGTGCCAAGAGAACCGGTCCCGGGGCGTTGGCGAGCACCGGCCGGTGGCGTCACGTGGAACGAAGAGCCTCTCTCAGGCCCGACCTACACATGGGGCGAAGACGCCATCGTGTGGGGTGGATATGCAGTCAAAGTCGACGACGACGCACCTCGTGATCTTGCTTCTATCGTAGGTTGCGCAGTGCTCACCGGAGCCGGAGCCGTAACTCACACTGCCAAGGTACGCCCGGGAGACTCGGTTGCTGTGTTCGGTGTCGGAGGAGTCGGTATGTCGGCTATCCAGATGGCCGCAATCCTCGAGGCATATCCGGTCATTGCAGTGGACATTGACGACTCAAAACTCGAATTTGCAAAAGAGTTCGGGGCGACCCACACTGTGAACTCAAGCAAGGTCGACCCTATCGAGGCGATCATCGACATAACCAACGGTGGCGTCGATTTCGCGTTCGATGCAATCGGCCTTCGGGTCACCAATGAGCAAATCCTGCCAGTCACTCGCAGTGGCGGGTCTGGTGCCGACAACATCGGCGGGATGGCGGTCATGATCGGCATGCCGGGACCCGAAATGACTATCTGGCCAGGGCATTTCATGTTCCACCAGCGTCAGTACCGGGGGTCACTTGGTGCAACGTACCCCGACAAAGATTTCAGCATGTACTTGCGACTTTACAAAGAAGGCAAGTTCCCGCTCGATAAGTTGGTCACGAAGCGATACAAGCTCGATGACATCAACGAAGCCTGCGACGACCTACAGAGCGGCAAAATACTTGGTCGCGCAATCCTCGAGTACTAAGAGAACCACATAAAAATTGCAGTACAGAAAATTAGGCAACACCGGCGTAGATGTTTCACTACTCAGCTACGGGACCGGTGGGCCATCTAAGTTCGGCCAGAATACGGGCCTCGACGATGCTGGCCGTGCAGCCCTGATCAGCCGGGCTCTCGAATTGGGCGTCAATCTTTTCGACACAGCCGAGGCGTACGGCGAGGCCGAGGCGATGCTTGGGCGAGCGATCAGAGGACACGCCAGAGACTCTTACCTGATTGCTACAAAGTGGACGTACAAACCGGGCGATAGCCTGGTGACCGATCCTGAAGAAATTGTTCGTTCGCTTGAACAGAGTCTTGAGCGACTTGAAACCGACTATGTCGATATGTTCCAGATTCACGGCGTCATGCCCGAAGATATTGAGTACATTGCCGAAAATTACATTCCGACGATGCAACGACTCAAGGAACAGGGTAAAACCCGGTTTATTGGCATTACAGAAATGATCGTCCAGGATCCGAAGCACGCTGCGATGTCGATTTCGATGGAGCGACATCCCGATGTTTGGGACACGGTAATGCTGAAGTACGGAATCATGAACCAGTGGGCTGCCAAAGAATCACTTCCACTCGCAGCAAGTACGTCAACCGGCATCCTCAATATGGCACCGGTTCGGCTCACGTTGACTCGACCTGAGAAGCTGAACGAACGGATGACCGAGTGGGGCGAATCTGAGGGTGGAAACTCTCTCGACTGGCTCTCGGGCGGCGACCCGTCAGAGCTGATCCGCAAGGGCTACCAGTTCGCAGCTCAGCCTGAAGCTGTAACTACAGTGATTTCCGGCACATCAAGCATTGCGCACCTCGAACAGAACGTTGCTGCCCTCGATGGAACGCTTTCCGACGAAGAATCCGAGAAGCTGGTCGCGGCCTACGGCGACTCAGCCTCGATCGACTAGCCTCAAATGCACGATCCTGTTCTAACTCCCTCTCAGGGAGGGAGTTAGAGGGTGGGTCAAACTTGCCAATATCACGGAGCGGATACAGCAGCTACCGCACGCTTTCTCGACCGCAGCTAAGCAAAGTGGAGAGACCTCGCAGAAACCCGTCCACATAAAAGGCCACAGAACAGCGCGACCCCAGCCCCATATCCCTGGGTTGCACTCGGGAAATCAAGTTGTAGCCAACGACAGTGACGCTTCGTCTGAGCCTCACCCCAGCCCTCTCCCCCGGGGAGAGGGAGCTACCCGAATCCTTACTGGATGAACCGATCAGGCGTACTTGTCCCTCAATATTCGGGATGCTTCGGCCTCGTTGCGGAGCTTGAGATAGGCTTCGTCCAGCGGAATTTCTGACGACTTACCCGGTGCAAATCCGCAGTCAGGGTTCAAGCTCAATCGCGCCGGATCCACGTACTTAATCGCCTCTTCAACCCGGCCTACAATTTCCTCTGGCGTATCGATGTGTTCCAGACGGCACTCGACCGATCCGAGTCCGATCAGTGCATCTTCTGGCAATTCCTTCAGAACAGCTACGTCACCCGCATCAGGAATGGCAAATTCGATAACGTACTGGTCGACCGAGATGCGCTTCATTGTCTCGAGTATCGGCTCATATCCGCCCTTGGCGCCCCATCCCTTGCGCCCCCAGTTCCGCCGACAGACGTGAAGCGCTATCTGAACTCCTTCGATTCCGTGGATCACTTCGTTGATCTTGGTGGCGGCCAGGTCCATCTCATATTGCGGATCGTCGAAAGTCGAGCGCACGTCAGGGTCGACGAGCACACAGAGATGAGGTTCATCTATCTGAACCACGTCTACACCCGTCTTGCTCAGTTGCACCAGCTCCTCGTGGAGAATTGGCACCAACGCATCGATGAACTCATCTCTGGTCGGGTACGCCTTTACCGATAGCTCCGGATCCCAGAGTCGCTCACCCAACAGATACGCTGACGGCAAGCAAACCTTAGTCATCCTATCCGTGAGTTTGAGCAGTCGCCGGGCCTCCTCGGCAGCAAGACCGGGACTACGCACTTCCATAGGCTCGGTGACGGTAATGCCCCACCTTCCGTTTCGGGGGTCAGGACTAAATCCGTCGGCAATATCTGCAATGATGTTCGTGTAGGAATGGCGCCTCCACTCACCGTCAGTCACCAGGTCAAGCCCGGCCATCTCTTGAAGGGTTACGGAGTACCCAACCGCGCGGTCCATCTCCTGCGAACGTGACGCATCCAAGGATTCTGCACCGGGGTGTGCAGGCAAGATATCCTGCACGGCCGTGGGTCTCGGGAGACTCCCCACAACGCCGGATGCGAAGGGAACGCGATTCGTTATTTTCTTGCTTGCCATCACTAACATCCTATTAAGTCACATGTTGAGCCGCCTGTTGAGCCAAACGGTGATCGCGGCATGTTACTGGAACGGGAGCTGTCCAGTTGCCCGTTACTGAAGTAAATTGGATGGGTCGGGCCGGAACTCGGCATCGAGGTAGAGTTGTGAGTGACCTGAGTGAAACGTGATAACGATCACTGTTCACGCACCCGATCCTTTATCGTTTGTTCGTAAGAGGAGAGGGCTTTTTCGCATATCAAACATTAGTGCTTTCGCACCTATTGTGAATTTATTCACGTAGAACTCATATTTAGCGCGCTCAAATCCCTTAATCCTCACGATTTATGAAGAAAATGTAGGTATCAACTAGGGTTGGCGAGTGACTCCACTCGCAAGAAAGGAGAACGTAATGTTCAAGAAGATTTTAGTACCAATCGACGGTTCTGAAGAGTCACGCACCATCGTTCGATGGGCTGCAGGGCTCGCCCGGGCGAACAAGGCGGAAATTACCCTTCTGTCGGTTATCGATCCGGAAGAGTTCCGGATAGTTGAATCGACTGCGATAGGACCGTTTTCGACCGACGCCCCGACCGAGGTGATCGCCGAGTTTGTAGAAAAGCGCAAAGTAGAGCTCGAAACCGAAGTTGAAACCTTACGAGCAACGGGCCTTGCAGTTGGCGTGATCGCAATCGATGGGACCCCGGCCGAAACCATAGCCGCAGAAGCAAAGAAACTCGATGCAGACTTGATTGCAATGTCGACACGAAGAGAATCCGCATTGGCACGGGGAATTCTCGGAAGTGTGACCGACAGAGTCCTGCATTCCACAACGACTCCTTTACTGATTCTTCAACCCTAAGACGTCGAGGACGGCACTGTCGAAACTGGATTCATACGTCGCATCGTGGTTCCTCTGGACGGATCTACACTCTCTGAGCAAGCTGTTGTACCAGCAGTAGCACTCGCTCGTGCCACCGGTGCAGAGCTTGTTTTCACTGAGGTAGTTCGGATACCGATCTACGGCATGGAAATGGGCGGGATCGGATACGGAAGTGTCCACTACGCCGAAGCTTTTAGCACCGAGTTGCAAGAAGAAGAGGCTGCCAAGTACTTGATGGCCTTCGTCGAAAACGCTGAAACAGCAGGATTGAAAGCTCAAGCCAAAGTGAGAACCGGAAATCCGTCAATTCAGATAGTCGATGAAGCAGCAGCACCCGGCAGTGTAATCGTGATGGCAACTCACGGTGCTGGCGGGATCAAGCGATGGATGATTGGCAGCGTGACCGATAAGCGATTCGGTCTGCTCACCGACCTGTCCTCGTGATTCCTCCACAGGCCGACTAGCTCAAGATAATCTTCCTCCGCTGGCTCTGGCCAGGAGGAAGATTCATCAGCGGTCGAATCAATCGCTTGATTCGACCGCAAGTTAGCGTAGCTGCAGGTCTTTTATATCCCCATCTCGACGTCGATTTCGTCCTGGAACCCAGACTCTCGTCCTTCAACCACATCCTCGATAGACACGGGTGCGCGCTTTGCTCCCGATTCCATGAGCGCATAGGCGAGTCCAAGCGCCTCCATACCCTCTTTGGGACCCACTTCGGGCTGTCCACCAGTTTCGGCAGCATGGACCATATCGAGGTACTCATATGCCAGGATTTTCGAATCGATTGCTCTAAATTCCAGGTCATAAGAACTTATGCGACGAGCACCGTCCCATAGGATCGAAGTGTTGTCGTCCAGCTCCCAATCAGGAACCAAATCCAACAGTGCGTCACCAGTGATCTCCGACCCGTCACCGCGAACGATTCGCGGTCCTTCGCCTGATCGGCTCCTTGGTCGGTACAGCGTTCCTGTACTTCCTGAAATCGTCGTCACACCGAGCGACTGCCCGTGAGATGTGTCGGTCATTAGAAGCTGACCGATTGCACCCGACTTGAACCTGATGACTGCGAAAGCAGTATCCACCGCCGTCTGTTCGATCGCGTCACCGGTCGAAAACCCGTCTTCCTTGCGATGGCTATACATCGCCGCCAGACCGGGAGCTACCTCGCTCATCGGTCGCAACGTTCGCTGCTTTTCATTGATTGCAGTCTCGGCGAACACGGTTTCAGCTCCACCCAGTAGATAGAGCAACATGTCGGCGTTGTGGACACCCGCGTCGAGAGGCGAGCCTCCGGCCTGTTCCTTTTTTGCACGCCACACAGTGCTGTGCATCACCGCTCCATTGGAGCTATTTACACCGATATCCAGAGTGAAGTACGGAGTGCCTATCGCACCGGCATCCACAAGCGCACGGGTGAGGCGGTTCATCGGGTCACGTCGGTAGTTTTCAGCGACGGCCAATACCTTGCCTGTTGCACTCACCACGTCCCGCATAAGGCGGCACGCTTTGAGGGTCAGCCCCATCGGTTTTTCTGTAATAACGTGCAGCCCTGCTTCCATCGCTTTGATAGCAAAACGGTGGTGCATCGGCGTGCTGGTGACGATAGCTACACCGTCGAGATCGGCGTTGGCGATCATCTCATCGAAGTCGGTGAAAATGTCGGGTCGAGCACCGGTCGCATCGCTGATTTCGTCAGCGACAGTCGCAGCAACATCTTCATGTACATCACAGACAGCGATCATCTGTACAGTATCAAAATACTTTCGAAGTTCGATGTAACCGTTGGCATGCCTGCGACCCATACCACCACAGCCAACAAGCGCGATTTTGAATGTCATGTTCTTCTTCTTTTTGGATTAGATGAAACTGATGAACGAAAGTTCACGCGAGCATTTCGACCAGTGGCTGAATATTTTTGACTTCGCCTTTGAAATCGATTCCCAAATCGTGAACGATTTCGACGATCTTATCGTTGAATGGCGTTGGCACGCCCAATTTCTTACCCATGTCCGACACATACCCGTTCAAGTAGTCGATCTCGTTGCGTCGGCCTTTACGCACATCCTGACCAAACGACGGCACGCCACCGGGTCCTGCGTTGCGTGCACTTTCTAGCAATATATTTTCGACGTATTCGACATTGCGACCCTCTGAGGCGTCGATCACATCATCGGGGGAAAGTCCGAGAACTGGATACAAGTTGATCCCGTTGGCCTTGGCAACCCGGGCGACTTCAGCGCCAAGCTGTATTCCAATCCGCCGAGGGTTGGCTTCAGCACGAACTTCAGAGGTCCCATACCCACTCACACCCGAGAGTGCGTTGGCCATGCAGTTGACCATAAGCTTCGACCAGCGGTTGCCCCACAGATCGTCAGAAAACTCGGCAGCGGCAACTGAGTTCATCACTTCTACCAGGTCGCGGGCTCTCTGGGTATCGGAGCCGTCGTGCTCAGCGATCTTGAATCCATATTCGTATTTGTCGGTGCGAATTCCGCGCCCCGGCTCGTAGGCTGCTGCACCGATCGTGATGATGCAGCCGAGCGAGTGTTCGACTCCTGCGACACTCGCCATTCTTTCGTCGTTGATTCCGTTTTGGAAGTCGACGAACACGCCGTGATCGGGATCGACGTAGTTGAGCATCAAGGTGGTCGCCCACTCGGTGTCGTATGACTTCACCGCTATGAAAACAGCGTCGAACGGCACAGTTTCATGTTGAAGTTCGTGAATGTGAATCGCCTTGGGATGGGTGAGGTGCTCTTTCCACTGTGTCTCGACGATCAGACCGTCGGCCTTGATCTTCTCGATGTGCTCCCACCACTGGTCGATCAACGTAATGTCGTGTCCACCCTCGCTCAGGAGTCCGCCGACAACGCTGCCAATACCGCCAGCGCCCATGATCCCTATTCGCATTCGTATATTGCTCCTTAGCCTAATATCTGGCGTTAAATAAAATCGCCCCAACCAAACATGTCTAATCGGGGCGAAGTGTATTCGCTCATCGATGGAATTGGGGACGATCATCCGCGCAATAGTCGAACTTCTCACGGTTCAACGTTGGCATTCCCCTCACCCCCCAGCTAACGTCGCAATTGCCGAGCCGATGATCGTGATGAACTGTGCGGCAACCAGCGTCATCGTCCACCTAAGGTCGCTTTCTATTCGGCGTAGTTTTCGGTCGTGCTCGTCTTCGACGATGTCCTTCAGGCCCATTAACTCGTCCCAGATGGCGTTGAGGTCTGGTGAGGTATGACCACGCTTTGCCGATTTCCGAGCGTTTGATCGTCCGGCCGACTTCGACCTAAACAACACAGGTCACCACCTCGAACTCAGCTGTGAGATGCTCGATCCGACCGATCTTCCGACGCTTGATCGGTCCCGCCGAAACAACCGTGCAGCCAGCGTACGTATCAAGCGCCAACTTCAGCGAATCTGCACCAGTCGAGTCGAGATACGCATGTAGCGAAAGTTCAGTCTCATCTATGTCCCAGCCCGAAGCGATCAGCAGCAGGCTGAACGTAAAAGTAGCGTCGGTGTTGTAAGCGAAGTCGACTTCGCCGACACGTTTTCAGATCCCGGATACCAGTTCACATCCCCGAGCTGGAGCGGAATATCGAACGGCGTGGTCGGCATGCTAATTCGACTGAACAGCGAGGCGACCATCGTCTCGAGGTTCACGTCGTTCCAGAGCTGCGAAGCCTCTTAAGTAGCGACAAGTTCGTCACCAGCAGCAGCGGTAACAGAGTCCATCGCCGCCTTGATTCGACCCGCCCAGCGCTCAGATCCAGTAGACGAATTGAACGCATGCGCGGCTTTGTGCAAACTGCGAACAATCGCGATGTCGAGAGCATCGCAGCCCACATACGGGCCACTGTCGACGCGCCGAACAATGCTCTCGGTCCCCAGAAGCAGATCGCTACGGCGTGCCTCTTTCGATGATTCCACCAGCGATTCAACGGCGATCGCCAGACGATCTGTTTCGTCTTTGACGCGACCGTCTCCACGTTCTTTAACGAACGCCGATATATCGGCCAGTTCTTTTTTTACAGTTTCAAGTTCCTGCAATGACATATTGAAAAATTGCCCTCCAAAAGGCAGATAAACCGCGGTTAGAGCCGCGAGCCAATGGCAGCAATCGACTGCCAGATATCAGTTAGCTCTCTGAACAGCGGAACGAGCTCTCGCTGATCAGCCTCGTTGCGCGCGCCACCAGCTGCTTTAGCCCCAGGCCCGCGGCCAGAGCCAACGGCCCGCGGCTAAAGCCAACGGATGCATCGGCACTGGGGCTGCGCTTATCTCAAGCAGCTCCTGGCGCTCGAACATCGTTCCCCGCTGATGTTCAGATCCATTTCGACACGATCTGGGTGATGACTTTAGGGCCCGGAAACCTATAGAAACTCCTCGCAGGAATCCTTCCTTGAACAGGCGGTGAATCTGCTGCGCAAACTCTGTCGGAGCGAACTCTATAGTCGCCATAAGTGCGCCATTTTCGATCCACAGATCGACACTCTTTCCTACTGGAAGCAGATCGTGCCTGTGCGCCCATAGCAACACCGGATTCGACCGATAGTTGTCCAACTCCCAGCCGTCGGCTTTGATCACATCGCCAGCACGATCCCCGCTTTCAACGGAGGCCCGGAACGTAATCGTGGCGTCACTCGATTCATCATCGGCCCGCTTTGCAGCCCTCTCGATCCCAGAATCTTCCGATGCCGAGCTGTCGACTTCTCCGTTGCGGGGCACAACTCTCGGCTGAACCATCGAAACATCCAGCCATCGCGTAACCAACTGGCCGTCTTGAACGGCAATTTCAGCGGCTCGCTCAGCACTTCTCTCGATAACCGAACTAAAAATTACTGACGCCCCTTTTGTTTGCTGACTATTCCTTAAAACAGAACGACCCGGACGAACGCGAATTGAATCGCGAACATTTCCGGGTCAGTCCTTGCGTGCTCTTGTTTAGCGGTTACTAAACATCAGTACATTTGTTCTAATACACAACTTATATGCCCCAAGTGAATCAGTCAATAAGGCGATGTCACACGTGCTACAAGGGCAACTCTGGTGGATGCTACCGCTTGATTTCGCTGCTTTTTCAAGACGAAATTCACATTCCGTGTACTAGTGAATTTGCACCCATTGTGAGAATAATCCACATATCTCTATGTGAATGTTTTCACAACTGCCTCATATCGGAGATTTATATTCATATACATGATCACTGCTGAGTAAGTAAACCAATTGATTCAGCCGTATCGGAAAACAAAAAGCAGGATTTCTGCAGGCACAAACCGATAATGAAAGTGTTCATGGGCTGAAAAGATTGTGAGGACAATCGTGGCACAACAAACAAGGATCAATTTCATTTCGATGGCCGGACTAGTATTAGTAATCGGCGGAATCATCGGAATAGGTCTTGGTGGTTTTCTATACCTGACAGCTAATACCGGATTAGACTCCCTCCAGACCGTGTACGAAACCCAGGGCCGATACATGCCCTACGACGATGACGGTAACTTCACCGATCGTGGAAGCGCAGAGGCCGGAGATGCAATCCTCTCGCTTATCGAAGACGACTGGGCGTTCCCGCTCAATCGGGCCAACCTTGACCCGAACGACACACTGGTAAACACCCCAGATGAGCTGATGGTTCAGTACGCCATCATCAACTACCACACACTGCATGGAACGCAGACCGTGGTTCTTGCTGAAGATGTTGAGTACGACGGAGTTCTTTACGAAGCAGGTTCTTACGATGTAGCGGTCGATGGCCGATACTTCTCAGACCTCAACCGCAGTCACCCGCTTGAGGGCCCGGTACGCACACAGGCATGGAGCCCATTGGCGTTCGGTCTCACGAGCACACTGCTCAACGGTATGAACTCTGATTACATGGCGGGCATGGCGCACTTCATGTCCTGGAGCATCTTTATGGGACTCGGCTTCATGTTTGCAACCGCCGGAGCACTCGTCACACTTGGTGGCCTCCAGCTGGCTCGCAGAGTAGAAGTTGAAGAAGAGGCAATCGAACGAATTGCAGCAGCGATTCCTACACAGCCTCTCGTAGCCCCAAGTGGTGCTGCTGAGTAGCACCACACGTGTGCCCGGAGTCGGATCCAGCTAGTCAATATAGTCTCGGATCCGATTCTGGTGAACGAATAAAGCTCGATGCGGAAGCACCGGGCTTTTTGCTTTAAGAGAGCCGCTTTTCAAAGGTATCTGTCGCAGACGCGAGGGTTGTGTTGTCGGTTTTTATTTCCATTCAGCCTGTCTGGTGATCGAAATAGACCGCGGTCAGCACTTTATCGAGGTCGAAGCTGATTGACGGCGCAACCATTTTCTCGATCGACGTAGCTTACGGATCATCAGATTCACAAATCTGGACGTGTTAACAAACCTGAAGGATGTGACAGAAGTGATTTTGCGAGAGATTGAGGGTGTTGAGGTGAGTTTACTTCCACCCTCATCCTGTTCCTTCTCCCTGGGGAGAAGGAACAGGTGAGCTCCGCGCGACAACCCTACTTGCCCTTCGCTTCTTTCCAACCCCTGAACCGCTCTTTGGTCTCGCCTGAAATCGGGTAGTACGTGCCCGGAGGAACCTGCTCTGCGTCGATGAGACCGATAACAAACTCCTCGGCCTCCTCCTGCTCCTCGATCCAGTCGATAACCTCCTCGGCTCGATCGGAAGGCACAACCACAACACCGTCGTCATCACCAACGATCACATCGCCCGGCATGACAAGCACACCACCAACGTTGATCGGCTGATCGACTTCGTACGACTCCAGAAACGGCAGGTTCCCCGCAGGCGATCGGTTCTTCGCAAATACTGCCAGGTCGTAATCGTCGGCAATCATCTGAAGATCGCGAATCGCACCATCGGTCACAAGACCCTGCGCCTTGTTATGCCACAGCTGGCGGGTTTTCATATTGCCAAGAATGCAGGAGTAGTCATCGAACGTGTGCGCCTCGGCAACGAGGACGTCGTTCGGTCCGCACTTACCCATTGCGATGTACTCCGGCGACTCGCCACCTTTGCGGGTTTCTGAAAGCAGGTCGGGTCGAGCTGGAATAAACCGTAACGTCTGCGCCCGTCCAACCAGCGTCTTACCCGGCGTGTAAGCCTTCACGCCTCGCATCAAGCACAACTGGTAGTTCGCCGAAGCAAACCACTCCTGCCCCTCAGGCGGGGCAAGACGCCACACAGCGCTGTAAGCCGTTGCAGAAGTTACCTTCCGAAAGCGATCAAGTAGTTCATCTGAAACGTGTGTTGCCATGTGCCCTAGTATTCCGATCCCTGTGCGGTGCTTCTATTTCGAGAACCGGAAGTATATGTCCGACCCGACAGGAACGGTGTCGCAAGCAGCAGAACTTGCCGATCCTGACCGTCAGATTTCCAACTATCCTCACGATCTCGCTCACAAATACCACACCGAGGCAAATAGAAGATTCATCATGGTGAATTGCCTGTCTCCCCTGCTACGATTCGCCAGTTCGTAATCCCACCCTCACTCAGGAATCACCATGTCCCAACACATAGCTGCCAACGACCCACGCCTCACATGGTCGGGAGCTATATCGACAGAAGTATCCAACGAATGGGTCATGCCGTGGCGCATCGAGCACGAAGAAAGAGAACTCTACGACAGCGAACTTGCTCTTCGAGCCGCAGGCTGCCGGCGTCCGTGTGACGTTCCAGAGCGACACGACGGCTATCGAAGGCACGTGTAATTCGTTCGAAGAACGAGGTCAAATCGACCTGGTGGTCGACGGCGAAATGATGACCTCCATCGACCTTTCAAATCAAACGTCGTTCCAATTCGAAAATCTCACGACAGGAACCAAAAGCATCGAACTATGGCTTCCGCAGTTTGGAGAAACTCGACTCAGCGGACTTGGGATCGACGTTGAAGCGGAAATATCCGCAACTCCTGAATCGAACGCCAAAAAATGGATCACATACGGCAGTTCGATTTCACAATGCTCAGCCGCCGACTCGCCGACTCAAACATGGCCCGCAATAACCGCTCGCACCCGCGGTTACGATCTTACTTGCCTTGGATTTGGCGGCCAGTGCCACCTCGACCCGATGATCGCCAGAGTTATCAGAGATCGTGAAGCCGATCTGATTTCGCTCTCCCTCGGAATCAACATCTACGGAGCAGCAAGCCTCAGTGAACGCACGTTTGGACCCGGCATACTCGGTTTTGTGAAAATCATTCGCGAGAAGCATCCGACAACGCCTATAGCTCTGCTCTCACCGATCTACTCACCGGGACGTGAGGACACGCCGAATGAGGTCGGTTTCACACTAAAGAAAATGCGAGAAGTGGTAGCAACGTCAGTAGAAACGCTCCGTAGAAACGCTCCGTAGAAACGGCGACGAAAACATCACCTACATAGACGGTCTAAACATCTTAGATGCCGACAACGCCCACCTGCT
>Ga0302132_10001721_pt1 | contig 12670 bp, 14 predicted proteins | sample CB9_321_MG_FD_203113 | JGI IMG/M metagenome (GOLD analysis project Ga0302132, IMG submission 203113) | Marine microbial communities from Western Arctic Ocean, Canada - CB9_32.1 | ecosystem: Environmental > Aquatic > Marine > Oceanic | place: Canada: Western Arctic Ocean | collected 2017-09-19
GCATCATATCTTTTTCCCTTAACACCATCCATCATTGTTTTAATGGATTGTTGTGATGCTTTTCCTAAAATCTTTGACATTTTCTTTATGTCTTTTTCAACCATATGTTGTGCTTCAGGTGAACTAAAGGGTTTTTGTGATGGTGAAGTAATTGGTGCTTCATCAATCTCAGTCATTAATTGTTTGTATATTGATTTTTTACTCATTATTTCATCTTCACCAGTATTTTAGACAATCTTTCCATCATATCAATAACACCCGGTAAACTTCTATGGTATTTTTCTGCCCATTTTTCTGGGTTTCTAACTTTTTTTAATGAAACTTCAAGTTCATCAATTGCTTTATTGATAAATTGACCTGCATCTTCTGGGTTAATGTACGCGTCATTTATTAATTCGTGTAATTTTATCATATCGGTAGCCTTAAATTTACTCTTGACCAAAGCTTCTCAATCACTCTTGTCAAAACTTTTGGATTTAACTTATTCATCTTCTCTTTATCTTTATCTGAAACTGCATTCCATAGTTTCATTAAGAGATTTGCAGATTGCATATCAATCATAACTCCACCTAATTTAGTGGCTTGACTATCTTTTACAATCTTTTGTATCTTAGCCATATTACCAGTTGGTTCTACTTCTTCTTTAACAAAAGATTTACCGTGTCCTGTAAATACTTTACCTAATTCCATACCGTGTGGTAGTTGGATAGATTCATTTACGGATTCTCTTTTAACTTCCTTTACATTTTTCCACAAAGCTATCATCTCACTATAACCAGATTCCATATGCATAACCATCGTATCTATTTCACCAGGTTGAGTCATAGATTTTCCAGCCATTTTTAAGTAATCCATCATTTTTTTATACTGACCTTTAGCTTTAGACATTTTATTTTTTGGAATTATGAAATCGTCATAACCTCCAACCACACTTGCTGCACCACTAAATGGCCCTTCATTTACGGATTCTTTTTTGATACCATATTTTTTTCTCATCAAACTAAAAACTATTTCTATATCTTTTTGTGATGGTAGATTACCCTTTGTTTGTTTTTTCAAAAGTTTATCAAATAATTTTCCGGCTTGTGCGGGAGAGGGATTAGCTTCATTTACAGATTCTTTTTTTAGAAAAGATAAATCCATTTTATGTTTCTTCATTGTTGCGATTGCTTTACTCTTACTCATCTTAAATCTTTTCATCAAATATTTCATTAATTCTTCACCACCTATAGATTGAGTTTGACCTTCATTTGCGGATTCAGCATAAAATCCTATTTTCTCATATTCTTTTCTTACATTTGGTTTATCTACAATAACTAATTCTTTTCCAGATTTCTTATGTTTGACTTTTACTGTTTTACCTTTTTTATAAGTGAGTCCTAAATCATATTCATTTACGGATTCATTTTGACCTCGTACCCACGATTGCATTAGAGCATAAAATTTACCAACATTTCTGGTAAAGTCTGTTAAAAATATTTTTTCATCGGTTTTATCACCAGTTACTTTAGTATTAACTTTACCAAGTTTAACAACTGCTTTGAAAAAATTTCCATATTCCTTTTCAAACTTATTCCATTCACTAAAAATCTGCGACTTGGCTCTTCGGTCAACTTCATTTACGGATTCTTTTTTTAGAAAAGATAAATCCATTTTATGTTTTTTCATTGTAGCGATTGCTTTGCTCTTACTCATCTTAAATCTTTTCATTAAAAATTTCATTAATTCTTCACCACCTATAGATTTAGTGTTAGCTTCGTTTGCTTTCTTCATCAGTTTTGCAATCTTCAGTAACAGAGCTCTATCTTTTTTAGAAATAGATTTTAGTTTTCTATCGTTAGCTATCTTTTCTATAGACTTACCGTACTCTGAAGATGATTCTTTCTTCAAACGACTCTTCTCAGCTCTTCCTCTATTGGTTGATTCTTTTTCAAATCCCACAATTTTGCCTCCCTTATGTGATGCATCTTTACCATCACCGTTACCGTAAGTTCCTTTTTTTCTATTATACTGATTCAATTCAGCTCTATATTTTTTAGATTTAGTAGATGAACCATATTTCTTGTATTCTTCTTTATAATCTCGGTCTTCTTTTACATCTGGAGTATCTGATAATGTATATCCTAACTGTTCTCCATTTGCTTTTCTAGCTTTTTCAAATTTTAATTTATCTTTACCTTTTAATTGTCCACCAAAACCTTCTTCTTTAACTTTATTAGGTAAATCTTTACGCTTAGTAGAAGCATATTTCTTAGTAGATGACTTTTTCATAGATTTAGCAGCATTTTTAATAGCTTTAGATACTTCTGAACCTTTTACTTCACCCTTTTTATACGCGTGAACTAATCCCATAAATTTTTGTTGGGCTTTAGAGGTAGAAGGCATTTATATCTTGTCCATCAATCGTTTGATTTGTTTTAAAATCTTATTAGTACCTTGAGCATTTTGAAATACACCATAATCTTGTCCAATCTTTACTAATTCATCAAACTGGTCTCGTAAATCATACTTCATCTTTCTCCATACCTTAGAGTCAATTTTATTAGATGGTACTACCTTTATGTTTTCATTTACAGATTCGTTATAAACATAAGTATGTTCTTTACCATCAGGGTCAGCCTTTACAACTTGACCGGCACTATGTAACTTTTCCATTTCATCTTTTGTAAATGTTACTGTATTTTCAGTTATTGGTTCGTCAAATCGCCACGATTTCCATTGTTCCATCATTTTCATATAATTTGCCATCTTTATTTCCCGCTATGTTTAATTTCAGTTTCTAAAAATCCTTTTAATAGAGTTCTTTTGTATAAAACATTATACGCATTTTCTACTTGACCTTTTTTAGTATATTTTGATACTTCAGTTAACATTCTTTGAATACCACCTTGTAATTGTTTTCGTGTCATAACTCCATAACCAGGTATTTGGATTTTAGCGTCTAAAGGTGTCTCAACACCCCTTTTAGGTGATGTAAGTTTAGCTTCTTTCATTGTTTTAATTAAAGATTTTAAACTAATCATTTACTTTATCCTCTTAACGATAGAAACTACTTCTCTCATAAATTGAGTTACATTTTTTTTATATGAATCTTTTATACTTCTAGCTAATGTTTGATTACCTGTTGTTGGGTCTTGTAAAATTATTTGTTCTATTTTATACATTCTATCTCTAAGTTTACCTTCAACTTTCATCAACTTTTGTAATTCTTTTTTAGCTTTTCTAGCATCATCTGGACCTTCAGTTACTACTTCTTCTTTAACACTACACCCACAAGATGTTGTTTCATTACACCCACAATCATTATGTTTTTCTATAACAGATGATAATGTAGGTAATGATTCACCAAATTTTCTTTCCCAAACGTTTTCACTAAGTATATCTTTTAATTTAATCATTTCTATTTTCCACCGATACGTTCAAACATTTCTCTTAAAAGATGTTTATCTGTAGTAGTTTCTTCTTTAACTTCTTTATATTTTTTACCATTAATTGAAAGAGTTTCTAACTCACGACCAGTTCTTGCTGAACGACCTAATTCACCATCCTCACCCCAACCTTGTTTTTCACCAAACCACTTAACTTGTGCTAATTTTTCGTCATCACCCTCTTCTTCAGCTTCCTCATAATCATCTTGCCATTCTGAAGAATCATCAGCGCCGTAATAATCTCCACTCCACTCTGTACCTCTTGAATCTGGACCTGTATCTACTGATGGGTCGTTAGCTAAATCTTTTGCTTTTTGTGGTTTATTTTTTGATGTAAAACCTGAAGTACTATCACTTGGTTCATCAGTTCCTTGAAATTTACTCGTATAATCTTTTCCTGTTTCGGAATCAGCGTCTTTTCCTGTGTCTCCACCAAATGGTTTATCTTCAGGTTCTCCGTACATTCCTTCTGGTTCATCACCTTGTGGACCTGTAAAACTTTTTCTATCAAAATCTCCACCACCTAATTTACCAGATGGTTCTTCTTTTTCACCACCATCTTCTGACCCTTCGGGGTCTTCATAATCACCAGATTTTTTAGCCTTTTCATAGTTGTCTTTATTTTTAAATACAACTGTTTTACCACCACCTTTAGGTTGTAATTTCATTGTTTCGGCTTCTTTCATTACATCTTCTAATGTAACAAGGGGTGCTCCAAACTTTCTCTCCCAAGCATGTTCTATCAACATACTTTTTGCCATTTTTTTATACGATTCTAAAATTTTCATTATATTATCCTCTCATAATATCATTGATTACTGATTCTACTTTACAGTATTCACCACACGTTCTACCCATTGTTATGTTCTTATCTACAGATTCATTTACATCAGCTGGATACATAAAAGCTCCGTGTGTTGATGGATTTGAAACAAAATCAAATGCTATAAGTTCAAAATCTGGTTGTACTTGAGTTACTTGGTCACCATCAGATTCACTAACAGTTTCTACTGAACCCATACCTCTTGAAGAGATACCTAACTTGATACCTGCTTTAAATAATTCTTTTAATATATTACCACTTGGTGTACCTAATACTTCTACAGTACCTAATAGATTATCACCTTCCCAATTCATTTCTTTAATATTGTGTGATACGTTTTGTAGATTAACTACTGAACTCTCTGGGTGGTCAAGTTCTCCCATAGCTCTTCTTTGTGTTATAAATTCTTTATGGTATTTTTTAGCTTCACGTTGTAAAATTTCACGTGGATATATTCTACCATTTTGATTTTTAGCTTCAGCTCGTTGTAAGACACCACGAACAATTAACTTTCCATCATTTTCTTTGATAGATTCAGTAATATGTTCTGGTTTTATTTCAAATGGTAAATAATCTACTATAAGTTGTTTCACATTTAACTCCGTGTTTTAATAATTTCGTTTTTTAAGTTTTCTAATCTTTTAATCCACCTATCAATGAAACTTATCGTTTCCATTTTATTTGGCTCCTCACCCCTGACTTTAGTTTCTTCTATAAGCCAACGTTTTTTTAAATTAGATAGACTTAACAATCTTCCTAAAAAATTAAGTCCATCTTTATCCCAAGATGGTTTTTTCATTATAAGATTAGTAAAGCTGACCGACTTTATTTGCTAGTTTTACTAACCTTTCACTAATTTTTTTCATTGCATTGTGAGTATTTTTCCAATAAGATGTAGAATCAACACCTACTTCGTTTTTAAATCTCACATTCATTTTGACAAGTTTATCTAACTCAGTTAACTTATCTCTAACTTCTCTCATTGAGTAACCAATTTTTTGTTTCGGTGATAGTGATTCATCATTTCTATAATCGTGGTATTTACCTTCAGTTACAGATTCAATCTTTTTATCAACTTGTTTTGCTTGAGATACACCAACTCTTTTTACACTAATTATTCCTTTACGACCACCTTTAAGTGCCTTAGCTACTTTCATCATAGCTTCACCTTTACCAGTTGCATCAACTAATACACTACCCATTTCAGTTTTTACGTGAAATTTAGCTTCAGATATAGATTCGTCTTTTTTCTTCTTCTTCTTAAAAGCATATGGTGTTTTTGGAGGACCTTCACCACCATCTATATTCCCTGTTACAGATGCTTCATCTAATTCTTTTTTAATTAATTCTCTTATTAAGGCTTCTAATTTTTTAAGACTTGTGGACATTTTTTATCTCCTTAACTAATTCATAATATCTCATTAGTGATAGAACTTGTTTTTCATTAACTATCTTACCTTTTGTTAGGTTATTGATTTGTTTAATTGCTTCATTTAATTTTATTTTTGTAATTTTATCAGTTACCTGTGGTAAATTTAGTTTTAACGCAGTATCAATCTTCTTTGACTCTTCATTTACAAAACTCCGTAAAGAATTTGTATTACTTACATTATTAATATAGTTTTTAAGTAAACTTTTTTGTGATTCATTTAATGTTTTATATTTTTTATTAAACTTATCAACAAGTATTTGATATGCAAGTAATCTTAAATCTTTATCTGATTTATTATATTCTTTTAATACTTGTGTTTTAATTTCATTAGAACTAATCTTTTTACTTGTAATGTGTTCTAATACAGTAAATTTAGCATTAACTGTTTGTTCTGGATTAAAAGTTTCATCTATAGTTTCTGCTTGAAATACATTATATATAGAAGCTAAAAGTTTATAATTTGAAATACGACCATTAAAAAAGTCATCTACTTTATAATTTTCTTTTATCTCTTTGATTAAATTATATTTTTCATTACGTAACTTAGAATTACTTAATTTATGTCTTGATTTTAAGACTATATTTACTAATTCGTTAGCTCTGTTTTCAGATTCATAATGTTTTTCTGAAAGTAAACGGTATAATTGTAGTTCTTTACCCAATTCAGTATCTTCGTTAAAATATTTTTTTACAATTTTAACTGATTTAGTACTTTTTCCTGCTAATACATCAGCCGTTATCTGTCTTGTTAGTAATTCAAAAAGAATACTTGTATTCTTTATTTTAGAATGCTTTAATTTTCGGGCCATTACAAAATACTCCAATATTTAATTATATTTACTCATAAATAAATATAAAGTTAAACAATAATTAGTCATTTGATGTGTCTTTAGTTAAAGAAGTTACCTCATTGTTGTACTCTTCTTCAAGTTCAGATACTTCTGATATAATTTTTACATCAGTTTTACCAAATTTCATTGATTTCTTCAATTTATCATAATGTGAAAGTGCTAATGCTTTACCATATTTAGGAGCTCCACTACCACCTTTTTTCATATCGTGAGCTCCAAGTGGGTCTCTACCTCTAGCACTACCATCTTTACCGTGATGTGGCACTTCTTTAGGTCTACCAGCACCATCAAAACCACCTTCTGGAGCTCCACCTTCATCATCTAACTCGTGGCCTGTTCTACCGGCGGCCATATCTGATGGTGTTCCTTGCGCTTCTCCAGTTTTTGCGGGGTCACTACCTTCATTTTCTATCTGTGAACGTCTAAATTTATTTTTATAGTCAAATACAATTTGTTCATCTTCGTGTTTAATCTCGTCATCTGTAAATTTAAATATATTTTTATAAATCCACTCTGAAGAAACTAATCCATCTGAAATCATTTCTTTAGCTAAACTTGTTTTATTATTCCACAATTCAATCTTTTCTTGTTCATAGATTGTAGATGGATTAGTTAAATCTAATTCAAAATCAACTAAGTCTGAATCTGTATATCCTTGTGAATATAAATGAACAATCCCTATTTTAGTTAACTCTGAAAGAGTTATTCTTTGTATACGTTCAACAGTTCTTGCAAAACGAACATCTTCAGCTGCTAAAGTAGCTTTTGAACCGATTCCTTCTTCAAATCCAAGAAATGCTTTTGGGATACGAAGTGAAGCTAAGAGTTTATTTTTAAGATATTCAATATCTTCTGTAGCTTCATATGTTAAACCTGGAAGTGATTCTATACTTGTACCACTATCTCCGCCACGAACTGGCATAAAAAAATCTTCAGTTATGTTTTGCATATTATACTTTAGATTGTAATCTCCTGTACTCTCTTCAATAACCGGAGCCTTTTTCATTTTATTTACAATTTGTTGCATGTAATTATCAACTTCTGCTGGGGGGATGTTTCCAATATCAATTTTAAATACTCTTTTTTCGGGTGCTCTCATAATGCGATGTATTAACATAGCATCTTCCATAAGAGATAATTGTTTCCAAATCTTACGACCACCTTCAACTTGTGATTTACCATAAGGAAGATAATTAGCATCTGAAAGTAATCTGAAATGTGCTACCTCATAATTTTCTAACTCTTCTCTTGTAGCGGATGTTTCAGATTTATATCTATGTTCAGTTGTAGACGATTCAATTAAAAATTTAACGTACTCTGGATTGTCAGGGTCTAATCCTTCCATTCTTGAAACATCATATACTGACATTGGTACTACATTAGTAATACCATATTTTTCATTTATTTCTAATTTCAAAAAGAAGTCACCATACTTACACATATTACGAATCCAAGGCCATAAATTAAATTCTATATTAATAATATCATAAAATAAATTATGTAGTATTTGTTTAATATTATCATTATCAGTTTTAATTTGTAAAACGTCACCGTATTCTGATTTCATTGTAGATTCGTCAGCATATATGTCAAGTGCTGAAGATATGATTGGGTCATTATCCATATTTTCATAATCTTTGAATAGATTTAATCTCATTGATTTTACTAAAAGTGAATCTGAATATCCACTTAGACCTGAATTGGTGAACAGTTTTTGATACCTATCAATAAGATTGTTGCGTGAAGTGGATTGTGTACGACTTGTATCGGCAACTTTTAATTTTTTACCACCTACATTTCTTACAATTACGTTTGTAGAAAATAATCGTTGTAATCTTCCAAATAATGTTGTATCGGCCATTTTTACCTCTTTAGTTTATTAACCATTCTATTGATTCTTGTTCTTTATTTACGTTCATAACCCAAGAATTAGTTTGGTTATTTCCTGCTGCATAAGCGCCTTGATTTGAACTAATACTACTTACAGCTTTCTTTTGTAATTCTATACCTTCTGCTCTCAATCTAAGAGCAGTCTCTCGTATCCATAATCCCATAGCATAAGACATTACTAAGTCATCATTATATCCTGACATAGCTTCTGCTCTACTACCATTGTATATAAATACAAACAATTCATCTATTAATCTCTGAGAATGTACTATGGATAATTTTTCTCTAAAAAATTCTTCTAACTTCGCAACTACTAACGGTCTTGTTTTTTGTGTCAATGTGAATCCCGGTACTAATTGTTTTTCTGTTCTATTAATTTTATTATTAAGTTGTTTATGTGTATCTACATATTGTAAATCTTTTGACATATAAAATAGGTTTTCATATTCCCTATCAATCACTTGTTGGATTGTAGCCCAACCTATGTTGTTATTCTCAATAACAAGTAATGCGTTGTTATACTCAGTTGCTACATTGACTAATAAGTTTCCATAATCTCTTGTAGATATTTTACCTTTATATTCCGCCACTTGTTCTACATTTTCAACATCAATAATGTGAAATGCAGAATAGTCTGTTGCATCTCCTCTACTAACATCAGCACATACTATATAATCTTTTGTGTAATTTGCTGGCTCCCATATCCAAATATTTGAATCTATACCACGTTTCTCTATTGGTTCTTTAACTTGTGTATTTTTATACTCTTCTAAAATAATACCGTCAATTACTGATTGTCCTGAAGTAATAAAATCACAATCACATTCTTGTGCTGCCATTGAAGGTCCTAATAAAGTATCTTGTTCATCTCTCCACTCTTGGTCTCTATCAGGGTGTAATGTCCAGTGGAGTTTTAAAAACTTAAAATCGTTTAAACCATCTTCAGCGTCCATCCAAGTTTTGTGAAACCAATTACCAACACCATTTGGTGTAGATAACGCTATACATTGGCCACCAGTTGATAACGTCTGAGATGCTGCTGCCCATATTGTATCAATTTTTTCAATAAATGCGGCTTCATCAAGTATCAATAAAGACAATGCTTCTGAACGACCACTTTCATCACCACTTGCAACTGCTTTTATTTGAGAACCATTCTTATATCTTAAACTTAACTTATTATCTTCAACACATTTCTGTTTTAGCCAACTTGGAAGATTTGCGTGCATCACACGAACTTTAGTTACTAAGTTTTTAGCAACTTCTTGTTTTGTAGCAATAACCAAGATATTCTTATCATTATGAAAAGTCATCATCCATAAAGAGTATCCTGCAGTTAAAGTACTAATACCTAACTGACGAGCTTTCAAGATTACAGTAAATCTACTTTGTACAAAATCTTCAACCGTTTTTTCTTGAAACGGGTATAATTGAAAGGGTATTTTACCTTTCATTGGGTGTTGTATTACACAATATTTTTTTAAAAAATATATTGGGTCTGAAGCACACTTTACATATTCTTGTTTTATTACGTCTTTAAGTTGTCCTTGTGAATTTCGTTCCATGCTAATATATTACGTGTACAGTTCCACTACCACTAATCTGTCGTACACCAATTTCATATAATGTCTTAGCTGTAAAAACATCTGCTCGTATTGCATTGCCTTTAGTCGGTGTAATTTCCATTTCACCGGCTGTCTGGACTATGAATCCACTTGAACCAGCTAAAGAACCAGTTAAGTGGTTAATTTTACCATCACTAATTGTTTTGATTTCACCGAATTTGGCGTCATCTTTAATCGGTGCTGAGTAATGCTTCCCAAGATTAGTTCTACCGTGGTTACCTGTTGTTATCGCTGTACCGAATGAACCACTTGACGCGTCACCGCTAGTTCCATAAGGTCCACCTTCATTGGTTATTGTTGCCATTTATTTTCTCCTAAATAATAAATACTGTTATATATATAAATATTCTAAGTTAAAGAATCTTCTATTTTTTGTAGATGATTTAACGCTTCATCTGCTTGTTCTTTTAATTTATCAAAGTTTACACTCCATTTTTCTTTATCAAGTGTTTCACCATCTGCAGCTACTTGATTATAAAATGTAGGTTCATCTTGTTCTTTAAAGGCAATTAACTTATCTTTTTGGTCTTTTATCCAAGATAATTTATTAGCAATTACTTTTTGTTGACCCCATTCGTTAAAAGTACCTTTTATTCTCATTTTATGTTCAATATCAACCTGACAATCAAAACAATGATTATACAACAACCACATTTTATTATCTAAACGTTTCTTCATTGTCTTCTTACACGACGGACAAAACCACGGCATTCTAGCTTCTTGCATAATTTCAGATAACTCTGATATTTTATCACCGTGATTGATTACTTTTTTATCACTTTGGTAACCCACCATAATTCTTTTCTCCGGTACTTCACCCCGTAAAATTGATTGCATTGCGTTATTTTCTCTTACACTTTCCCTACTTCTACTCATACATAACTCCTAAAAATTTAATAAACCTAATATCTGATTAACTGGAGCGAAGGCGCCAGTAAACTTATATGTTTTACCTTTATACTTAAACACTATACCTTCACTTGGAACTATTGCATCTAATCCACCTATTTTATTTAATTTGTCTAATTGTAACTTTAAAGTTTGTATCTTTTTTATATCTCCGCCACTTTTTACTTTACTAATTGCACTAATTACATCTTTTCGTATCTTCTGTACTGCTTTATCAGGTGATGCCGCTAAATAACCACCGATGTTTTTTAATATTTCAGAACCGACATCGAAGAATAATACTTCAAATGGTTTCATATTCTCTTTTACCCATTTTTTATGGTCATTCTTATCAAATGATAAAACCCAATCTAAAAACTTTTCATTCTTAATATCTTTTTTAATCGTTGGTATCTTATATGACTTATCAAAGAACGCCCACCTCTTAGTTAAGTTAACTAAAATACGATTTGGTATCTTATAATTGTGTTGTTTTGAAGCATTAAAAATAAATTCTTCCCAAAATGACTGATGATACTTAGATAATGTATCATTGTCCTTTAATTTATACTGATTTTGTAACTTTTTTAATTTATTCAAATATACTTTTTTCTTTTTACCAAAGTCTTGTACTTTTGGTACTTCTAAAAATTGGGGTTTACCAATGTTATAATGTTTTTGTACATCTTGATTAACTTGTTTAATCATACCAGCTAAAATACTAGCAGAACCTTTTGGTTGTCCTATAGCTGTTCCACTTTCATCATATTCTAATGTCCCGTGAAATACTATTTGTGCTTTATCATAATCAATTACGTTAGCTGACTTAGGATACATAACTTCTAAGTTCATCCAACGTTTACCATTACCAAATATTTTTTCTTTTTGTTTATCAGATAAAGAACCTATAGATTTATTTAAATCTTTCATAGCAAAAACAAAAGCATCTCTAATATCACCTCTACCTGCAAACTTAGATGCTACTCCTTTAATATCCATAGCAGTAGCTCCAAAGTTTTTAAGTTGTCCTTTGTTTCTAGCAGTAACTAATTTCCCATTAACCCAAGAAACCATTAAATTTTGACCATCAAGTTTCTCTGTAACTCCATCTTCTCGGTTTAATTTACCACCCAGTCCTAATATAACTATGTTCTTTAAATCTGAAAATGTAATATTTTTGTCATCAAAGGGGTGATTCATATGTCCGTACGCTCCACCTTCTACTAATAAATTAACTTCCTCATCTAAATTAATTCTTTCTTTCATTGTCATCTTTTTATCATATGCATCATTTTTCATTTGAATGATATCACCGATAAAAGGTGACCTTCTTAAAGCTTTAAATGCTAAATTTTCAACTGAAAATTCACCACCTCGTTCTAATCCAGAACTTCTCATTCTTAATAACTTTTCTTGAATCTTTTCTACCATTTTAACTACTTCAACATACTTACTATCTTTCATCATTTTTTGTAATACTGGTATTGAACCTAAATAACCTTCAGCTTTTGAACGAATATCATCTAAATCAATTTGTAATTCTTTTTTCTTTGGTACTACTATCCACTCATCTTTTAATATAGAATATAATCCGGAAGCAACGTGTTTATCACCTAAATTTTCTACATACACTTCTACGGGAAATCCATAAATAGTAATTTCGTGTTTATTATTCCAAATTGTTTTCTTTGCTAATACATAGTTTTTTACAAAATCACTATCATCATCTACTT
>Ga0302132_10001722_pt1 | contig 12669 bp, 13 predicted proteins | sample CB9_321_MG_FD_203113 | JGI IMG/M metagenome (GOLD analysis project Ga0302132, IMG submission 203113) | Marine microbial communities from Western Arctic Ocean, Canada - CB9_32.1 | ecosystem: Environmental > Aquatic > Marine > Oceanic | place: Canada: Western Arctic Ocean | collected 2017-09-19
TACTATTATTCAAGATGATGATAATTGTGGTGGAATTGTTTGGTGTGTTGCAGATGGAACAGATTTTGAAAGTTCTATTGCTAATATTGGTGCAGCAGTAGATGGAACACCAGGAGCTAATGATGTTCCAGGAAGATTAATGTTTAAAGTTACAGCAGATGGTTCAGCAGGTTCATTAGAACGAATGAGAATAACATCAACTGGAGATTTACATTGTGACGGAGATGTTATAGCCGCTTCAACTACGATATCAGATAAAAGATTAAAAGATAATGTTGAAATAATACCAAACGCTTTAGACAAAATCAAAGAATTAAGAGGTGTAAGTTTTGATTGGAATAAAGGTAGTAGAAAAGGACAAAGAGATTTAGGGTTAATTGCACAAGAAGTAGAAAAAGTTTTACCAGAACTTGTCAGGGAAAAGGAAATGCCCTTGATTGATGATAAAAAATACTTGACGGTAGATTATGATAAAATGGTTGCCGTATTAGTAGAAGCAGTAAAAGAATTAACAGAACGAGTAAAAGAATTAGAAGGAGATAAGTAATGGCTGGAGCAGCAGTAACAGGTTCAGGACAAATATTTTTAAGTGGTTCAGCAATAGCAGATGATTCAACTGCAACAAATAGTTTGTTGAATTCAGCACAAGGTGATGACCCATATGATGAATCTAATATTTCAAGTGGATATAAAACAGATACAAGTTTAACTGAAATAAATCAATTATTTAATTCAGATGATTTTACAAATGGTGGAGCTTATGATTCAGATGCACCACATAGTATGCAAGAGTGTTATGGTAATCAAAATACTTCTGGTGGTGGAGGAAGATAATAGGTTATGAAAGGTAGAGCAGCTGTAGCAAAATACACATTTACAGATACTCAAATATTAGATACAGAAATTGGTTGGGAAGTAATGTCTGAGTGGGAAGACCCGATAATGGTCAAACACGGAGAAATCGTTACAAAAAATGGTGGTGATATTTTAGAATTTGGTTTTGGTATGGGTATTAGTGCAACACACATACAATCACACGAAATTAATTCACACACGATTATAGAAATCAATGATGATGTATATGAAAAATTATTAATATGGGCAGAAGATAAACCAAATGTAATCCCGATAAAAGGTGATTGGGCTGATAGTATTCCAGATAAACAATATGATGCGATATTTTATGACCCTTATGGTGATATGAAAAATAAACCAAATTTTCCCTGGTTAATAGCACCATATTGTAAAGAAGGAACAATATTAAGTTGGTATAATAATGTATTGAGAACAAGTTCAGTTTATTCAGAAAAATATGAACATCATCATCATTATTGGAATAACGACAGAATTACTTATCACGAAGTAGAATTAGAAATCCCAGATGAAGCAAGAATAAAGTGGTATTTAGAGGGAGAAGGAAATATTTATTATGCACCAGAGATAATTATGGGTGAGCAAGACAATAAAGACGAATTTAAAAGAATTTGGATGGGAAAAAGAGGTCCCGTCTAAAATAAAATGTAATAATAACAAATAACCTGATATTTATATACATATGACTTGGATAGTAGTAAAACAATATTTTTTAACAGGTTCATCAGACCCTGATTGGGCTTCCAAACAACAATTTTGGAGTCAATTAAGTGGTTCTGGTGATACTCAAACTTTTTCGTTTGATGACGAACAAGAAGCCTGGGAAAAAGCAGTTGAACTACAAAACGAAGATAGTTCAGGTCGTAGATATAAAGCAGTAAAACAATAATAAGGAGTTACAATGGCTGTAGAAACAAAATTAAAAAGTCAATTGGGTTCAGATGAATCAACTAAATTCACAGAAGACGAACTAAAATCTTTACAAGAGTTACAAAATACTTATGCAAGTATTTCAACTCAATTTGGACAGGTTAAAGTTGGTCGTATTAATTTAGAAAGACAGTTAAATTCACTTGATGAAGCGGAAGACAATCTTACAACAGATTGGGAAACAAATCGTCAAACAGAAAGTGATTTAGTTAAAACACTAAATGAAAAATATGGAGCAGGAACTTTAAATCCAGCTACAGGTGAATTTACCCCAACTGAAGTCCAAGAATCAGAAAATAACTAAAAAAAGTAGTCCTATATATATCGTTTGGGAATACTTGCATATATTTATTAGTATAATAAAAATTTCATTAATTGGAGAAAAATAATGGCAGAAAGAATAGTTAGCCCTGGTGTATTTACACGAGAAAAAGACTTATCATTCTTACCACAAGGAATTGGAGAAATAGGAGCGGCAATTATTGGGCCAACAAAGAAAGGCCCGGCATTTACCCCGACTATTATCAACAATTTTAGTGAGTTTGAAGAGATATTTGGAAGTCTTGACTCTCGTTTTTATGTCCCTTACACGGCTAAACAATATTTAAAATCCGCTGGTACAGTAACAATCGTTCGCGTTTTAGCAATCGGTGGGTATCAAGCAAACACAGTAGTATTATCAGCGAGTGGTTCAACTTTAACTTCTACCCCTTGGCAAGACAAGGTGTTGTCAGTTTTAGCACCTACAAGATTAGGAGCATCAGCTACAACTTTTGATGTAAAAATTAGCACTAAAGGTATAGATGGTTCAACATTGGGTAATCATACAGGTTCGGTATTACACTTTACATCTTCAACTTCCGCTCAAAATTTTGAAAAAACATTTTCATATAATACCGGTAGTGAAGACTATATTGACAAAGTTTTACCAAGTGATGCACAGAATTATACTTTACCAGTATATATATACAAGAATTTTAAATCATTTCACGGTGATTTATATTCAAAAATGACAGGTAGTTTTATATATGCCACATCAAAATCTCTAGGATTAAACTTATCAGACGGAGCTACAGCATTTAGTAGTGACGGAACTTCAGCAACTTGGGATGGTAATTCTGATTATCAATATGCAAGAACCCCACTAATACAATCACAAAATGTTGGTGGAGCAAGATATGACTTATTCAGAGTTTATACTCGTTCACACGGAACTGATGTTAATACACATTTCAAAATCAACATTCTAAATGTTAAAGACGCTGGTAGTGTAGCAGGTTCTGATTATGGAACTTTCTCATTGCAATGTCGTTCAGTAAACTTTAGTAATAATTCAAGTAGACCTGGTAATGATAGTGTCATAGAACAATGGGATAATTTAACATTTGACCCGAATGAATCTAATTACTTTGCAAGAGTAATTGGTGATAGACACACATCTATCGATTCAAGTGGTAAATTAACTTATTATGGTGATTACCCTAATAGAAGTAAACATATAAGAGTTGGTGATTTGGGAGGCGACCAAAAGGATTTAGAAACATTTCCAACAACAGTTGTTCCTTTCGGACACAAAAAGGTATATGTTCCTTATTTAGATATCATCTCGCCTGCAAACGCAGCAACAACCATAACAACAGCATCATTTAAATCAACTCAAACTTCATCAGTAGCTGACTTTGACCAAAATGTATTCTATGGTTTTAATTATTCTAATTTAGACAATCGTGAATACTTATCACCAATACCAAAAACAGCCGCTGTAGGTAATAATGTAACAATGTCTCTTGAAAATATGTATGGTTCAGATGGAGCTACAGCAATAGCAACTAACTATGCAGGACAAACAGAATTACTAACACTTTCAGGTTCAGCAATAGAACAAAGAAAGTTTGTAGTTCCTTTCCAATGGGGATTTGATGGTTCAAATCCAGCAACTCAATATGCAACAGGTGTTGATATAGCAGGTAGTAATACTCAAGGATTTAATTTGAATACTTCAGCAGATAGTGGTTCAGTAGTTTATAAACGAGCTATTAACGCAGTAAGTAATCCTGATGAATTTGATATCAATATGATGGTATTACCTGGTGTTATTCACTCAATACACTCAACAGTAACAAATCACGCAATAGATAAAGTTGAAGAAAGAGCGGATACTTTCCTTATTCTTGACACAGCTAAATATGGTGATTCAGTAGATACTGTAAGAGATAATGTAAAAACATTAGATTCAAACTATACAGCAACTTATTACCCGTGGGTAAAGATACTTGACGAAACCACAAACAGACCAACTTGGGTTCCGCCATCAGTTGTCCTACCAGGTGTCATTTCATTTAATGACAATGTAGCACACGAATGGTTCGCTCCCGCAGGTTTAAACCGTGGTGGTTTGTCAGATGTGTTAGAAGCAAAAACACGACTAACTCATAGTGAAAGAGATAAGTTGTATGAAGATAGAATTAACCCAATCGCTACTTTCCCTGGACAGGGTGTCGTAGTATTTGGACAAAAAACACTACAAGGAAAACCTTCAGCGTTAGATAGAGTAAATGTAAGAAGATTATTGATAGCTTTAAAGAAATTTATCGCATCAACTTCTCGTTTCTTAGTATTTGAACAAAATACAAACGCAACAAGAAGTCGTTTCTTGAATGTTGTTAATCCTTTCTTAGAAGATGTTCAAGCTAATAGTGGTTTGAGTGCATTTAGAGTGGTTATGGATGATACAAATAATACTCCTGACGAAATCGATAGAAATCGTCTAATAGGACAGATATTTATTCAACCAACAAGAACAGCAGAGTTTATAGTATTAGACTTCGTGGTTCAACCAACAGGTGCAACTTTCCCTGAATAGTAGTTAATAAACTGAAGAAAACCCCACTTTTCGTGGGGTTTTTTTTATGTAATAAAACTTCTAAAAAACTTCTACGGTATAATGAATTATATTTAATGATTTTTTTCGTTTTGTTATATTTATTACTGAGATAAATTAGGAGATTTTAAAATGGCTAAAGTATTAGACCCAAGTGAAATTATGTTCACACCTTTTGAACCTAAAACTAAGAATAGGTTTATTATGTACATTGAAGGTATACCAGCCTTCACTATCAAAGCAATGAATAGACCAACTATTCAATTTGATGAAGTGGTGTTAGAACATATAAATGTTAAAAGATATGTAAAAGGTAAAGGTGCGTGGCAACCATTAGAAATTACATTATACGACCCAATCGTTCCTTCCGCTTCACAAGCAGTTATGGAATGGGTGAGAGAGCACCACGAGTCAGTTACAGGTCGTCAAGGTTATTCAGATTTTTATAAGAAAGATATTACATTCAATTTGTTAGGTCCTGTAGGAGACATTGTCGAAGAGTGGACTTTGAAAGGAACATTTATTCAATCAGCAAACTTTGGTGATATGGATTATGGAACATCAGACCCAGTTGAGATAGCACTAACACTTCAATATGACTACGCAATATTACAATTTTAAGGAAATAGATTAGAATGGCTAAATGGAATAGAATATTAAAAGTAACAGCTAAAGACTTTTACGCTACTGGTTCAACAACTGGTAGTATTTCTAACAATAAAGGAGCTACAGGGTTTTGGATTTCCGGTTCAGTTCACGGAGATTCAGTTCTTACTTCACAAGGTGGAGAAGCCGTAGCAGCAACAGAATTTCAAACAGACACAGTATATGATATTGGGATGCGTAGAGTAAGTGGTAGTAGTGTAGTTTATTTATTATATCCAGACCCATCTAATATAAGAAACAATTAGGAGTAAAAAATGGCATTTAATGACATATTTAAAGACGAAAACGAATACAACGAAAAAGCAATTATAGGTTTTATGTCTTTCGGAGTAATGACATTAACAGCAATAATTGATATAGTTACTGGAGCGTTCGGAAAAGAATTACTGATACAAGAATTTATTTATAATTCATTTGTATGGATTACATTAGGTTCGTTTGGTATCGCAGGTGCAGAAAAAGTAATGGGTAATGGTAATCAAAATGGTGGTTCAGTAGTAGAATCAACAACTGAAGACGACCCATACGCATAAAAAAAGTTATTTAAAAGGTTTTAACAAAAGGAGTTAATCAAATGACAGAACAGAAGTTCCCTACGGAAATCGTAGATTTGCCGTCACAAGGATATTTTTACCCAGAAGATAATCCATTATCATCTGGTAAAATAGAATTAAGATATATGACCGCTCGTGATGAAGATATTCTCACATCAGTTAATTTAATTCAACAAGGAAAAGCGTTAGACAAACTATTACAAGAGTTAATCGTTGATAAAAAAATAGATTATAATGATTTATTAGTTGGTGATAAAAACGCTATATTTGTTGCAGCAAGAATATTAGCATATGGTAAAGAGTTTAGTTTTTCATATTTAGATAGTTATGGTGAAAAAGTAGAAGGAAAAGTAGATTTAACAGAATTAAAAGCAAAAGAGTTCGATTTTTCAGTATATGAAGAAGGTGTTAATTCGTTTTCTTATAAATTACCAAAATCAGAAAGAATAGTAAATTTTTCTATCCCAACACATAAATCTGAAATGGAAGTAGAAAGTGAAATAGACGCTATTAAGAAAGTATTTAAAAACGATAGAAATGCAATTAGTAGAGAAAATTCAACTCGTTTAAAACATCTTATCACATCAGTAGATGGAAAACAAGAAAGAGGGTTTATTAACAGTTTTGTTGATAATGAATTCCTTTCAGTAGATTCTAATGCATTCAGAAATTATGTTGCAGAAAAAAATCCAAACTTAGACTTCACCGCGAATACGAAGAATAGTATGGGTGAGAAGGAGAAAGTGACAGTCCCTATGACTGCTCAGTTTTTTTGGCCTAACGCCACAGTATAAGAAAGACTTACACGAACAGATATTTCAAATCATCTTTTATTCTAAAGGTGGTTTCACATTCACAGAAGTTTATGATTTGCCCGTTTATCTTCGTAGATTCTATTATAGACGACTTGTTAGTCAATATGAGAAAGAAAAACAAGAACACGATAAAGCAATGAATCAGACTAAATCAAATTCACGATTTAAATAGATAAAAATATGAAAGTCTTATATTTATTATTGAATACAATTAAGGATTATAAATGGCTAAATACAAAAACATAACAGAAGCAAATAAAAGAGGTCTTATGGACAAATTATTTTATTATCTTGGTAGAGGTATGAGACCAATGATGGTTAAAAAAATGTCCAAGAAAGACCCAAATTTCGCGAGAAAATGGAGCGACCTTGAAAAAGCAAGAGACGCTGTCGATAAACATTTTTCCAAATAATAATTTTTTAAATCTCAAAACAAAACAACAACAGGAATATAAGTGGCTAAACTGAAAGAAAAAAAATCAGGTGATATGGACAAACGATTTAAAGAGTTTAAAACTCTCGGTTCTAAAATAACAGAAGTAAATAAACAAATCGCTGCTGGAACAACAACACTAAAGAAAGGTTTAGAAGGTATTCCTGAGCAATATCAAGGAATTGTTAGTAAACAACAAGATTTAAACAAGTTAACAGAAGACGGAATAGAATCAAAAAAAACTTGGGTGGGTCAATTCAGAGATGGGATAGGATTATCACTTGATGAAAATCAATTAAAAGCTGCAGGTGACGAGTTACAAACAGCCATAACTTCAGGAAAGCAAGAAGATATTGACACTGCGATTGAAGGAATGGATAAAATGAATACATTAAACAAAAAGCAAGAGGAAGCTTATAATGATATGCAAGAGTTCTTTCCTGGTATATTTAGTGCGATTCAAGCAGCAGGAAAAGCTCAAGCTGTATGGAATATGATTGCTAATATGAACCCATATGTTGCAATTGCCGCTGTTATTCTCGCGATTGCAGCTGCATTATTGATGATGTTCAAACAAATTAATGCAATAAGAGAAGAGTTTGGACTTACAATTAAAGAATCAATGCGATTGAATCGTGAAATAATGCAGGTAAATATGAAGATGAAACTCTTTGGTATATCAGCCGAACAAGTTCAAGCTTCGATGGGTGCATTAGCAAATACCTTTGGTGAAGTCAGTCCAGCTATGGTTCAGTTTGCTGGTGATATGGCCAGAGTAGCAAGAAATAGTGGTATAACTGCAGAAAATGCAGCACAAATGGTATCGTTGTTCCAAGCTACACACGGAGTTACTAAAGAAGTTGCATTAGATATGATTGAAAGCACTCAACAAATGGCAGCTTTAACTGGATTATCACCAGGTGTAATTATGAAAGAGATGGTAGAAAATGCAGACCTATTCGCAAGTCATCTTGGACAAAGTGAACAAAATTTAATAGCCGCTGTAGCACAAGCAAAAAAACTTGGTATGGAATTTGGAGAATTGAATGAATTTGGTGACGGACTATTAGATGTCACAGAAAGAATTAATAAAGAACAGATGTTATCTGCAATGCTTGGTAAACAAGTTAATTTACAAAAAGCAGCAATGTTACAAGCACAAGGTGATGAAGTAGGATTTATGAATGAACTATCTTCTCAATTACAAGGTGTAGGAGAATTAACAGCCCAACAAAGAAGATTATTTTCAGCAGAACTTGGTATAGCAACAGCAGATGTGATGAAGTTAGCAGGATTACAATCAGGTATGGCAGGTAAATCAGCAAATATTCCTGGACAGAATCCATATGAACAAGCAAGATTTAAACAAGGTGAAAAAATGTTAAGAGCAATAAATCAACCAGCATACCAACAATAATAATATGAAATTAAAAGATACAAAAACACCAATACTACTAAAAAAGGAATTACCTACAAAGGAAAAAAGTTTTCTTAGTAATGAATCAAAATTAAATGAATTTGGTGGTCAACGATTTAATCCAAAGAATCCTTATCAAGAAAGTAGTAGTGAGAAACCAACTCAATTAGTTGATAGTGTTAATCCATCTGGTCGTAGTGGTGGAGTTAGACCAAGTATAAGAACATTTGTAAACGGACTTAAAATGTTTGGTGTGGATATTCCTGTTGGAGATAGATATGAAGATAGTATAAAAAGAGATTTATTATTTAATGATAGCGTCATTGGTGAACTTAATAAAAATATTCAAGGGTTTAAATCATTTAAAAAATCAATAAAAGGTTTTTCATCTAATCCATTAAAATCTATAAGTGATATAGCAAATATAGGCCAAGAAGCTAAATTAATAGAATATAGAGCAAAAGCATATGGAAGACAAAAGAAACTTGGTAACCCAGCAGCTAAAGTTGTATTTACTGATAGAAAAATGTCAAAATCTTTTAAAGGGCCAATTAAAGGTGGAAAGACTACACGAAATGTAAATCGTGCTAATATAACACCTTATGGTAAGAGAGGCAAAGGAACAGACCTTGTCCCACTTAGATTTAAAGATGTTTATAATGAAAAATGGATTACATTTAGTGCTATACTTTCAGGAATAACAGATACAATAGCTCCAGATTATGCAACTGAAAGATATCTTGGAAGACCTGATAGTGTTTATATTTATCAAGGTGTTAGTAGAGCGATTGGTTTTTCTTTTGATGTTTATCCAACAACAAGACAAGAATTACCAGTATTGTGGGAAAAACTGAATTATTTAGTTGGTATGTGTTATCCTAATTGGGTAAAAGCACCAACAGTAGAAGACTTAAAACCATTAACAATGATAAGTCCGATTTGTGAATTAACAATCGGTGATATGTATAAAGATACTCCTGGATATTTATCAGGAGTAACACTTACCGTTCAAGATGGTTCAACTTGGGAATTTGAAGACAATTTAGAATTACCACACCATATTCAAGTAGCTATTGAATTTCAATACATTGGAAAATACTTACCAAGTGCAAGAGGAAAACATTTTGAGTTGAATTGGTTATCAGATAAATCTGGTGATGGTTCAGGAACATTTCCAGTAAACGGGACATCTCTTGTTACAAAGGATATACACCCAGATAGAAGTCCTGGTAAAAAAGAAGGTGGTATGGAATGGATAAACCCGAACAATCTAGATATTAAAGGAAAAGCTGGCTCTGCAGTAAGTAGATGGTTTAAGGCAATAGGAAGTGACAAATGAATAGATACAACAACACAAGAATAAAAAGAAATAAAAATTTTGATAGAGTATATTCTTATACACTCTATCCAAAAATTCCTATAAAAAATTCAGATGTATTTATCACACCTACATATAGTGAAAGGTTAGATAATTTAGCAAATAAATATTATAAAGACCCTTCATTGTGGTGGATAATAGCACAAGCGAACGGAATAAAAGGTTTTACTTCATTATATTCAAAGAACTTTAAAGGAGAACTTCGTATTCCAACTGAGATATCAGATATATTAAGTGAATTTAGTTCAATGAATAGGTAAGAAAAATGCCATCATCATCACCAATAGACGAAAACATAAGAACAGCTCTTAAAGCAAGAAGAAAATCATTAGGTAGAGCAAAAAGTGATACTAATCCATATACTTCCAGGTCACAAGAAGCAAAAAAGAATTATCTAAGGGATGTTCAAAAAACACCATATCTCTATATGTTATCTACTGAAAGTATTCAAGAAAAAAGAAGAAATGCAACTAAAACAAAAGCTGCATTTGACGCCCGAGAAAAAAAAGAAAAAACTGGAAGATTACAAAAAGACGATATAAAAGAAGATACAGACTATTTAGGTGGTTGGGCTGGCCCAATTCTTTTAGCAAATACAGAATTATCAGAAAAGGTTGGTAAAAAAATAAAGTTTGGTATGGATGTTTATAGTCCAAGAGGTAAAAAAGATAGACCATATAGACCAAACGCTGGTATAAAAGGACTATCATCAGAATATCATTCAAGTGGACAACAAGCGTTTATAAGAAAAATTACTGTAAATTGGACTTGTTTTACATTGGAAGATTTAGATATTTTACAAGAAAGATTTATGACATTGGGTAGAAAAGTATATGTCGAGTGGGGTGTGTCATCAGAAACACTTCCAGAAGCTCCCGTATTTCTAACAAAAGATAAACTTGATAACTATAAAGCAGACCCAGATTTTATAAATGACAAGGAAATAAAAGATGAGAACGGTAAAGTAATAGAGAGAATATCAGCCGCACATAAATTTAAAGAGAAAGTTCTTGAAAATAATGGTTCGTTAGACGCAATACTTGGTTATGTCGATGGATATGAATTTAGTCAAAGAGATGATGGTGGTTTTGATTGCACAACAAATTTGACAGTAAATGGTGGTAATATATTTAAAATAAAAAAAGAAAAAACGCCAGAACCTGGTGAACTTGATGAATTTGGTCTAATACAGACAAAAGATGGATTTCTTGATTCATTAGATAAATTACCAAGAATTTTAGACCAATATATTGATACATCTCTAAATCAACCAGCAAAAACAGAAACTATTTACGAGGACTACACAACAGCAGATTCCTTCGAGAGCGAAGTAAAAACGAGAGGAATATTGATTAAAGAAAAATATAGAGAAACTACCATACAAGATTTAACAAACAAAACATCTGAATATAAATATAATGATAATGCTATTATAAAAGTCGACACCGTTAGACATTTAGATGAGTCAGTTGGACAAAGTTATGGAGAATTTGGACTTGGTTCGACGCTAGCTCAAACATTTGGGTTTGAAGGTAAGACAACAGAAGAAGCGATAGAACAACATCTTTCTTCAGAACAAAAACAACAATCAGGTGAAGGTTTTTGGCATATAAAGGATAAAGCAAAAAAAGAAATTGTTCCAAGTGAATGTTGGGTTCGTTGGGGTTGGTTTGAAGATAATATTCTAAATAGATATTTTGCATTATTAAGTAAGGAAGAAGAAGAAGTAAATATCCAAAAAACATTTAGAAGTATAAAACCTATAGAAAAAAGTATAGCTGGTGTGCCAAAAGATGAAGAAAAAGATAGTAGATATGTGCTCCGCCATAAAGAAAAAGTAGTTTCTATGGATGGAAAAAATACTGCAGTCCATTTCCGAAGTGAAACAGTGTGGGATAAAAAATCAAAAACTTGTAAAAACCACATTGATTTTAAAACACCAGATATAAATAATTTTATATTTCCAGGACAATTTAGTTTAGAAGATATAGGTTATGATTCAGCGTTATTGGAAGGACAAGGTAAAACACTGTTTGAATCTCAAGAAGAAAAGTTTGATGAAGAAAAAGCAAAAGGAGCAAAGGGTGGAAAGAAACCAACAGACGAATATAACTTTACAAAAAACTGGGAAATATATTTAAAAAGATATAATGGACCTGAAAATCTATCAATGATGTATGGTGGCCCACTAACAAGAGTAACTTCATCAATTGAAGATTTACAACAAGAGTTAGAAGACTATAAAATCTCAGCAGAAGATGGTAATATGACTGAGACAGGAATTGTTCCTTATCTTGAATTAAAAATATTAGAAAAGGTTGTTATTGCAATAAGTAAAAATCGTCCATTTAAAACAAATGAAAAAACAAATGATGACGGTAAAATAACACAAGACGGACTTATAAGAAATATTTTTGTCAATGTTAGTAAATTACAAGCTTTGTTCAAAACACCAGGTGATAATATAGAATCCAATATGCAATTATTTGTTCGTTCATTAGAACACGAGTCAAACGGTTTATTTAAATTTATAATAGTAGAAGATGAAGAAGGAGGTAGTGGATTCGAAGATAAAAATACTACTGAAGAAGAAAATCAGAATCTAATTACTTGGGATGAAGATGGTGAGAGTATTTATGAATTTCCAGTCCACACACACGATAGTTTTGTAGAATCACAAGAATTATCATCTGATATGGGTAGTTCTCAACAACAAATGATG
>Ga0302132_10001725_pt1 | contig 12644 bp, 10 predicted proteins | sample CB9_321_MG_FD_203113 | JGI IMG/M metagenome (GOLD analysis project Ga0302132, IMG submission 203113) | Marine microbial communities from Western Arctic Ocean, Canada - CB9_32.1 | ecosystem: Environmental > Aquatic > Marine > Oceanic | place: Canada: Western Arctic Ocean | collected 2017-09-19
TAAAGGAAAGGCGCAGGTCACAGGCTGGCTACACCTCAGGTGGAGAGCAACAGATGTGTGCGATTGGTAGAGCTTTAATGTCAAAGCCTGAAACGATCCTTTTAGACGAACCGTCTATGGGGTTGGCCCCACAACTTGTTGAAGAAATTTTTGGAATTGTTAAAGGCCTTAATGAATCAGAAGGTGTCAGTTTTCTATTAGCGGAACAAAACACTAATGTTGCGCTCAGATTTGCACACTATGGTTATATTTTAGAGTCTGGTCGTGTGGTGATGGATGGACCTGCAGATGAGTTAAGAGAAAATCCTGATGTAAAAGAATTCTACCTTGGAATGTCAGAAGAAGGTCGGAAGTCATTTAGGAATGTTCGATCGTACCGTCGTCGCAAGCGTTGGTTAAGCTAAGTGCTTACGAAATTTTATGATGATCTTGAAACGAGAACTGTAAATGAGCGCTATAGTGCTATATCTAAGCTCCTGCCAGCTCAAATTAAAAACTTACAAAGCTTAGGGGGTTTAAAAGATATCGACGCAGATATGATAAACTCCGTTGAGGATCTATATAAGTTACCAGTTTTACGAAAGTCAGAACTTACAAGGATGCAGCAAAAAAAACCACCATTTGGTGGACTGGTTAGGGGACCAATAGAGCATATTTTTCAATCCCCAGGACCGATTTATGAACCAGGAAAAGATACCCATGACTGGTGGCGTTTTGGACGTTTTCTACATGCCTGTGGTGTTGGGAGAAGTGATATTGTGCAAAATTGTTTTAGCTACCATTTAACACCTGCGGGCATGATGTTTGAAAATGGAGCAAAGGCTGTGGGAGCGACGGTTTTACCGGCTGGAACTGGACAAACTGAGCTTCAAGTGCAGGCAGCTTTTGATGTTGGTGTAACTGTCTACGCTGGGACCCCTGACTATTTAAATACAATACTACAGAAAGCTTCTGAAATGGGTGTAAACTTAAGCTATTCGAAGGCGGTTGTTTCTGGTGGAGCACTGTTTCCGTCACTTAGAGAGGCTTATCTAGAGCGTGGAATCGATTGCTTACAGTGTTACGGTACAGCAGACTTGGGGTGTATAGCTTACGAGAGCTCTGAGCAGGATGGAATGATTGTAGAGGAAGGGGTTCTGGTTGAGATTGTTACACCAGGGACCGGAAATCCAGTTAAAGAGGGTGAGGTGGGTGAGATATTGGTTACTACACTCAACCCAGAGTACCCGTTAGTTCGTTTTGCTACTGGTGATATGAGTGCTTTTATGGAAGGACATAGCGCTTGTGGTAGAACCAATGTAAGGATTAAAGGATGGATGGGCCGTGCTGATCAAACTACAAAAGTTAAGGGAATGTTTGTACGCCCCGAACAAGTAGCAGAATTGGTTGAGAGACATCCTGAGGTTTCTAAAGCTAGAGTAGTTGTGAGCCGTATAGATGAGAGTGATTCAATGGTAGTTAGGTTGGAGGTGTCTGGTTCGAACAACCAAGAGTATTACGAGAGTATTCAAAATATCTTTAGGATCAAGGGAGAGGTAGAGGTGGTCCCTATCGGTAAGCTACCAAAAGACGGCGTAGTGATTGAAGATTTACGTTCTTATGATTGAACGATTTCTATAGAAGTAGAAAAGTTGCGTTCGAGCCGTTTACAAAAAAAATTTCTATTCTTTATCCTTGACGGGCCTTAAAACGTGGCTGTGTTTTATTAATTACATATACACGCCCTTTTCGTTTTACAATTCGGCAATCTCTATGACGCGCTTTTAGAGAGCGAAGTGAGTTTCTTACCTTCATATTACTTCTCCTGTACAAAAGCGCGCATGCGCCTTAAAATCCTATATGCTAGCATTTACTAGCTGTTGCTATGGTGGGCACTACTGGGTTCGAACCAGTGACCCCTTCGATGTCAACGAAGTGCTCTACCACTGAGCTAAGCGCCCATATGCACTTGCTTAATTGACCAACAACACTCGTTTCCTATATGTCTCTGTGTGCTATCCGATGCTCTATAGAAGGAGTCGCTATCCGTTTCAAGGGCTTTCGAAATAATGACGTGGTTTTTATAAAATTAATTTGGAGAAATAATGGCTGTACCATCACATAATCTACGATTTCCAGAGGTACAGTCCACAGCTGTTATTTTTGCTAGCCCACATAGTGGAAGGTATTATCATGATGATTTCCTTAATAGATCTGTTCTTGATAAACATACCCTTAGATCTTCAGAAGACGCATTTGTAGATGATTTGGTTTCTCAGGTTACAAAATTTGGGGCACCTTTTTTGAAGGCTGTGATGCCAAGAGCATATGTCGATTTAAATCGAGGTCCAGATGAGCTGGATCCAGTTTTAATTTCTGGTATTGTTAATCGCTCAAAAAATAATCGGATATCCTCTGGTTTAGGGGTTATCCCTAGGGTTGTTGGTCATGGTAAAGAAATTTATAAAGGAAAAATCTCACAAGCAGAGGCAGAAATAAGAATTTTAAATTATTGGAGACCTTACCACTTAGCTCTAAAAAAATTAATGACAGAAACACATAGAAAATTTGGCACTGCGATTTTAATTGATTGCCACTCGATGCCCACATTACTAAACTATAGTAGGTCTATAGAGCTTCACAACATGCCTGATATTATACTTGGAGATCAGTTTGGAGCTTCTGCTGAGAAAGGTATAGTGGATAAGATTGAGTCTATATTTGTCAGGGAAGGTTTCAATGTAGGTAGAAACATTCCTTTTTCAGGTGCTTTCATAACAAAGGAATATGGCTTTCCACCTTCTAACAGACATGCGTTACAGGTTGAAATTAGGAGAAGCCTTTATATGGAAGAAGATACCTTGTGTTTAAATAAAAACTTCCATTACTTTAAAGATGTATTTGGTTATATTTTAGGTCAAATCGCAAGAATCGGTGAAATTTCCAAACCTATTGCAGGGGAATAAAAATTTTGAGTACGTAATTTAGATTAACTTAAAATATTCTCTTGTATTTTATTGACCATTTCGAGTGGATTATGCGCCTGCCAAATAGGTCGACCAACCACTATATGGTTCGCGCCCATGGATATTGCGTCATATGGAGACGCAACTCGCTTCTGATCACCCATGGATTCGTTTTTGAGACGAATTCCTGGAGTGACAATGAGACGATTCTGTGCTTGGGAAAGACTTCGTATAGCGTTAATTTCTTGAGCAGATGCTATAACACCATCTGCTCCGGCCTCAAATGCATTAGCTGCCCTTTCTCGAACTAATTCCTTAATACCGCCACTCTTTAAGCAACAGTCATCTAAGTCTGTTCTATCCAAGGAGGTAAGTATTGTGACAGCAAGAATTTTCAACTGACTTCCAGACGCCCCATTTACAGCAGCTTTCACAACATGAGGGTCTCCATGTACGGTTAAGAAATCTAAATCAAATTTAGAGAGCTGTTTAACAGCAGCTTCAATCGTTGATCCAATATCAAAAAGCTTAAGGTCCAAAAATATTTTTTTTCCATAATCTTGCTTTAATTCGTTGGCTAATGCTAACCCCCCCCCTGTAAGCATACCAAGACCAATTTTGTAAAAAGATACAGCATCGCCAAGCTTTTTAGCTAACGCTAAACCTTGAAGCGCGCTAGGAAAGTCTAACGCCACGATTAGTTTATCCTTTTTCATGAGTTAATTAATATCATAGGTTTGCAGAAGAGTGAAAGAGGTAATTAAAGCGTTATGTATATAAGAAATATTATTTTTTTATGAAGAAATTCAAAAATGAATTAGACTACATAAAAGTTTCTAGAAAACGCATCAAAAGTTTAAAAATAGATAGGTTATTGTGTTCGAAGAAGCATTGAACGAAAGCATTTTTATTTATTGAAGACTAAAGTTAACAACTTCACACGGGAGGAACGTTATTAAAGTATTTTTCTATTAGTAATAAAGTTAATAAGAGTGCTATATTAAATTTTATTAAATTATTTGAGTAACTAATTTGGCATATCGATATAAATCAGATCTTAGTTTGAAAGATGTTTTACCAGAGACAATATTTTTGAATAGGAGACAACTTTGCTTAGGAGCTGGTGCCTTTCTTTCAGGTAATATTTGGGGGCAAGCAAAAGCGGCAGTGTCACCTGCTCCGAATGAAAAGCCAAACAGCTTTGAACAAATAACCAACTACAACAATTATTACGAGTTTGGAACAGGTAAAGGAGATCCAGCTAAATATGCGGGTGCTTTGCAAACTAAGCCGTGGTCAATTAAAATTGATGGACTCGTTGATAAGCCCATGACGCTTTCAATGCCAGACCTTTTGAAAAAAATGGTTATTGAAGAACGTATTTATCGTTTCCGTTGCGTAGAGGGGTGGTCCATGGTTGTTCCGTGGAATGGTTTTGAATTGGCTGATCTGCTGAAGGTTGTCGGAGTCAAAAGCGAAGCGAAATATGTTTCTTTTGAAACCTTATTGAGACCTGATGAAATGTGGGGTCAGAAAAGAAATTATTTGGAATGGCCATATCGAGAAGGTCTAAGACTTGACGAGGCCTTAAATCCCCTAACAATTTTGGCAACAGGTTTATACAATAAACGTCTTCCCAATCAAAATGGAGCGCCAGTTAGATTGGTTGTACCTTGGAAATACGGGTTCAAATCGATAAAATCTATAGTAAGAATTACCTTAATGAAAGAACAACCTCAAACTAGCTGGAGCACAGCAAATCCTAGAGAATATGGATTTTACAGCAACGTTAACCCAAATGTAGACCATCCGAGATGGTCGCAAGCTACAGAACGAAGAATAAGCACGAGCTTTGTTGCAAAAAGGCAGCCAACACTTCTTTTTAACGGTTATGAGAAAGAAGTTTCAGATTTGTACCAAGGCATGGATCTAGCGAAGTTGTATTAAAATTTTAGCAAAAAAACTAGGTTTAGATATAGATTGGTATGCTTAATAAGATACAGATAAATGTTACTCCAAAGGTATTATATGCAATTGGAGTTTTACCTTTAGTATATTTATTTTTTTCCGCCTTTTTTGGCTCTTTAGGAGTTGACCCAGTAAAAAAACTTGAACATGAGTTGGGGGGGTTAGCGATTAAGTTTCTTATAGCTACTTTAATGATATCTCCTATTAGGGCTCTTTTTAGTATTAATCTCATAAAATATAGACGAGCTTTGGGTTTGTTGGCTTTTTTATATGCACTTTGCCATTTTGTTGTGTGGATCTTGTTTGATATTCAGCTCTTGTGGGGAGAGTTAATTAAAGATGTGATAAAGAGACCATTTATATCTTTTGGTTTTTTGTCACTTCTGGGGTTGTTACCTTTAGCTATTACTTCAAATTTTATATCTATAAAAAAACTAGGTATAGTTAACTGGCAACGTTTACATGTTTTAGTTTACCCAGCAGGGTTCTTTGCTGGCACTCATTATGTGATGGTTAAAAAGGTTTGGGAGGGCGAAGCTCTGATTTATTTGATAATGATTCTAGGGTTATTTGCTGTTAGATTCGTAATTTGGAGAAAGAGAGTGGCATCACAAATTAACAAGGCTAATAAAGTTTCAAAAACTAGCCTGTAAAGTTTATAAAATAACTTTAATTGGATTTATTACTGTAAAGATATTAATTTCTCTTAAGCTATAAATAATAAAGAGTTTTTATTTTTTATAATAAAAGCACGAATATAAGGGAAATATGGTGTTTTTTTTTGATTTCTTAAGTTTTATAAAAAAAAATTACTATTTGTAGAAAAAAAGCCTTGCAGGCAGGCTCACTCGGATCTAAACAGCCTCTCACCGGACGAAGAAAATTTTCTTCTAGGGTCTACAAAGACACTAACATAGTGTTAATGTAGTTTACGACCAAAGAGGCTTACGAAAGCATACGCGCAAACAAGTTACAGAGCGCATATGTTTTTTTTGTCTCTGCGCTATTTGAAATTGTTATATTAGATGAAGAGATATGTGGGCGGTTTGGTCCAAATCGATGGATCAACCTCGACATATCCACTTACTAGAACTTCGGTTCGATAATGTAAGGTCAGCTTCACTGTTTGAACGGCTTTTTGTTATCTTTGATAACTTCAAGCACAACAGACAGAATTAAGAAGTCTTGTTGAATTCAGTAAGTTCAGCAAGATAGATATGTGCAGAGGTTCGACGTCAAGGATAAGCTGGAAACAGCTTTTCAACTTGAGAGTTTGATCCTGGCTCAGAACGAACGCTGGCGGCAGGCCTAATACATGCAAGTCGAGCGCACCTTCGGGTGAGCGGCGGACGGGTTAGTAACGCGTGGGAATATGCCCAAAGGTACGGAATAGCCTCTGGAAACGGAGAGTAATACCGTATGTGCCCTTCGGGGGAAAGATTTATCGCCTTTGGATTAGCCCGCGTTGGATTAGGTAGTTGGTGGGGTAATGGCCTACCAAGCCTACGATCCATAGCTGGTTTGAGAGGATGATCAGCAACACTGGGACTGAGACACGGCCCAGACTCCTACGGGAGGCAGCAGTAGGGAATCTTAGACAATGGGCGAAAGCCTGATCTAGCCATGCCGCGTGAGTGAAGAAGGCCCTAGGGTCGTAAAGCTCTTTCGCCAGGGATGATAATGACAGTACCTGGTAAAGAAACCCCGGCTAACTCCGTGCCAGCAGCCGCGGTAATACGGAGGGGGTTAGCGTTGTTCGGAATTACTGGGCGTAAAGCGTACGTAGGCGGATTAGTCAGTCAGAGGTGAAATCCCAGGGCTCAACCCTGGAACTGCCTTTGATACTGCTAGTCTTGAGTTCGAGAGAGGTGAGTGGAATTCCAAGTGTAGAGGTGAAATTCGTAGATATTTGGAGGAACACCAGTGGCGAAGGCGGCTCACTGGCTCGATACTGACGCTGAGGTACGAAAGTGTGGGGAGCAAACAGGATTAGATACCCTGGTAGTCCACACCGTAAACGATGAATGCCAGTCGTCGGGTTGCTTAGCGATTCGGTGACACACCTAACGGATTAAGCATTCCGCCTGGGGAGTACGGTCGCAAGATTAAAACTCAAAGGAATTGACGGGGGCCCGCACAAGCGGTGGAGCATGTGGTTTAATTCGAAGCAACGCGCAGAACCTTACCAACCCTTGACATACCTGTCGTAGTTACCAGAGATGGTTTCGTCAGTTCGGCTGGACAGGATACAGGTGCTGCATGGCTGTCGTCAGCTCGTGTCGTGAGATGTTCGGTTAAGTCCGGCAACGAGCGCAACCCACATCTTTAGTTGCCAGCAGTTCGGCTGGGCACTCTAAAGAAACTGCCCGTGATAAGCGGGAGGAAGGTGTGGATGACGTCAAGTCCTCATGGCCCTTACGGGTTGGGCTACACACGTGCTACAATGGCAGTGACAATGGGTGAATCCCAAAAAGCTGTCTCAGTTCGGATTGGGGTCTGCAACTCGACCCCATGAAGTCGGAATCGCTAGTAATCGCGTAACAGCATGACGCGGTGAATACGTTCCCGGGCCTTGTACACACCGCCCGTCACACCATGGGAGTTGGTTCTACCCGACGACGCTGCGCTAACCCTTCGGGGAGGCAAGCGGCCACGGTAGGATTAGCGACTGGGGTGAAGTCGTAACAAGGTAGCCGTAGGGGAACCTGCGGCTGGATCACCTCCTTTCTAAGGATGATCTTAGTTAGATAAGTTCGCTTATCTCGTAGATCACTTAGCAGTGCTTTAAGCACATAAGCTAGGTTTCTTCGGAAACTTAGTAACGGTACCAGGCCGTCCTCGTATCTCTTCATCGTCATCACGGGCTACCGCCCGTTTGGGTCGGTAGCTCAGGTGGTTAGAGCGCACGCCTGATAAGCGTGAGGTCGGAGGTTCAAGTCCTCCTCGACCCACCAAAAAAATGGGGGCGTTAGCTCAGATGGGAGAGCACCTGCTTTGCAAGCAGGGGGTCATCGGTTCGATCCCGATACGCTCCACCATTTACACGTTAAATGGATCACCAAATACATATTTGTGTGTTTGGTCGTCCATTTGGACGAATTGAAATCGTATAGAGAGAAAAAACATCAGTTTTGTTTATTGCGTAGCCGAGTGTGGTTATGCGGGCTTTAATTAGCAAAAATAAACAGAATTAATCCAAGTCAAGTAAACTAACCAAAACTATAAGTCCTTACACTTGAACCAGCGTAAGGGCTTGGGAAAATTTACTCTTTTGTTCTAGATAAAGCCTAGCTTTTTCTGGATCAAATCAAGCGCGAAAAGGGCGTTTGGTGGATGCCTTGGCAGTAAGAGGCGATGAAGGACGTGATACTCTGCGATAAGTCGTGGTGAGCCGAGAATAGGCTTTGACCCGCGAATCTCCGAATGGGGCAACCCACTTGATATTTCGTTAATGTTATCTCTTTGAGGTAGTCATTAGCGAGATAAACCAAGTATTTTTGACCTGAATATATAGGGTTAAAAAAGCAAACCCGGGGAACTGAAACATCTAAGTACCCGGAGGAAAGGAAATCAACAGATACTCCCCTAGTAGCGGCGAGCGAACGGGGACCAGCCGAGTGATGATTGCGACTAGAATAGCCTGGAAAGGCTAACCAAAGAGGGTGACAGTCCCGTATAGGAAGTATGATTCAACGTATTAAGTAGGGCGGGACACGTGAAATCCTGTCTGAACATGGGGGGACCACCCTCTAAGGCTAAGTACTCCTTACTGACCGATAGCGAACCAGTACCGTGAGGGAAAGGTGAAAAGCACCCCGACAAGGGGAGTGAAACAGTTTCTGAAACCGGACGCCTACAAACAGTTGGAGGGCCCTCGAGGCCTGACAGCGTACCTTTTGTATAATGGGTCATCGACTTGGTCTATCTAGCAAGCTTAAGCCGTTAGGTGTAGGCGCAGCGAAAGCGAGTCTTAATAGGGCGAATGAGTTAGATGGATCAGACCCGAAACCGAGTGATCTAGGCATGACCAGGCTGAAGGTGAGGTAACACTTACTGGAGGGCCGAACCCACACCTGTTGAAAAAGGTCGGGATGAGTTGTGCCTAGGGGTGAAAGGCCAATCAAACTCGGAGATAGCTGGTTCTCCGCGAAATCTATTTAGGTAGAGCGTCATCCGAATACCCCGGGGGGTAGAGCACTGGATGGGTAATGGGTCCTCACCGGACTACTGATCCTAACCAAACTCCGAATACCCGGGAGTAATAGATGGCAGACACACGGCGGGTGCTAACGCCCGTCGTGAAGAGGGAAACAACCCTAACCTACAGCTAAGGCCCCTAATTCATGGCTAAGTGGGAAAGCAGGTGGGACGACCAAAACAACCAGGAGGTTGGCTTAGAAGCAGCCATCCTTTAAAGATAGCGTAACAGCTCACTGGTCTAAATAAGTTGTCCTGCGGCGAAGATGTAACGGGGCTCAAGCCATGAGCCGAAGCTTAGGATGCCGTAAGGCATGGTAGCGGAGCGTAGTGTGAAACAACTTCATGCCTCTTTTGTACTGTTTACAGTGCACCGGAGGCTCGGAGTTTTCAGTGAAGCCGGGGCGTGAGCCATCCGGTGGAGAGATCACTAGTGAGAATGATGACATGAGTAGCGACAAACAGGGTGAGAAACCCTGTCGCCGAAAGTCCAAGGGTTCCTGCTTAAAGTTAATCTGAGCAGGGTAAGCCGACCCCTAAGGCGAGGCCGAAAGGCGTAGTCGATGGGAACCAGGTTAATATTCCTGGGCCAGGAAGATGTGACGGATCCCGACTGTAGTTCATCCTTATCGGATTGAATGGGCTGCTTAGGGGTTCCCGGAAATAGCCTTCCATGAGATCGTACCCTAAACCGACACAGGTGGACTGGTAGAGAATACCAAGGCGCTTGAGAGAACGATGTTGAAGGAACTCGGCAAAATACCTCCGTAAGTTCGCGAGAAGGAGGCCCAGTTTCTACGCAAGTATAGACTGGGGGCACAAACCAGGGGGTGGCGACTGTTTACTAAAAACACAGGGCTCTGCGAAGTCGCAAGACGACGTATAGGGTCTGACGCCTGCCCGGTGCCTGAAGGTTAAGAGGAGGGGTGCAAGCTCCGAATTGAAGCCCAGGTAAACGGCGGCCGTAACTATAACGGTCCTAAGGTAGCGAAATTCCTTGTCGGGTAAGTTCCGACCTGCACGAATGGCGTAACGACTTCCCCGCTGTCTCCAACATCGACTCAGCGAAATTGAATTGCCTGTCAAGATGCAGGCTTCCCGCGGTTAGACGGAAAGACCCCGTGCACCTTTACTACAACTTTACACTGGCATCATGTATAACATGTGCAGGATAGGTGGTGGGCTTTGAAGCTGAAACACAAGTTTCGGTGGAGCCTCCCTTGAGATACCACCCTTGTTCTGCGTGATGTCTAACCGCGGTCCGTTATCCGGATCCGGGACCCTGTATGGTGGGTAGTTTGACTGGGGCGGTCGCCTCCTAAACAGTAACGGAGGCGCGCAAAGGTTGGCTCAGAGCGGTCGGAAATCGCTCGTTGAGTGCAATGGCAGAAGCCAGCCTGACTGCGAGACTGACAAGTCGAGCAGAGTCGAAAGACGGTCATAGTGATCCGGTGGTCCCGAGTGGAAGGGCCATCGCTCAACGGATAAAAGGTACGCCGGGGATAACAGGCTGATGGTGCCCAAGAGTCCATATCGACGGCACCGTTTGGCACCTCGATGTCGGCTCATCTCATCCTGGGGCTGGAGAAGGTCCCAAGGGTACGGCTGTTCGCCGTTTAAAGAGGTACGTGAGCTGGGTTTAGAACGTCGTGAGACAGTTCGGTCCCTATCTGCCGTGGGTGTAGGATACTTGAGAGGAGTTGCCCCTAGTACGAGAGGACCGGGGTGAACGATCCACTGGTGGACCAGTTGTCATGCCAATGGCAGTGCTGGGTAGCTAAGATCGGAAAGGATAACCGCTGAAGGCATCTAAGCGGGAAGCCCCCCTCAAAACAAGGTATCCCTGAGAACCGAGGTAGACCACCTCGTCGATAGGCCGGAGATGTAAGCGCAGTAATGCGTTCAGTTGACCGGTACTAATTGTTCGATAGGCTTGATTTGATCTAGTAGAAGCTCGACTTCTAGTAGTATTAAAAAGAGCTGCATAATGCAGTTTGACTTGGATTTTGATGTTTCTTTTTTAGTTTGGTGGTCATAGCACGAGCAAAACACCCGATCCCATCCCGAACTCGGCAGTTAAGTGCCGTTGCGCCGATGGTACTGCGTCTTAAGGCGTGGGAGAGTAGGTCACCGCCAAACTTAATAAGGAACATCATGATTTTCTCTCTTTATGATCTCTAAAGCTAGTCTTTTTAGACAATACCTGTCGCGGGATGGAGCAGCCCGGTAGCTCGTCAGGCTCATAACCTGAAGGTCGTAGGTTCAAATCCTACTCCCGCAACCAACGATATCGCAAAAGCCGTTTCTCTTGAGGCGGTTTTTTGCATTTGAGGCATTGCTAGCTGAAGCATAGCTGCAAGATTTCCCACAATATCAATGGTTAAGCCGTCTTTAGTTGGCATCAAATCGATTCTATCGATGAGGTTTCGAAGGGCTGTAACAGCCTCTTGTTTGCATTCAGGCGTGTTGAGAAGGGATTGCAATTGATGCACAAGTTTCTCATAGTGCTTAGCCAAGTTTGGATGAAAGTATATTGGCGGTGATTCCTCTGGCTGCAGAGCTTTTTCGAGAACCGCTAACTCTTCTTCGAAAGCTGTCAATTTTGTTAATAATGCGGCAGAAGCGTGCCCGGATGCCACAACTTCAACTATATTATCAATAGCGTCTTCCAACTTTTTCTTTTTTTGGAATTGTTCTGTCTTGGAGCGGATTGCGTCTTCGCGGAGGCCGGATAAAGCAACGCTATATTCCGCAATAAATACTTTAGTGAGTTCAGGCGTCATCATCTGTGATTGTACAGCACTTAGAACGATATCTTCCAATCTATCTATTGTAATGCGCCCACTATTGTCGCAGGTACCTTTGTTTTTTCGGGTAGCACATCCATAGTAAGTTCCACTAACCAAAGTAAAACCAGACCTGCATGTGCCGCATTTAAGAAGTCCGGAGAATAAGTGCTTTGGTCTTCGTAATCCGCCATCAACGGACCCTTTGTGAGGCCTTGTGGGACGCGATCGCAATTTCTGCGCTTTTTGAACGTTCTGCCATATCAAGTCATCAATAATTCTGAGATGGGGGACATCTTCAATGACCCAACTAGACTGAGGGTTCATTCGGGCTTGCCGTTTACCGGAGGCTGGATCCTTCATGAAAGTTTGCCGGTTCCAAATAAGTCGGCCGATATACAACTCGTTGTTTAGGATGCCAGTGCCACGCTTGCGGTTACCGATAAGCGTTGAGGCAGTCCAGCCTTGAGTTCTTGGACCACAGATTTTTTTGGCGTTTAAATAATATGCAATTGCACGAGGAGACTCACCATTCAAATACCGGTTAAATATTTCGCCAACGATCTGAGCTTGGCTGTCGTTTATTGTCCGCCTTCCGCGGTCAATCGGTCCTTCTGGACCATACTCTCGAACGACATCATAGCCATACGCATTGCCGCCGGCACTACGCCCTTTGCCGATGCGTCCCAGTAACCCGCGTTTAGTTTTGAGAGCTAGGTCTTTTAAGAACAATGCATTCATTGTGCCT
>Ga0302132_10001728_pt1 | contig 12635 bp, 5 predicted proteins | sample CB9_321_MG_FD_203113 | JGI IMG/M metagenome (GOLD analysis project Ga0302132, IMG submission 203113) | Marine microbial communities from Western Arctic Ocean, Canada - CB9_32.1 | ecosystem: Environmental > Aquatic > Marine > Oceanic | place: Canada: Western Arctic Ocean | collected 2017-09-19
AGCCTCAATAATGCTTTTTTCGAGGGCAATTTGTTGCCACTGAGAGACATCTGGGTTGATAATATCAAAGACAAATCCAACGATTATTCTGCCCACAAGCCACAGGATTAATACCGGGAACATCCAGTTTATTTTTGTCACAGTGACTAGAAATCTCCTTGCAGTTGATGCGGCACCAACATATCTTTGGGCAAAATTAGGGAAAGTTCTGAGAATTAATGCTAGAGAACCAAGATAGCCAATCATTGATAATTCTAGAAGCCGATTTGGAACTAACCATTCCGAAGGCACGAACTTCAACACTAGCAGTGGACTAATCGCTAGTAAAATCTGAAGCGGTGCTGCTAGCATCTGCAATCCACCGTGAACCTCCAACAGTGACCGTTTACTACCTACCATTTCTCTGTTCACGATCTGCATCATTTTTCCTGATGGCGATGTTAGCACATGAGTTCTAGCGCGGTCAATCTTCCCCGCGTCCTTCATCAAGCGACTGGCGCCAATTACTGGCATCCAACCACCTTTCTCGGCCACTGAAACTGGCATCCAACCCCCTACAACCAATGCTAGCACCAGTGAGAGGATTCCATATCCTAGTGAGCCACTAAGAATCCACGGTATAAGGTCAACTCTGAGAAGAGGGCGCTCACCAAGAATACCCCCAAAATCAATGAAATATGTGGCTGAGAATGCAATTGCAGGTGCAAGTATTACTTGGCCACAAACAATTATGGTGAGCCAAAACCTCTCAAGGAGCGTGCTTCTTTGCTCTGCCACACCCTAGCCGACTCTAACTTTTAGCCATATTATCTTCGCTTCTTCAGAGGCGAAAAGACCGATATTTCAATAGTCTGTATTTAGCCAAAAATGTGGGGAAATGCGACATATGCCCTAGACAGATGCCAATCAACCTTTTTATCTCGACTCGGTTGGGACCACTGTTGATGCGAATGAGCCGGCTGAAATCCGTTACCCTTGCTTTGCTGTTATTTGCTACATTAATCGCGCCTATTTCAGCAAATGTAGGCGCTTCAGGGCCAAAAACAATGGTTGATTTCACAGTCGAAAGCATTTCCATTGGAAATGCTTCTGTGGCAGCCTTTCAGTGGGACCAACCTGACGGTACGCAGAAGGATTATTTCTTGAAATCATCAGTTTTACCAATACAAGTTTCTTTCAAGCAGGCTGGTTCTTCATTACAGACAACTGCAGCCACTGGTTACATCGAAGTTTGGCACCCTGTGGGGGTTAAAGTCGCCGAATGGAATTATTCTCTATCATTATCAGGTGGCCAATCAGTAATTCACGAAGTTGTTTGGACCGCAGAAGCCGCTCACAGTCAACTTGATGAGAACGGTACACTAAGTGGAGGTTACATAATCAAAGGCGTAGTTGATGCTGGAATCGCAGAAGGCGACACCTCAAATGATGTTACTGAAGAACATATTCCGATTGCTATTTTCTTTGATAACATGGAGAAAGGAATTTGTGGATCCAATGATGGTGATACTGTAATGGATTGCCCTGGAGAAACTTACTATAAACCTACATTTGCCTCAGTAGGTCTTGACAGTAACGGTCAAACCGATGGTCATGGGCCATGGCAGATGGACAACTCATCTGGTTTTATTGGCACAAAACACTGGCGACATTCAGTCCCAGGACAAGATTATGTCAGTAATGGAAATGACCACATTCTTTGGGGCTGGTTGATTCCAGGCGGTGCGACTTGCGAAGACCCCGGTCATGGTTTAGGTTGGGGAATAACCGCAAACGAACTCAATGGATTATACTCTGCTCCATTCTGTAAGGTTTCACTTACTGGTGGCAATTACATTTCAATGCAACTTGCCACTCAGGCATGGGGAGGATTAGGCCTCGGTAATGATGAGGTTGCGTTAGAAGCAACTTCTGCTGGTGTAGTTATTGCTACTAAAAATTTGTCAGAATCGGGAATAAGTGGTGCCACTGACGATTGGACTCCAGTAATCTGGGATTTGGGTCCTGATACTAGCACTCAGGTTTTCAGTTTAAGTTACCATTTCCAGAGCGACAATTCGGGGGCTTCAGCTGGTTTCCATGTTGATCAATTTGCTCTATTTGGTATCGAGAAGGTTCAAGAATATACCATCACGGTAAACTGTGACAATCCAGAGACGGGTTATCTTGTAATTCCAGCAGACCCTCTACCCCCTTCTCTTCATTGTACTTTGACGAACAATGGGTACCGAGAAAAAGCATTGCAAATCCTTTCAACAATTGATAATGATACATGGATGAACACTTATTCTCCTATTCGAATTGACTCAAACAACATCAATGACCATGATTACAGTGTCCCATTAAATCCAATAGGATACAACGAGACTACAGAATTTTGGGTGAACCTGACAATTCCACCCGGGTCAAATGTAGAGCAACTTGAATGGAATGTTTCACTGTTAGATTACTATACTGGCGATGCAAAGGAGATTATTTCCATTCCTCTTTCAGTTGGTGCTTCTTACTCTGTTGATATCACTCAATACAGTCCCAGTGTGGTTCCAAGCATTGCTCCTGGTGAATCAAAACTGGTCAAGTTTAGACTAGAAAATACTGGGAATCAGATGGCGTACTGGAATCTAGATGCCTACTTCAACCGTAGTGAGTGGGGTAACTCTCATTTCAGATTCCTTGATGCAGAAGAAAATGGAAGCGAGATTTCCTTTATGCAGTTGGAGAAAGGAGAGCAACAGTATTTCTGGGCTGAATTCACATCCCCTTACATGCTAGCACCAGGTCTTACAGAAGTGACAATTCTCGCCGCAGGTCAATCTCCAGCTACAGCACAACAAACTCGTAAATTAAATGTTGACACCCCTCAAGTTAACGACTTAACAATGGTTTCATCTGAGCAACAGATTACTGCTGAGGCGGATGCAAGGACTAGGATAGTTGAGATTGAATTGACAAATAATGGCAATGCTCCTGAACGTTTTGACTTGTTATTGACCGCTGATTGGCGTCTCGGTGCCTCAGTTAGTCAACCCGTAACCGAAGAGATCGGCTCTAATGGTGACAGCGCCACAATCCTTCTTGTGATGCCAATGCCTTACGGTATTCGTCCTGATACATATTTCCTAACAGTAAGGGCGTCGTCACAGGCAAACAGTTCTTTCTTCAAATTATCACAAGTTGAATTGGTAGTTGAGCCGACTTATCTAATCAATGTCGAAGATGTTGATATGAGTGGGCAGACATTCCAAGGTGGTGCAGATGTCAAGACGATTTCATTCGAGGTCACTAATAATGGCAATGATTATGACGAATTTACAATTGAATTAGATACACCAGTAGGGATGAGTGCTGTAGTGATTCAGAGTGACCAATACAACCCAGATAGCCCACCTTCTGTAGCACAAGGGTCGTCTGTGAACATCACCGTCCAGTACTCGTTTGATGTTGGGACAAATGGCCTTCTAGAAATGGTGGTTTCAGCACGTTCAGTTCAGTCTGGAGGGATTGCAGGGGGCACAGGTTCTGCAATATTCCAAGTGGGTGCTCAAGGATGGATTGATTTAACTCCGGGTACAACCGTCACTCTTGATTCAGAAGGATGGGTTTTAGTAAATGTGACAATCCACAATCGTCACCCAACCAACTCTCAGTTCATTCGTCTTGATGTTGAAGCAGGGAACGCACGCCAATTCGCTTCTGTGCGCGTACAAAGCGAGGATTCCTCCTTTGTTCTTGACCCTGATATGAAAAGGTCTGCTGCAATCAAATTCTCTATCACAGAGACGCAATACATGAATTTGCCAGAAGATGAGATGTTATTCAATATCACCGTAATAGCAACAGGTGATGATGACGTATCAGAGGCCGTGATCCAAGTGAATGTAATCCGTGATACATCTGGTGGTGCTAATGCTGAGGGTGGGACTGGCATGGGTCTTGGTAATATCATTGCATTTATTATCGGAGGAATTATTGTTCTTGGGTTGATTGTAGTGTTGGCAAAGGTAGTGTCATCTACTAATCGCGAAGAAGAAGAGATACTTTCTCTAGGGGGATATCAGCGTCAATTGGAGGAGACATATGGTAGCATGCCAGCAGCTCCAGATGTTCCGGTAGGTGGTATTAGTGCTCCATCGCTACCTGTTACAGATGAAGTGGCAAATTCAGCCTATGGCGGGGCAGCAGAAATCTTTGAACAACAGATGACAACAACTCCTGCTGGTAGTCCACCCGCAGGTAGCCCTCCATCACCTCCCCAAGCAGCATCATCACCTACTCAAGAGGAAGTGCCAAGTGGTGCCCCTCCTTTGCCACCTGATGGTTTACCAGATGGTTGGGACATGACTCAGTGGGCGCACTACGGTGAACAGTACCTAGAACAACAGGGGCTCAAGTGAACCATCTCTCTAATTGATTCAGATTGAAAGATGAATTTTGACATTTTTCGCTGTTTTAACAGAATTCCATTGACTTCACTTATTGTCAAGTGAGCGGTTGGCCTTAAGAGGGGGGCGTGGGTCGCAAGCCCGCCCCATAGGGGCGATTATACCGGAAGTGGTTGAAGTGTATGGCGGACAAGCACCAATTTTTATTCTCAAAGACGGAACTGACCGAGTAAGAGGCAAGAGTGCCCAGAGCAACAACATCGCAGCGGCAAAAGCAGTCGCAGATGCAGTTCGTTCTACTCTTGGTCCAAAAGGAATGGACAAGATGTTAGTTGACAGTATGGGTGATGTCGTAATTACCAACGATGGCGCTACAATTCTGAAGGAAATGGATATTGAGCACCCTGCGGCGAAGATGATTATTGAAGTTGCAAAAACTCAAGAACAACATTGTTACGATGGTACAACAAGTGCTGTAGTCATTGCAGGGGAATTACTCAAGCGTAGTGAAGATTTGATAGATCAGAATGTTCACCCTACAGTAATATGCCACGGTTTTAGATTAGCAGCAGAGAGAGCAGTTGAATTACTTGAAAGCCATTCTATTCCAGTCACTGATGAAGACACTCTTGCAGAAGTTGCAAAGACTGCACTTACTGGGAAAAGTGCTGAGGCAGTGAAATCATTTTTAGCTGATATTTGTGTAAAAGCAGTAAAGTCAGTTGGCAGTGAAGAAGATGGTGAACGAGTCGTATCATTAGATGATATCAAGGTTGAAAAGCGTCAAGGCGGTTCTATCAAATCAAGCACCCTAATTGATGGGATAATCTTGGACAAAGAACGAGTTCACCCTGGGATGCCAAGAACTGTAAATGATGCAAAGATTGCTTTAGTTAACAGTGCAATTGAAGTTAAGAAAACTGAAGTTGATGCAAAAATTCAGATTACAGACCCAAGTATGTTGGCAAAATTCTTAGAAGAAGAAGAAAACTATCTGAAGGGATTAGTAGAGAAGTTGCAAAACTCTGGGGCCAATGTTTTAGTTTGCCAAAAGGGTATTGACGATATCGCACAACACTACCTAGCAAAGGCTGGGTTGTTCGCAGTACGCAGGGCAAAGAAGAGTGATATGGAAGCACTCTCAAAGGCAACTGGTGGGCGTATTGTGACAAATATTGACGATCTTGAGAATGCAGATCTTGGAAGTGCTGCCAAAGTAGAAGAGCGGAAAATTGGCGACTCAGATATGGTCTTCATTACTGGCTGTCCTGAAGCAAAGAGTGTCTCAGTTCTCCTACGTGGTGGGACTGAGCATGTTGTTGATGAATTGCGCCGTGCCTTTGATGATGCAATCGGCGTCATCAGTGTGGCTTGGGAAGATGGTTCTATTCTGACTGGAGGCGGAAGTGTGATGGCTGCATTGAGCCGTGATTTACGAATATATGCCGAAGGAATTGGTGGCCGTGAGCAGATGGCAATTGATGCATTTGCTAGCGCTCTTGAGGTGATTCCTCGTACTCTTGCTGAAAACGCTGGACTTGATCCGGTAAATACAATCATTGAGTTACGAAAGGCTCATGCTGAGGGTAAAGCAACATTCGGAGTGAATGTCTTTGAAGGCGGAGTTATGGATATGCAAGTTGCACAGGTGCTTGAACCAACAAGAGTGGTTGAGCAAGCAATCCAAAGTGCTACAGAAACTGCTGTAATGATTCTAAGAATTGATGATGTCATATCATCCAAGGCCGTCTCTGGAGGCGGAATGGATGGCATGGATTTTGACATGTGATGTGAAGGCAACAATCCATAGTTGAAGTATTTGCATTTACTCATTTGAGTAAATTAGGTTGTATGTGAGATGCAATATGCGCGGCATGTTCAATAATCGACCTTTGGTCGAGCAATTCACCCAGCCTAGGCTGGGTAGGTGTCAGCATGTCGGAAGTTGTAGTCTGGATTGCTGATGGCTGTATCGTCTGTGATGCATGTGAGGATGAATATCCAGAAGTTTTCAAGGTAACAGATGACACCTGCTACATCACAGCAGAATCCCGAACCGATGGCGGATTTGACACCAATGAAGGCACAAAATCTGTATTGATAGATGGTTTAGATTTGGAGGCTATTCAGGACGCTGCTGGAGGATGCCCTGTTGATGTCATCATGGTAGAACTCGTAGACGGCAGTGAGCAAGCACCAGAAGCTGATGTCGAAAAATCTGTAGCGGATGTGGTTGAACCAGCGGCAACGGCTCCTGCCGTTTCTGCTGAGGCATCAACGGATGGCGACAGGTCGCTACTCGTATTGTCTGGTTCACAATCTGGTAACTCAGAAGAGATAGTAGCAAAGATTGGCAAATTAGCAGCGGATTATACATTGGAAGCAACGGTCAAAGGAATGGACGAAATTCAAATTGGTGACTTAGCAGGTTACCAGCGTATTCTCATCGTTTGCAGTACTTGGGGTGAGGGTGAAATGCCCGATAACGCCGAAGACCTGTGGATTGCCGCTAACGCGGATGGCGCCCCTTCACTCGCAGGAAGTCATTTTTCGGTGTGTTCTTTAGGTGACACTTCATACGAATTCTTTTGTCAATCAGGAATTGATTGGGATGGCTGGCTAGAGAAGGCTGGTGCAAACAGAATAACACCTAGAGTTGATTGTGACGTTGATTATGATGCTATGGCTGATGCTTGGCTAAAAGATGCATTGGCTCACATGGGCGCAATTGATGGTGAAGGAAATTTCAACGAAGAGGTAGTTGCTGTACTCAAGGAAAAAGCAGCAGGTGGTTCTAAGAAAGCAGCAGCAGGTTCAGCATTTGATATTCCTGAATTAGTTGGTGCAGAGATTCAAGTCAATGCACGTGTATTTCGTTACGACCCAGTATCTGGTCAATCTGGTCACGATATTTGGCGCTGTGCAGTTCCTGAAAGTGTCAGCGTTTTGGAACTTCTTCGTTTGCTCAAGGCAACCGAAGATGGTAGCCTAACTTTCCGCGATGGTAACGTGGATGACCCAACTACGGCTATTTCAGTCAATGGCAGGAATATTTTGCCTGGCCGGGTCGCACTTTCTGAAGTTGTTCGCGATAAGGGGGGTGAGTCATCACTACGAATTGATCCACTTTCAGGGTTTGATGTAATTCGTGATTTAGCAGTTGACCACTCAGATTATCAGATTCACCTTGCTAACAGCAAACCATGGATGCATGCTGCAACGAGGGAAGGGACCAAGGTTTCTCAAGGTATCATCGGTGCAATGGATTCAGTTACAGCCTCAAGCCTTCACCAAGCGTCAGATTGCTCAAGTGGCCAGTTACTTCACGCTTCAAGTGACACCGTCCCTCACAACCGCTCATACATTGGGCCAGCAGTAATTGCTCGTCTTTGGGCTCGTTACAATGATCCTCGCACCTCGCAAAAAGGTAAAGATGGATACTTAGCAACAATTGAGTCTGAAAATGGAATCAAAGCAGAAGCTGATATGAGTTCGATTTACAAATCTGGTAGGGCTTGGGAAGGAGCAGCACCTAGTTTGTTAGAGGCTAAAACAAAAACCCTACAAGATAGTGGATTTACTGGGCGGCACGGTAAGCATGTTTGGTGGTTTTCTGAAACTGTGAAACTATCAGGGAGACTTAATGAGACAGTTTTGGCAGGCGCAACCCTTGGCCCATTCGGAATGGCGAAAAACGCAATCACCGGTGTTCTCCCAAGGATGTTGTTAGGGTTCACTAGGACAGGTGGTCCAATGATTAGAGATTTACAGGCGTTGGCTGTACCGCCAGCAAGTGTTGGTAAGATGCCTAAGATGATTAATACTTCAGTTGATGACCACCATGAGGTGGTTGCTATCTTCAATAAATTCGATAGGAGGTTCTGAAATGGCAAAAAATAGATATGCATATTTCCCAGGATGCGTGACTCTAAATTCAGCTAGAGAAGTGCAAGATGCAATGCTTGCTTTAGCCCGTGCTTTAGATATCGAGTTAGTACCTCTCAACGGTGCTGCATGCTGTGGTGCTGGTGTCATCAAGCAAGCAAATTGGGAATTACAAATCGCCCTTAATGCGAGAACATTTGCTCAGGCTGAAGCCGAAGGTTTGGATGTACTTACTCCTTGCGCTAGTTGCCAAGGTAACATGTCTGAGGATTTTGGCAAGTTGACGGACGATGCTGACTTACGTGAGCGAGTGAACGAGCAGTTGGAATCAATTTGTGGCCTACGATTTGAGGGCACCATGAAGATGCGTCACCTGCTTCATGTGTTGGTTGAGGATATTGGATTAGATGTTGTTGCGGCTGCAGTAAAAAACCCTATTGATTTCCCAGTTGCAGGGTATTACGGGTCAGTGATGCAACAGGATGGTTCCTGTGGAGATGACGATATTTATGATCCACATTACTTTGAAGATTTGATTGAAGCTTTGGGTGGCGAACCTGTTCATTATGATAGTAAAGCGAAAAGCGTAGGTTTCCCATCATTACTCTCAGAAGAATCAAGTGCACTGAAAATGACGGCGTCAGTACTTTCTGATGCAAAGAGCGAAGGTGCTATGGTGATGGCTTCTGCTTGCCCTCTTTCCCACATTAATCTTGATTCTTACCAAGTGAAGGCTGGCCGAGTTTCTGGTAGTGATGTTGAAATGCCTGCAATACATTTGCCAGAATTAGTTGCATTCGCACTCGGCGCTTACAAGGATAGATATGCACAGTTGAAGACAAGAGTGCTCGTCATGGGGAACTGAATTGAGTTCGACGAGTCTATTTCCGCAACACTTCTAAGATTGTTCTAGCACTTGCTGGACCGACGCCACTTACCTGGCAAAGTTCTGCTTCATCTGCTTTAGTTATCGCTTCTATAGATTTAAAGTGCTCTAGTAATCTTCTAGCAGTTGTTGGCCCAATATTTGGTAGGGATTCAAGGAGGTGAAGTTTGTTAGTCTGCTTCTGTTTTTCATCTTTAAGATCTAGAGTTCCTTTCTTTGATGTCTTTAAAACCACTTTCGGGTCAGTTGCAAGGCCTGAATCAATTAACGATTCAGTGGCATCAATTGTGTTTTTTTCATCTAATCCACTACCCCCAGGAATTTGGTTAGCAAACCAAGGGTTTGGTTGTTCTATTTCATCACCAAATTTCATCCTCTCTCTTGCTTCTTTTGTTAAGGCACCCAATAATGCCTGTTCACGTCGTGCAGCGATGATGAGGAACCGAGCAGTCTCTTCCCCATCCTGAGTTGTGACAACCGGAAGCCCTAGGTCAATTGTCAACGTTGCCAACGCACCCATTAATGCATTATTGTGGACAGCTCTTTGCGTGAAAAGACCCCCACCTTCAATGAGCAAAAGAGGACGGGGGGCTGCTGCAATCAAACGGTGTGCTTGCTCAAGCAGCCTACCGTCTAAAAGAGAATCAACAAAATCTCGTACCCGCTTTCTTTCTACTAAGACCCTGTCACCAATTTTGAAATCACCTATTGCTAATGTTTTGACATCAACATCAACTCCTTGAAGTCGAAGAGTTGCAGCAATTGAAGTGTTTAGTTCCCGATGGTCAATCACAATTCGGCAGGGAATATCAGCTTCGTGTGCCAATGGGTCAATTGCTTCTGTGGTTAATGCTTGAACGATATCTTCAGCAGCTCTAACTGCTAGTTTGGCAAGATTTTCGTTAATATCTAATTCATCGTCTTCAATTTTGTCTTTAGATTCCTTTTGTTCATCTTCAATGGTTGGAGATGGTACAGAAGATGGAAACGAATCAAGGCCCGTTTGTCCTCTAGGGCGGAGTCGAGAAGGTACATTCTCGTATTTTTTACCTTTATTACCATCTTTTGTTTCATCGATATTATCATCTGGAATTTGACCTTCCACCGTTGTTATAACGCGGTCTGTTAGTTCACCTAATTCAGGTGCTAAGCGCTTCATTTCAGACATCATGAAGGCGTGTGCTGAACCAATAACTCCATTTTGTCGGACTTTGAAGGTTTTCAAAAGTTCAACAGGGTTATCATCAGTAGGGCGTCCCATATTTCTACGAACTTTTTCAATCGCTTGCTTCATCTTCTTTTCACGAAAAAGTGCTGATGCGCGAGCCCCTTCATCTCTAGTATCTCTAGCGATTAGTACATGCACAGTACCGGCTCGATGCCTTCCAGTTCTTCCGCGTCTCTGAATCGTTCGTATTTCACTACCAACTGGCTCATAAAAAACCACAAGATCTGCTCTCGGTACGTCTAATCCCTCCTCACCTACAGATGTTGCAACTAAAACATTGCATTTTCCTTCTCTGAATCTTTTCAAACCTTCGAGTTGTGCTTTTTGAGTCATTCCAGTGCTACCGTCTCTGCTACTCTGACCGACAAATCGTTCCGGTTTTGCCTGACCTGAATCTTCTAATCGTTTTACTATTTCATGCACCGTATCCCTGAAGTGAGCGAAGATGATGACGCGGCTTTCTGGGTGAGCCTGTAATTGGTCTAGCACTAAATTTACAGTTTTATTTACCTTTTCGTGTAACTCAGGACTATGTTTAAGATTTTCAAATAGTTGAGTGATCCGGCCATCATTAAAGAATGCAGATGCACCTTTATCGCCATTTTCACCTGAATTCTTTAAACGGCTAAGATATTCTCTTGATGCAGCCACTCCTTGGCTGAGTAGATAACCGATAAGATTCAGCAGTCTTTGTGCTTGAGCACATTGCCTAGCGGCATTGTATGCTAACCCCTCTCCCTTGACAATCGCTCCTTGAATACGCCCTCGGGTTTCATTCAATTGACTGCTTGTTGCCCGGCCGGTGTGTACGTGGTACCCTAACCTGCGAAGTTGGTCAACAAGGTGTTCTAACCACATTTGCAAAGGTGCAGCCATCAACTTTAGCCCATCATCAACATCAACAAACACCTCTTTTACTTCCAATCCCGCAGCATAAGGCGATAACAACGCGTTCTCAGCCGAGCGAGAGTGAATCCGCCTCAAGCCAAGTCGATTACAAACCTCCTCAACTTGTTCCCTAGTTGATCCTGGGCTGGCAGTTGCACCCAAAATTAGTGGGTTATCAGCAAATTGTAGATACAGGTCACCCACTTCTGCAGATGAGTGTTTACCAGTTGAATGGTGAGCTTCATCTGCTACAAGAATCGTGACATCTGATAGGTCAATTGAACCACGGTTGACATCATTTCGAATTACATGTGGAGTTGCAACTATTATTTCAGCGGCATCCCAACGTTTCTGTCGTTTACGCCAATCTATAGAGCCACTCATAGAGGTTATACTATCCTCTGATTTCTGGTCTTTTATTACTGTTTTTAAATCTTCAAAATGCTGATTCACAAGTGCATTTGTTGGTGCAATTATCAAGGCTCTCCCACCGACTGAATGAAGCCTTTCAGCGAGCACCATCCATTCAATTGGAGTTTTACCAAGGGCGGTAGGCAATACCAACAAAGTTGGTGCACCTAAACAATCGGCTACTGCTTCAATCTGATACGCCCTAGCCTCTACTGACTCTGCAGTGAGACGAGGATGCTCAATAAAAGCGGCCATGAACATCAATCCCGGAGGTCACGGTTCAAAATGATTCTCTCGTTAGATAAGAAATTTAATCCACCAAATGATAGTCAATTTGAAAGTAAGTGTGATAGCGAAATAAGTATTTGATTCAATAACAATAATATGCCATTAATTAGCATCAAAAACGTTGCATGGGGCTTTATTACTACCTTTGTCTGATGGGTGGGGTTCATATATGGATGGTCGGTCGGCGAGGCGCTCACATAGTGAGGTACCAGACACAGAGGGCTATGCAACAAGCAACCCGCAACTCGGAAATCAAATTCTGAAATCCGAATAGTGTCACGGTGGCTCCTTTGCTGTGCGGGCCGGCATTGCGCCGCTTCGGCGGCTTACTTTGTCGCAAACAACCACCGAAAAGGAGGAAATCCAAATGGGAGACAGACACAAACCCAAGCGTGGTAGCATGGCTTTTGGCCCGCGTAAGCGAGCCCGTCGACAAACCGGGCGAGTCAAATCTTGGCCAAGTAATGGCAATGGGGAAGTCAAGATACAGGGTTTCGCAGGATACAAAGCTGGAATGAGCCACGTTTTAATCCGTGACGAAAATCCAGGTAGTCCTAGTGCAGGCCAAGAAATCCGTAGAGCAGTAACAATTGTGGAAACTCCACCATTGCAGATTCTTGGTATCCGCGCATACCACCAAACATACTACGGCAAGCAAACTGCTGGA
>Ga0302132_10001736_pt1 | contig 12616 bp, 12 predicted proteins | sample CB9_321_MG_FD_203113 | JGI IMG/M metagenome (GOLD analysis project Ga0302132, IMG submission 203113) | Marine microbial communities from Western Arctic Ocean, Canada - CB9_32.1 | ecosystem: Environmental > Aquatic > Marine > Oceanic | place: Canada: Western Arctic Ocean | collected 2017-09-19
TTTACGAGAGGTGGCAAAAAAAATGCCCTTAGATCGTATTTTAATTGAAACGGATGCACCATATTTGACACCCGCACCTTTTAGAGGGAAGCCAAATTATCCTGAGTATGTTCGTTTTGTTGCGGCTTTTATGGCAGACCTAAAAGACCTTTCTTTGGAGGAATTTTCAGCGATTACGGTGCAAAATACCGAGCGATTATTTAGTTTAACAATATAATTCCCCCCAATAGTTTCCTTTAATGTTTTGTTACAAAATAAACTTGAGGTTTAGATCCATATCATTAATAATACGCACGGAAATTGTTAATCAAAAAAAGGAATTGGCTATGTTAATACAAGCAATGCAAGATCGTTTAAATAAACAAATCAGACTAGAGTTCGAATCTTCAAATCTATATCTTCAGATGTCTGCATGGTGTGATCACCAAAATTATCAAAATTGCGCAGCATTTTTTAGTGAGCACGCTTTAGAAGAAAGAGGGCACATGGAAAAGCTCTATAATTATGTTCTTGAAACAGGCGCTTATCCATTATTGGCTGCCATTGATGCACCGAAAACAGATTTTAAGTCCTTGAAAGAGGTATTTGAAGATACTCTAAAGCATGAGCAGCTCATCACAAAAGAAATTAATCAGCTTGTAGATTATGCGCTTAGCTCAAAAGATTTTTCAACTTTTAGTTTCTTGCAATGGTATGTCCAAGAACAACATGAAGAAGAAAAGTTATTCAGCACCATTCTTGGTAAATTCACGTTGATTGGTGAAGATGCAAAATCTTTGTATTACATTGATAAAGAAATCTCAAAAATGAGAGCAGTACCCCCCGCTGTTTAGCTAACCATTTCAGGCTTCTCCTCTTAGCATGTGCAATATGGCGATCACGCCATATTTCTTAAAAGACTTTTTATAAGGTAATCATTTACTTCACTATTAAAATTTTAAGGCTAAAGTTTGGTAGTGAAATTTTAAATCTATTTAATATAATACCTCCCGAATTAAATATCTTATTAATAGGGAAAGATTAATAGGGAAAGTAAAAGCCATGGAGAATACGATGATTTTAAATAAAAACAGCATTTCAGGTTACAATCAAAAACCAAATTATATTACGATGCTGGGCGGCTTTATATGCATGCTTGCAGCTCTGTTTTACAGCTATGACTTTTTTATCAGAGTTGCACCTAGTGTGATGATAGATCCACTCATGTCAACTTTTAATATAGATAGTGAGTCAATTGGGTTTTTGAGCGCCGCTTACTTTTATGCGTATATTATTTTTCAAATACCTGCAGGGGTGATTTTGGATCGCTACGACAGCAAATGGGTAATCTCAGGCGCAATGTTTCTCTGTGTTTTAGGAAACTTTTTGTTTTCGGTTGCACCAAGCTACGATATTGCATTTCTTGGAAGAATTTTAATGGGAATCGGTTCAGCTTTTGGCTTTATTGGTGCTGCAAAACTGGCCTCTATGTGGCTACCAAATAGATTTTTCTCAGCATTTATTGGATTTGCTACGATTCTAGGTGTCATGGGTGGGTTTGTTACAGATTCTATTCTAAATTCCCTCGTTATGGATTTAGGCTGGAGAAGTGGAAATAATGTCTTTACCTATATTGGTGTGGCTCTTTTTATCTTAATGTTGATTTTTATCAAAGATAATAAGGAGTATTTAAACGCGCGCACTGTTCAAGAAAATCCGTCTACTCGTAAGCAAATAAAAGAACTGTTAATACTCGCTAAGAGCGCTAAATTTTGGTCAGCTGGTATTCTAAGTGGCACGCTTTTTATTCCGATTAATGTGTTGGCTTCGCTATGGGGAGTGGGCTTTATTGAATCTAAGTTGGGCGTTACTCACGGTACCGCTGCTTATTTAAACTCACTGCTATTTATTGGTAATGCTGTTGGTTGTATCGTATTTTCAGTGATATCAACTTATACAACAAGATATAGATTTTTATTGGTGCTTTCCTGTATATTCTTGACCATATTTTTATTATTAACTATCTATATGCCAATGAATTTGTGGGTGTTTGCTGTTATATATTTTATGATTGGTGTTTCTGTTGGTCCACAGCTTTTAACTTTTGGCTTAGGTAAATCTATTGCATCTAAGGGTTCAACCGCTACAGCAATTGCTGGGATAAATATGATTTGTAATTTTGTTGGATCGGTGCTTCTTCCATTGTTCGGATGGATCCTAGTATTTGAAAGTATCCACCATATTGCTGGAACCTCATATACATTAAATGAATATTATTATGCAATGGGTATGATTCCAGTTCTAACATTATTTTCAATACCGATTTGTATGGTACTACCTAAACATATTAAGCTGTAATCTAAGATCGTTATATCTTAACCTTGTCAATTCAAACGATGGACTGAAATATCACAAAGCGCAATAAGTGCTTGCTTGTAGTCTGAGTTAGGTAAAAATTCAATCGCTGACTTTGCAAAACTTGCTTCTTGAAGGGCTTTTTCTTGGGTATAATCAATGGAACCTGATGATTTGATGATTCTTGTAATGGGTATTAGGTTCTCTGTAGAGCCACTTTCAATCGCATGGATCAACATTGCTTTATCCTCACCTTCGGAATGCTTAATAGCATAGATAATGGGTAAGGTTGGTTTGCCTTCGGCGAGATCATCTCCCACATTCTTCCCCATAGTTTCTGCATCACTGAGGAAGTCCATGACATCATCAGTAAGCTGAAACGCATTGCCAAGGTGTTTTCCATATTGGCGTAACTGTGCAAGTTCTTTATCTGAAACTTGGGAAAAAATTCCGCTTACTTCGCAGGCGGCTTCAAAGAGTTTGGCGGTTTTGCAATAGATGACTTGCATATAGCGCGCTTCATCTACTTCAGCATTATTGCAGTTGAGCAGCTGCAAAACTTCGCCTTCCGCAATCTTATTGGTGGCATCTGCAAGCACTTTCATAATACTCATTGAGTTCAGTCCGACCATCATTTGAAATGCTCTGGAATATAGAAAATCACCAGTGAGGACGCTTACTGCATTCCCAAACACATTATTTGCAGTTTCTTTGCCACGTCTAAGTTCTGAATGGTCCACGACATCATCATGAAGCAGGGTAGCTGTATGAATGAACTCGATAATGGCGGCAGTGGCGATGTGCTGTTTTCCACCATAATTAAGCGCACGTGCAATGAGTAACACCAGTAGTGGGCGGAGGCGTTTTCCACCGCTATGAATAATGTATTGGCTGATTTTATTGATCAATACTACATCAGATGAAAGTTGCTCAATAATGTATTGATTGTTGGCATTCACATCATTTGACATGAGGGATTGGATGTCGGAAATATTCATAAGTCAGGAGGCACTATTTTAATTAACCCAAAGGATAATAAACTTGTTATTCAAGGTCAATTAACATTGCGATATAAATCGGTAGCTTGAATTAAATTTGGTATGTATTTGAATACTTTGTTTGGTTTATTTTTGAAATTTGACTAAAATCTTAGATATTATATTCAGTTAAATTAATAAAGTTGTCCTAAATAACGATGGAAGCGCTATATACCAAAGAGATTGCCATTTATTGTGATACTTATACAAAACCTGAGTCATCAATGCTTATTGCACTAAAAGAAGATACATATAAAAGCGCGCATGGGTCTGTGATGCTTTCAGAAAAAATAACCGCTAAATTTTTGCAATTCTGCATTCAAATGTCTCAAGCGAAGATGGTTTTAGATGTTGGTACATATACTGGCTACTCAGCATTAGCGATGGCAGAAGTAGTAGGCGAATCTGGGATGGTTTACACAATAGACAGAACGGTGCAACCAAGTATAAAAATAGCCAAAGAACATTTTGAAAAAAGTGGCAAAATGAATCGTTTGAAACTAATCTTAGGGGATGCGGATGAAGTTATTCCTAAAATTAATGAGGTATTTGATTTAGTTTTTATTGACGCAGATAAAATGTCGAGTCAAGTTTATTACGAATTAGTTGTGCCAAAAGTGAAGTCTGGCGGTGTGATCATCATTGATGATTGTTTGTGGAGAAAGCAGGTGGTTCAGCCTGAAGAAGATAAGCGGGCACATGCAATGCATCGGTTGAATAATCGAGTGTTGCAAGATGAGAGGGTGGATAATATTATATTACCCATACGACATGGTATTAATTTGATTAGGGTATTATAAATGGAAATGCAAAGTGAATCAGCGGTTTTCGCCGCAGGATGTTTCTGGGGTGTAGAGGCAGCCTTCGATAATATTGAAGGCGTACAAAGAACGGAGGTCGGATATAGTAATGGCTTTATGGAAGAGCCAGATTATAAACAGGTTTGCACGGGAAATACGGGACATGCGGAAGTGGTGAAGGTGACTTTTGATGCTAGCGTGATCTCATTTAGTGCCTTATTGACAATATTTTGGGGTTGTCATAACCCAACGCATAAGAATAAACAGGGCGTCGATATTGGGACACAATACCGTTCAGGTGTTTTTTATCAATCCGATCAACAGCGAACAGAAGCCATTGCGAGCATGGCAATACAGCAGCTCATACACGACAAACCCATTGTTACGATTATTGAGCCACTGGCAAACTATTGCCAAGCAGAAGGGTATCATCAGCAGTATTTCAAAAAGAATCCAGGAGCAGGTTGCCAGATTTAAGCTGCATTTTAGATTGGTTTGGGATGATTTATGTATAAGCAAATATTCATCTAGCAAAATAAGCATTGATCAGCTTATAATGGTTAGCAGTAATCATACAGGCAAGTTTAATCTTGCTAGATTGTAAAAAGGTTTATATTTAAAATGACAATTGATTTCTCACTTTGGCTCTTTGTTGCCACGTTAGCTTCAGGGCTTGTCGCCTTGGTGGATAAAATATGGTTTGAAAAGAAGCGTTTGGCACAATTTGAAGGGAAATTAGAAGGACTTTCAAAGAAAGAAAAATATAAGTTGACTAAAGCGCCTTTATTAGCAGATTATGCAAGATCGCTTTTCGTTGTGTTTTTGGTGGTTTTTGCATTACGTTCTTTTGTAGTGGAGCCTTTTAGAATCCCATCAGGTTCGATGTTGCCAACTTTGAAGATTGGTGATTTTATTCTCGTGAATAAGTTTGCTTATGGTGTTCGTTTGCCATTGAGTAATAAGGTGGTTATTAAGACAGGAGAACCGAAAGCCGGCGATATTTTGGTTTTTCATTATCCTGTGTATCCAGAAGTGGACTTTATTAAACGTGTCGTGGGTGTTCCGGGTGATAAAATAAGTTATCTAAATAAGGTTTTGACTATTAACGGTAAGGCCATGACGCAAACCTTCTTGGGGAATGTTATTGATCCTGCTAATTCACTCACAGAGCAATCTAAAAAGTATCGTGAAGACTTACAAGGCGTTGAGCATAATATTTATACCATGCCTTGGCGACTAGATCATAATTTCAAGAATTTGGTAGTACCAAAAGGTGAATACTTTGTTATGGGCGACAACCGTGATAATAGTGAAGATAGCCGTTATTGGGGTTTTGTGAATCAAAAATATCTCGTGGGTAAGGCGTTCTTTGTGTGGTTTAGCTGGGATAGTTCAGACTATAGTGTTCGCTGGGACCAAATTGGAAGAGTGCTTTGATGCGAGATTTAGATTCTCTTTCTAGAGCGTTGAATTATCAATTTCATAATATTGGCCTCTTAAAATTAGCCCTCACACACCGTAGTAAGCGTAAAAAACATAATGAACGGTTAGAGTTCTTAGGCGACTCAATCTTAGGGTGTATCATTGCGGAAGTCATGTATGATCGTTTTCCTGACGCTGATGAAGGGGATCTTTCACGATATAAAGTTTCTCTTGTAAATGGAAAAACGCTTTCTGATGTTGCTCGTGAATTTAATCTTGGGGAATATGTGGAGCTTGGCATTAGTGAAATTAAGTCAGGTGGACATCTAAAGTCTCGAATATTAGAAGATACAATTGAAGCAATCATTGGTGCGATCTACCTAGATAGTGACTATGTCACCGTGCAAGCTTGTGTGGAGAGTTGGTTCAAAGAAAGAATTGATCAATTAGTTTTATGTGGCATTAAAAAAGATGCTAAGTCTACTTTGCAAGAATACTGTCATAAGCATGAATATAGCTTGCCTGTTTATTCTATTGATAAAATAGAAGGTGAAAATCACAGCCAAACGCTTTATATTACCTGTTCTATTTCTGAGACCTCATTTACGGCTCAGGCAATATCATTTTCACGTAAACAAGCAGAGCAGCTTTCTGCGGAAAAAGTCTTACAACAAGTTTTACAAGTAGATGAGTCTAATGGGGAAACGTAAGGGCATAGATATTACGGGTATATTCTTGCTAGATAAAGATAAAGGCGTTTCATCTAACCGAGCACTACAGCAAATTCGTCGCCTCTATGATGCTAAGAAAGCGGGTCATACGGGTAGCCTAGACCCTATGGCAACAGGATTGTTGCCAATTTGCTTTGGTAAAGCGACTAAAATCTGTCAATATCTTTTGGATTCAGATAAAACCTATGAAGCAACCATTCAGCTAGGCATTCAAACGGATACAGGAGATACTGAAGGAGAAGTGATCGAGACTTCGGAGGTCCCTGATTTAACCGTTGACGATATTGCAGGACTTTTGGAAAAATTTAAAGGAAACATATCCCAAGTACCACCTATGTACTCGGCACTTAAAAAGGATGGTGTGCCTTTATATAAACTAGCGAGACAAGGCATTGAGGTTGAGCGTAAATCTCGTGATATTACTATTTATGAATTAGAATATCTTGCTTATGACAATGTGGCGCATGAATTGAAAATTAAGGTAAAGTGCAGTAAGGGCACTTATATTCGTACATTGGCAGAAGATATTGCAAAAAGCATTGGATGTGGCGCGCATCTGACAGCATTGAGAAGAACAGCATGTGGCTTATATGACCTTTCGGCCGCACAGCAGTATTTTCCAACCAAGGAGCTTGAGGAGATTTCTACATTTATTCTACCAGTAGAAACGGCTTTTCAAGATAAAAATATATTAACAATTCAGCAGGAAACGTATAACTATTTAATGAAAACAGGTAAGTTTATCTGTGACCATACTAATCATAATGGTTTATATAGGTTATACCTTGAGGGTGAGGGATTTTTTGGCGTTGTGATACTTGAACAAGGAAAATTGATCAAGAAGCAACTCTTTATTTAAAATTTAAGGATAGTAGAGCATATGTCTCAAGATAATTACAGTATTCATCAAGACCCGAATAAAAAAGAGGAAGCACTCAAGTATGAGAATCCTATTCCAAGTCGAGATATCATCATTCAATTTTTAAAAGATCAAGGTGCCCCAGTGGTATTTGAGTCTATTTTGGAAGCGTTAAATCTTAAAGATGGAGAACAGCATATTGCGCTTAAACGGCGCTTAAGAGCTATGGAAAGGGATGGACAGATCCTATATAACAGAAAAGGCTTTTACGGGCTGGTTGAAAAAATGGATTTGTTTGAGGGTAAAGTTGTTGCGTCAGCCGATGGGCCTGGTGTGGTACAGAACCATACAGGTGCAAGTCTTTATCTGCCCACCTATCAAATGAGACGCGTTTTTCATGGTGATATGGTGATTGCAAGGCCTTCTGGCATTAATGCGAAAGGAAAGCTTGAAGGAGAAATAGTTAATATCCTCTCTCGGAATACACAAACTCTTACCGGGCGTTATTTGACAGAACTTGATGCGGCTTACGTTTCACCCATTAATTCCGTTTATCGGCATGACATTGTTGTCTTAGAGCGAGACGATCTTAGTGTGGAAAGCGGGAGTTTGGTTAATATTGAAATTATTGGTCAACCTACCCTGCATACTCAGCCATTAGGGCGTGTCATTGAAGTGCTTGGCACGCAAGTTTCTATTAATGAAGCGATTGAAATGGCGGTCAAAACACATAGCCTCTCAACACAATGGAGTGAAGGGGTTTTAAAACAGCTTAAAGCTATTCCTGAAACCGTTTCTGAGTCTGAATCTTCTTTGCGTAAAGATTTGAGGCATTTGCCTTTTGTAACGATAGATGGCGCAGATGCAAAAGATTTTGATGATGCCGTCTATTGCGAAAAGAAAAAGATCGGTGGCTGGCGTCTCTATGTTGCCATTGCCGATGTTTCTAATTACGTACAACAAGGTACAACGTTAGATATGGAAGCGAGAAATCGCTCAACGTCAGTTTATTTCCCAGGCCATGTCATACCTATGTTACCTGAAAAAATTTCCAATGAGTTATGCTCTTTGCAACCGCATAAAGATAGATTATCTTTGGTTTGTGAAATGACAGTGAGCCAAAAAGGCAAGCTTTCAGGGTATAAGTTTTACTCTGGGGTAATTAACTCAAAAGCACGACTTACCTATGATGAGGTTTCAGATTTACTTGGGAATGACGATCAAAAATTCTATAGAAATTATCCTAACGTAGCGCCTCATATATTTGACTTACATGGACTATATTTAGTTTTAGCAGAACAGAGGAAGATCAGGGGTGCGATTGACTTTGATGTAGTGGAAACACAGATTAATTTAAATGCTAAAAATGAAATTGAGTCTATTCAATCCCGAAGCCGTAATGATGCACACCGTTTGATTGAAGAATGTATGCTGCTTACAAATGTATCCGCAGCAAAATTCATTGCAAAAAATAAAAGTGAAGCACCGTATCGTGTTCATGGTATTCCATTGGCTGATCGCATTAAGGGGCTTAAAGAATATTTAAAAGCAAATGGGTTGGTTTTAAGAGGTGGCGATTTACCTGAACCGAAGCATTATGCTGAGATGTTGGATTCAGCGAAAGATCGACCAGATTTTGATGATATTCAGCTGGTTGCTTTGCGCAGTATGAATCAAGCCATCTATACTCCAGATAATGACGGACATTATGGGTTGGCTTATGATGCTTACTCACACTTTACATCACCGATTCGCCGTTATCCTGATTTGATTGTACATCGAGTGATTAAATCTATTATTGGTGAAAAGAAGCTTGGGGCTTATGCTTATTCTAAACAAGATCTGATTGGTCTTTGTGAACATGCCTCAATCGCGGAACGTCGAGCAGATGTGGCATCTAGAGATGTTGAAGATTGGTTGAAATGTAGCTTTATGAAGTCTCGTGTTGGAGATGTTTTTACCGCCAAAATTGTTAGTATTCTTGGGTTTGGATTTTTTGTTCGACTCGAAGAAAACTATATTGATGGGCTTGTTCATGTTTCATCGCTTGATAGTGATTATTTTCATCATGATCCTGTACGCCAAATGTTGATTGGTGAGCGGACACGTAAAGAGTATAAGCTTGGAGATATTTTAGAGGTGAGGTTATCCAATGTGGATATGACGTCATTCAAAATTGATTTTGATCTTGCAAGCAGTCCTCTACGTACGGATTCAAAATCTAAGGGAAAATCTCGCTTTCAGTCTAGGGGACGCAGCCGTTCAGATGGTTCTTCTGCGCGCTTGAAAAAAGTTACGGATAACCTAAAAGAACATCAAAAAACAGATGGCTCAACAGAGAAATCTAAGGCAAAAAAGAAGTCAAAAAAACCTAGGCGTAATAAGAGATCCAATGCAAAGAAAAAGGACAGTTAAAGCTTTTCTAATCTTTTGAGCCCGTCTAATTTTTAAGAAAGCCCTTTAACAATATCTAATACAGGCTTAGCTTTGTTTAAACAGTAAAAGTGTAAACCTTCGGCATGATTGTCTTGGAGTTTATTGCATAGTTTGGTCACAACCTCGGTGCCAAATTTTTTAAGCTCCTCTGGTTGATGTTGATATTGCTCAAGCTTAATCCGAACCCATTTAGGGATTTCAGCGCCACACATTTGTGAAAAACGCATTAGACCCGTGTAGTTTGTAATTGGCATGATGCCTGGGATAACTGGAATATTTAAGTTTGTTTTGCTTACTTGCTCCATAAAATATTCGAAAGCATCATAATTATAAAAATATTGGGTAATGGCTCTGTTGGCACCCATATTTGCTTTTTTAATAAAATTTTGAATATCTTTATCGGGTGTGACGCACTGAGGGTGCGACTCAGGATAAGCCGCTACAGATATTTCGAAGAAGTCACTGTGTTGTTCTCGTATATATTTAACAAGGTCTGAGGCATAAGAAAAGTCGCCATGATGGTATAAGCCAGCACCTGAGGGTAAGTCACCTCGTAATACCACCAGTCTTGAGATGCTATTTTCTTTGTAGTTATTGAGTAGTAAGTCAATATCTTGCGATGAAGTCCCGATGCAGGTGATATGTGCGGCAGTCGGTATTTTAGATTGATTTTGGATGTTGATGACAGTGTTTACGGTTCGGGATTGCAAAGAACCGCCAGCACCAAATGTGACGGAAAAGAACTCTGGTGCCATGACATCACAAATTTTATCCACTTCTTTATAAAGCTTGGCTTCGAATTCATTTGATTTTGGTGGAAAAAATTCAATACTGATGTTTTTCATAACTATAAAAATATATAAGGTTTTTTATATCCTACCCATTACAGCCAACTTTAGGAATAAGGGATTATATTATTTTGAATGTTTACTTTGTGAATAAATAACGGCATTATTATTGACTTAATTAATTCTTAGCGCATAAGTGCGAAAGTGACTATAGAGAGAAAGAAATGTTGGGAGACGTAACAAACAGTCTTAAACGGAAACAATTTGGTGTTATTTGTTTTGTAGAAATGTGGGAAAGATATGCATTTTATGGTTTTCAAACCTTATTTATGCTTTTTCTTACGTCACAACACATGTCAGAAAGTCAAGGTTATCTAATTTTTGGGATATTTTCAGGGTTATTGTGGATATTACCTACTTTTGGTGGCGCGCTTGCAGATAAAGTAATTGGCGTCAAGCGAGCTTTGATTGTGGGTGGCTTGTTATTAGCAACAGGATATTTGCTATTAGCGTTTTCGGACTCCATGCAGACATTTATGCTTGCGTTGGCATTTATTGTAACGGGGAATGGCATTTTCAAGCCAGCGCCTTCTGCGTTGGTGTCCTTGATTTTTAACAAGGATGCAACACAAAGCAAATCAGCTTTTACTTTATATTACATGGCGGTGAATGTCGGTAGCACCGTAGGGGGGATTGTGGGTCCTTATATCGCCCTTTACTCTAGTTATAAAGCGGCATTTTTTGTCGCATTTGTTGGGATGTTGTTGTCGTTGGGAAATTTATTTTTACGATTGAAGCTTCTTAAAGAAGTGAATGGTTTAAAAGATAACGCTCCGCTTTCAATAAAGATTGCCATAATCACAGTTGCATTTAGCGTGGTCAGTATTGTTGTGTGCTATATCCTGCTTAATTTGGAGGATATTACACCTTATGTCATTGTGGTCGTATGGGTGTTAGCATTGTCATATTTATTTATGCTGGCTTTTAAAACGGAAGATATAAAAAGCCGCATCAAACAAATTATTGGCATTATATTATTTATCGAAGCAGTCGCTTTTTTTGTGGTATATAACCAGATGTTCTCAACAATCACCATGTTTGCAAAACATAATGTGGTTAATTTTGTACTAGGCATTCCTGTATCACCGGCAACATATGCATCCTTGAATCCTATCTGGATTGTTGCGTTGAGCCCAATTATCGCATGGTTTTATATTGCGCTTAAGAGAGCAAACATTACTTTTGATATACTTTCAAAATATGTAGTTGGAACCATGCTTGCGGGGCTTGCCTTTATTAGTTTAGCGTTGGCTTCAACTTATTTTAATGTGAATGGTATGGTATCTGGAAATTGGTTGATTTTGTATTTTGCTTTGGGCTCTTTGGCTGAGCTGCTGGTCGCGGCAATGGGGTTTGCAATTGCTGCGCTTTATTTTCCAAAGGCAATTGTAAGTATTGTCATGGGTGTATTTATGATTTCCATAGCTCAGGGTGGAAATTTGACGGGAATAATCGCGCAGTACGTGGCGATTCCAGAGCGTTTTGATAGCAAGATGGCGTCATTAAATATATTTATTAATTATTTTTATATGCTGGGTATCGCGTGTGTCGCGATTGCTGTGGTGTATTTCTTTTTAGCCATTTATTTGCGTAAACTTGCTAGGAAACATGAGGTTGACTTAGGATAGCGTGTTGCTCGCTCGTTCATAGGGCTCGAACCAGATTTGAAATCAATGGAGGATGGGCAGAAATTTTTAACACAATTTCTACCGTTAATAGAAAAGCAGCTAAGCACCCATGATTACCTGACAGGAAATAAATTAACGCTTGCTGATATTTGTTTGTTAAGTTGCTTAGACCCTGCTGAGGTTATTGAGTTTAGCTTAAGTGAGTATCCTAGCATCACTAAATGGAGAGGTGGGCTTCAGAAACAAGCATTTTATAAAAGAGTTCACCAACATTTTGCGGAAGGGATGCTTTCTAAACTATAGACTTTCGCATCATTATGGTAGAATCTTTTCAAATTACTCCATTTTAAATAATTTATGGCAAGACGCAGAAAAAAATTACCTGAAGGCGAGTTTGAGGGAGAAATTCTCTCGCTTTCACATGAAGGAAGAGGTGTTGCCAAAATTGATGGTAAAACCATTTTCATTCAATTTGGTTTGCCTGGCGAAAAAGTCAAATTTAAATACACTTATACGCGGTC
>Ga0302132_10001737_pt1 | contig 12614 bp, 12 predicted proteins | sample CB9_321_MG_FD_203113 | JGI IMG/M metagenome (GOLD analysis project Ga0302132, IMG submission 203113) | Marine microbial communities from Western Arctic Ocean, Canada - CB9_32.1 | ecosystem: Environmental > Aquatic > Marine > Oceanic | place: Canada: Western Arctic Ocean | collected 2017-09-19
AACAATAATCAATAATAAAATGAGCGCTGTTATCAACAACGTTTTCTCATCTGCAGCAATGGATCCTTTCGGATCAAGAACTAACATCTTACAACCACTAAGCAAAGCAACCATAGCAATGGTAAAGACAGAATAGATAATATGACGAGTTTTAATCATGACATAAACTTGAGATGAAACAGCTAAGTTTTTCATCCTAACATATTCTTAAATCAAATTAATAGTATCCGGTTAATTTATTTTACTGCATACGAATAAACTGGTTATGTAGTAAACTCAGTGTTGATTATATAAAATTTTCTTGATTCACCTTACTTGATTTCGGTATAGTGCATGCAATCATCTCTCACAGAAACTCACTCAATGACTGCTTTAGAAAAGAAATCGACCTTCTCCTTGGCCTCCATTTATTCCTTTAGGATGTTTGGTTTATTTATGATTCTGCCTATATTCACCCTATATGCACACCAAATTAAAGGTGCCACCGTATTATTAATTGGGGTTGCATTAGGCATCTATGGATTAACGCAAGCCCTTTTGCAAATTGTATTTGGCATGAGCTCCGACCGACTCGGCAGAAAGCCGGTAATTATCTTTGGTTTATTACTATTCATCATCGGAAGTATTGTTGCAGCGGAGTCTCAAACTATCTATGGCATCATTTTAGGTAGAGCCATTCAAGGCGCGGGTGCTATTGGAAGTACATTGACTGCCATGGTAGCGGATACCACCCAAGAGGAAAACCGTATGAAGGCAATGTCCATAATTGGTATGACTATCGGCTTGTCTTTTATTGGCGCCATGATATTAAGCCCCATTTTAAGCAGCTTCATTGGGCTATCTGGTATTTTTTGGCTCACCGCACTCTTGGGTTTTATCGGCATTATTATCATATTAACCGTTGTGCCAACCTCTAATGAGCATCTCCTTCATCGAGACAGTGGAACCGTATCAAATCAAATGCTAAAGGTCATTACCACACCAGAGCTCGTAAGATTAAATTATGGTATCTTTGCTTTACATGCAATCCTGACGGCTCTTTTCATTATCATCCCGGTGATACTCACTTCAACCGTTGACCTTAGACCAGACTTACAGTGGATCATATACTTGCCGGTACTTATTTTGTCCTTTGTCCTCATGCTCCCCTTCATTATCATTGCAGAAACAAAAAGAAAAATGAAACCTATTTTTGTGGGTGCAACAATTTTATTAACTATGACTCAAGTGCTGCTACTTGGTTTTCATCATAATATTATCTCGATTAGTTTTATTTTACTTTTGTTCTTTGCAACATTTACTTTCTTGGAAGCATCTCTCCCATCTCTTGTATCTAAAATTGCCCCAGCTGGAAATAAAGGAACAGCCATGGGCATATATTCAAGCTTACAGTTTTTAGGCATTTTTGTTGGTGGTGTTTGTGGGGGAATCATTTATCATCACTTTGGCATGAATGGTATTTTTGTTTTTTGTGCCTTACTGGCCGCTTTATGGATACCTGTCTCTGCCTCAATGAAAAAGCCAAAACATTTGAGCTCTAAAGTCATCTCCTTGCCAAAAATAACTTCGGGAATCCAAGGTAAGCTAGCTTCCTTAAAAGGTGTTGCGGATATTATGGTATGTCCAGATGAGAATGTTGCCTATCTAAAAATTGATAAACTTCTCTTTGATGAAAAGGAACTGCAGTCTTTAATGAATCCAAGGTAAAAATAAGACTTGGCTAAAAAACGATTGAATAATGGTGGGCTGTCAGGGGATCGAACCCTGGACCTGCGGATTAAGAGTCCGATGCTCTACCGATTGAGCTAACAACCCAGATTCACTTATGAAAAAATATGACAGAGCTTAAAAATCACCTATTTCAAAAGCGGTTTTTAATGAAAGCAATCACTTTGACAGAGTCAATGTATATTGCGCCTTTAGGAAAGACGCTAAATTCAAGTCAGTGGGATTTCTTCTTGCTTTTCTTTCATCAAATCAGAAGTCGTCATGTCTAGCCGTTTTGCTGTGTCTTCAATTGTTTTCTTTGTATCTGAATAATCAGCTCTCACATCATCACTGAAATTATATTGAATCATTAAATTTTTTCGCTTATCAGAGCCACCCTTCATAATAAGATCTGGGTTAAATTGATAGTAAGCGTCTCATGATCTACACCTAACAATCCAAAATATAGCCCGTCATACTTATAATCACATTCAACAAGTGGGTAGTTATCAGGTCCTATGTATTAGTAAAAACCATTGAGGATTATTGAAAAATAGGCTATACCTTTAGGTGTCGTATATAAAAGAAAATAATTTGTATAAACATAAACAAGGAAATTGTATGAAAGTACTTAATATTGTGGCCTTATTTGTCACCATACTTGGTGCATTTAATTGGTTTTTAGTCTATGTGTTAGACTACAACTTAGTCTCTCATTTGGTTCACGGCTCTACTGCAAGAGTTTTCTATATTATAATTGGCGTTGCAAGCTTGTATTGCTTGAAGTTCTTACCTGTCGTTTATAGACAGAAATAGGACACCTGTTGGGTGATAAAGATCATGGTTGTATGCCGACTTGGTATATGTTAGGTAGTTTTTAACTTTTAAATATAACTATGAATTTCCATGTTCACAGAGAGAAAAGGAAAAAGAAAAATGGCAGCGGTAGCAAATAATTTAAATCATGTATCAACCCCATCTGTTATTGGTGTTGTGGGGCGCAAAGCGCAGCAATTGTTTAATGCTTATATCTTATCCCTTTCAAAAGCTCTATTTATAAGCATGTGGGGACATGACCCTAAAGCTCAAGCATATACCATTGCTATGATGAAATAGTGTTGATGATGTCACGTTTATTTATAAAAATCAAAAAATCCTATAAAAAAATGGCCCTTAAAAATGCTTATTTAACTAAACGCCAAATGCACGTAGGTATGTGGGGCTTTTAAACATTAACCTATAGGGTACCTCTAGTCATAGAGTTCTCTGATCGGATACACTTAAGCAATACTATTAATGACGAAACATTGTCATGACTGAAGACATTCTAACCGTTAAAAAACGGATTGTGATTAAAATAGGATCGACCCTGTTAGTTAATTCTCATTATTGTCTTAAACTTGCATGGCTTAAAAGTCTTACTGCCGATATTGCATCATTAATCCAGTTAGGCAAGCAAGTCATTGTCGTTTCTTCGGGCTCCATTGCATTAGGACGCGCAAAACTACATTTTAAAGACAAACCATTGCAATTACCTGAAAAACAAGCTGCCGCTGCTGTGGGTCAAATTGAACTTGCGCGCGCGTATGAGCGTTTATTTGCAGACCAAGGAATTCTCGCTGCACAGGTTTTGCTCACATTAAGGGATAGCGAGGATCGTCGTAGTTACCTCAATGCAAAGAATACCTTAAATACGCTTTTAGAATTATCCGTTGTCCCTATTATCAATGAAAATGACACAGTTTCTACTGCCGAAATTCGTTATGGGGATAATGATCGTTTAGCGGCAAGGGTTGCGCAAATGGTGGAGGCAGATTGTTTGGTTCTACTTTCAGATATTGATGGTTTATATACGGCAAATCCAAACACTTGTGCAGACGCTAAATTCATCCCCATTGTTGAAAAAGTTGATGCCAAAATCGAAAAGATGGCAGGGGAAAGCCATACGAATGTTGGTTCAGGCGGAATGAAGACAAAAATTTCTGCCGCAAAAATTGCCACAGCTTGTGGCGCTGAAATGATTATTTGTGATGGCAAGCAATGTGGACCCATTATAGCTCTAAGAAAAGGTGGCGTTTGTACTATTTTTAAAGCACAAACAACCCCACAAAAAGCGCGAAAAGGATGGATAGCACACCATCTTAACCCTGCGGGAAGTCTCGTTATTGACCAAGGTGCTGAAAAAGCCTTATGTAATGGCAAAAGCCTGTTAGCGGTGGGTGTGAAGCAAGTGCTTGGCTTATTTTTAAAAGGAGATGTTTTAAATATTCAAAATGAAGCAGGACAACCTATTGCGACAGGCGTTTCAAGCTATAGTGCTGAAGAGCTTACAAAAATAAAAGGACTGCATGGACGTGAAATTGAAGCGATTCTAAATTATTGTAGTGGGCAGCCCGTGATACATCGAAATAATCTAGTATTGATTAAGGATAAGCAAGATGGAAAATAAAGATCGGGTTGTCCAGTTATGCCAAGATGCAAAGATCGCATCCAAATCATTAGCCCTTGCCTCAGAAGAACAAAAAAATAAGGCTTTGTTTGCGATGGCAGAGCATATTATGCAGCATCAGTCACAGATTATATCTGCTAATACTCAAGATATGTCTTTGGCAAAACAAAAAGGATTGTCAGGTGCATTATTAGATCGTTTATGGTTAGATAAAAAACGGATAAAGGCGATGGCGGAAGGGTTGAAAGCGATTGTGAAGTTACCGGAACCGGTTGATAAAATTTTATCGCATTGGCAACAACCATCTGGACTCAAGATTTCTAAAGTAAGCGTGCCTATTGGCGTAATTGCAGTGATCTATGAGTCACGTCCAAATGTCACGGCAGATGCGGCTGGATTGTGCTTAAAGTCAGGTAATGCCGTGATTTTACGGGGTGGCTCTGAAAGTGCGTATTCTTCACGAGCTATTTTAAATTGTTTGAAACTTGGGCTAGAGCAAGCTGGTTTGCCAATACACGCTATCCAAATGTTGCCTAGCCAATCACGAAATATGGTGACGGAGTTGATTCAACAGGATCAATATGTGGATGTGATTGTGCCGAGAGGGGGCAAAACATTGATCAAGGCGTTGACTGAAAAAAGTCGAATTCCGCTATTCAAACATTTGGAAGGGCTTTGTCATACTTATATTCATCAGGATGCTTTGGTTGAGAAAGCGGTGAACATTGTTTTAAATGCTAAAATGCGGCGTACGGGTATTTGCGGCGCAACAGAAACGCTTTTGATTGATCGAAAAGTGATAAAAAGCCATTTCCCAAAAATAGTGGAAGCTTTGCTTGATGCGGGCTGTGAGGTGAGGCTTGATCAGATATTGAAAGGACACTATCCGAGTTTACCAACAGCGACGGTTGAAGACTGGTCAACAGAATATCTTGATGGAATTATTTCGGTGAAAGTGGTGGAGAATTTAGAGGAAGCTTTGGCGCATATTAACCAATATAGCTCTCAGCATACGGACGCGATTGTGACGGAAAATGATGACGTAGTGGCGCGATTCTTAACCGAAGTAGATAGCGCTATTGTGATGCACAATACCTCAACACAATTTGCCGATGGTGGAGAATTTGGAATGGGTGCGGAAATTGGCATTTCTACAGGAAAATTACATGCTAGAGGTCCCGTAGGTGTTGAGCAATTAACCACTTTTAAGTATCAAGTAAGAAGTGAGGGAGCAGTACGCCCTGCCTAACTGAAATGGAACATTGACAAATTGCTAAAGATGCGCTTAAATTATCGCATTGCATCAAAATGAAGGTACTTCGATAAAGGTGCATAAAGTTATTCAGATGAAGGCATTATTTTATAGGAGATAACCCATGTCAAAAACTGCAAAACTAAGCATTCCAGAGCTTGGTATTGAACTCGATTTGCCCGTATATTCAGGTACTTTAGGTCCAGACACCGTCGATGTTTCATCACTAGTGAAATCTGGAATTTTTACCTATGACCCAGGCTTTATGTCTACCGCTGCTTGTGAGTCAGCCATTACTTTTATTGATGGTGGAAAAGGGATTCTTTTGCATCGTGGTTATCCTATTGATCAATTAGCAGAAAATGCTTCTTTTATGGAAGTTTGTTATTTATTAATTCATGGCGAGTTACCGAATAAAGAAGAATTGAATGACTTTGAATATCAAATCAAATACCACACACTATTACACGAGCAGTTAGTTAAATTCTTTGCCGGATTTCGACGAGATGCACATCCGATGGCGATTATGGTGGGTATTGTTGGCGCATTGTCTGCTTTTTATCATGATGATTTGAACTCTAAAGATCCTGAGAATCGTTTAACTTCTGCTTATCGTTTAATTGCAAAAATGCCAACCATTGCAGCAATGTGTTATAAGCACAGCATCGGCATGCCTTTTATGTATCCGAGAAATGATTTAAGTTATGCGGGCAACTTCATGTATATGATGTTTGGAAACCCTTGTGAAGAATATATCCCGAATCCTGTTTATGTGGATGCGATGGATCGTATTTTCACCTTGCATGCTGATCATGAACAAAATGCCTCCACCTCAACGGTTAGATTAGCAGGATCAACAGGGGCGAACCCATTTGCTTGTATTTCTTCAGGAATTTCTGCTCTTTGGGGGCCTGCGCATGGTGGGGCAAATGAAGCTGTGATTAAGATGTTGGAAGAAATCGGCACGCCTGATAATGTGAACGCATTTGTTGCAAAAGCAAAAGATAAAAATGATCCTTTCCGTTTAATGGGCTTTGGTCACCGTGTTTATAAAAACTTTGACCCTCGTGCCAAAATCATGAAAGAATCCTGTGCTGAAGTATTAAAACAGACGGGTGATGCAGACAACCCATTACTGCAAATCGCCATGCGTCTTGAGACGATTGCACTTGAAGACCCGTACTTCATCGAGCGTAAACTTTACCCAAACGTTGACTTTTACTCTGGTATTATTTTGAAAGCTATTGGTATTCCAACAAGCATGTATACGGTAATTTTCGCGTTAGCAAGAACTGTTGGTTGGATTTCGCATTGGATGGAAATGGTATCAGACCCTAAAGGTAGGATCAGTCGTCCACGTCAGCTTTATGTTGGCGAAGTGCAACGTGATTTGATCGAGATTTCAAAGCGTTAATTTGAATCAAAAATTTTGTTTTCTGTTATTAAAGCCCAGTCAGTGTATTGGGCTTTTTTATTTTAGTTTGATCTCGTAGTATAGGATAAAGAGATTCATTACCTATATTTAGTCATGACCAACCGCATTGACCATTATTCCTCACTATTCAATCAAATAGATGATCAAACCCTTGTGATCACGGCAACCAGTCGCCTTGCAAAAGTATTGACCAAAGCCTATATCCAAAAAAGAGTATCAAAAAGTCAAGGCAAAATACTCTTGAATAACCCAATACAAAGCTTGCAAACCCTGACAGATCACTTGTGGCATCATTTAAGTATGGTTGATGGGGAACTTCCTATTGTCGTGAGTAAGCCGCAAGCGCATTTGTTATGGTTGAAAGCTATCTCGGATGATCCAGAGCAAATTCAATTCCAGTTAAATAAAACGGCACGTTTAGCCGCAAGCGCATGGCAAATATTGAGAGAGTGGGATTTAGATGAGGAAGTGCTTTTATCTGAAAAAGATAATAGTAATACGGAAGCCTTTCTAAAATGGTTATCTGCCTTTCAGCGTTTTATGGGAAAATGGATTATTGGCGTTGAGCGTTTGGGCTACTTAAGTCGGCATGCATTATTATCCTCGATATTCCATTACCAACGTGTGATCTATGTTGGATTTGATACCTTAACACCGCAATTTAAAAACTTTTGTGACATTTTAAACCAGTACGATATTTCTGCATCTGAATGGACATTAGCAGATAATAAACCTGAGATAAAAGCATACGGAATGCCTTCTGAAAATGATGAGTTATATCATGTTGCGGATCAAATTAAAGCATACTTAAAGCACTACCCGCATCATCATGTCGGTGTGATTTGCCATAGTTTACAAACTAAGCATAAAGCGATTACACGTGTGTTTGATGAAATATTAGGTGAACCGAATACTATTTCCGAAAATATTTCAAGACCTTATACCATATCAGGCGGAATGAGCTTATTTGACGTGCCGATTATCAACGATATGTTGGCGATTGTTAGCTTAAAGGTTGTCAGTGATTATGAGGTGATTAGTCAGGTTATACGATCACCGTATATTGAAGATGCGGGTGAGTATCAAGATGTTCGGGCATTGCTTGATATTCAGTGTCGGAAGTATCACTATCGCGAGATGAGTTTAGCAGAGTTATTGGGGTCACAAAAATTACCAGATAACTTCAAAGAGGTTTTACCTTGTTTGTATGTTTACCAAGATATTTACACGCAGGGTGAATATCCTTGGGCGACTTTTGTGGGCTTAGTGCTTAAATTATTAGCAGCCGTCGCATGGCCAGGATTACCTTCATTATCCAGTGAAGATTATCAGGCGGTTCAACAGCTCTATGCGTTATTTGACACCCTACAATCTTTACAAGCCGCCACCACAATCGTGACTTTTTCGGGTGGCATTCAGCAATTAAAACAACTCACACAGGAAACCTTATTTCAGCCTGAGAGCAACCATTTAGCACAAATTGATGTTCTTGGAATTTTGGAAGCATCGACTATTGTCTATGACCGTATATGGTGTTTGGAAATGGGTGAGAATGCTTGGCCTAGTGCTTCAAGTTCAAATGCGCTGATTTCCCCAAATATACTCAAACAATATGCCATGCCACATTGTTCTTCTGAACGTGAGCTGGCATTTGCGCAGCAGGTGACCCAGCGTATGTTAAGGCAAGCGCCTGTCGTTACTTTAAGTTATTGTTTATGGCAGGATGAGACAGAACAAAGCTTATCCCCATTATTTCAAGATATTGTAGTGGAAAATTTTCCTGAAGAATCTATTTCGACCCTAAGGCAAAGTGAGCACTTATTGGGTGAAAGCTTATCGAGTGAGCCAATGATGGGGCTTGTCAGTGAGGAAGACTATATTGCTGAAATGAGCGAGCATGAGTTGAAGGAGATGAAAGGCGGTAGCCAAATTCTGCAATCTATGGCGCAATGCCCTTTTAGATCAGCTCTAAAACACCGTTTGAAGTTGGATGCTTTTCCCGAATATATGACGCCATTAGATGCCATGCAAAAAGGAATCTTTGTGCATGCTGTTTTAGAAGGTGTGTGGCGTGAAATAGGGTCTTCAAAAACACTACAATCATTATCTGATGCCATGCTTTGTGAAAATATTGAACATTGTGTGGAGAGCGTTGTGACTAAATATGAACGGGCCATGCCAAAAACATTACGCTATTTATTGAAAATTGAAAAAATGCGTTTAATAGATATTATCTTCAGGTGGCTAAATTATGAAAAGCAACGCGTTGAAGAGTTTGACGTCGTCGCTTTTGAGCAACCTTTTGTTGCAGAAATCGATGGGTTAACTTTGAATCTTCGCATTGATCGTATTGATCAATTAGCCTCAGGAAATTTGGTGGTCATTGATTATAAAACCTCAAAAAATTTAACCATTCAATCTTGGATCAACAGTAGAGTCAGTGAGCCTCAGCTGCCTATTTATGCTTTATTTCAAGATGCTGATGCCATTGCTTATGCGCAGGTTAATAATGCAAATATGGAATTAAAAGCTATTTCAGATGTGCCAGAGTGGATTACCGATAAATTGCCAAAAACCATCGGAGAGGATGGCAAGGTAAAAGAGTTCGATAGCTGGACTGAGATTAAAAGTTATTGGAAAGAGCGATTATCGCAGCATGTAGAAGCTTTTAAGAGTGGTGATATCCAGTTAATTCAAGGATCTTGCGAGTATTGTGATTTTATGGATATTTGTCGAGTAGATAGTTATACGTAATGGTTCGTACTCGGGCTATTTAATGAAATACTGCGTATAAATTTGATCAATATCTTCCCAACGATCATCATCATGGGGTAAAAGGTGTGCTGAGAGGTAGTCACGTTCACTATTAAAAGAAATCACATCATTTTCAACGGCGTAGATTTCAATAAGTTTAATGCGTACGTCAATACTGTCAGGGTAGGTATTAAGTGTGGATTGTAAGCAAAGTTTCGCATCTTGTGTATTCCCTTCTTCAAAAAGAATCATTGCTTCAACCAGCGCTTCATTGACATTTAGGTTAATGGGGTTGTCACCATTTACAATAAAGTTCGGCTCAATGTTTGTATCACTGGGTGTGCCACCCGTAAAGCGTTGTTTGGCAAGATCGGCTGTTTGATATTTTGCTTTTTTACGTTTTTTTCTCCAGACAAAAAGCAGTAATATGAATAAGACAATTGCCACACCCCATCCGATTTTATTTTTTTCATCGGCTTTCACTAGCTTATCATCTAGTTGGGTATTTTGTGTTTTTAGGGTGTCGATCGTGACATCTATCACTTGCTGGTAATGTTGGTATTCTGATCTCAGCTGTGTGTTTTGTTTCTCTAGCTGTTGTAATTGCATGGGAGTAGGGCTAATGGTGTTACTTGATTGCGATACTTGTTGTATGGGTTCTGGTTTGCTAACGGATTGTGTTTGAACGGGCTTAAGATATGCTTTTTGTGAGTGGTTAAAGAGTTTGATGGCATCGCTGGCTTCAGTAGAAGAAGTGGGTAGTGTCAGAGATTGCCCGCTTTGTACAATATTATCATTGATGCTTGGGTAGCTTTCCTGATTCAATCCTTTGATTGCAACAATCATATTAGCCGTTGAAACTTGGCTGGGTTTGTTTTTACTGGCAATACGCCAAAGGCTATCACCAGACTTCACCGTATAGCCGGTTAAGGCAAAAGCAGAAAAGGGGATTAAACAAATCAAACCAACGGTAAGGCTTTTCATAAATCTTTGAGTCAACACGTAACACTCCCATAGTAATGTGTATTTCAACAACTTATTCTAATAAAATTATGGGCGTGTGCCTATTTGTTATTAAGGGTATATCAAGAATAAGCCAGAATATTTTTAGAGATTAAGGATAAACAGAGTTGTTTTCCAGAAGTTAGGAATTCTGATGTTTGCTCTAGCTGTAAATTATTTGCCATAAGGTTTGGTGCTTGATCTATCGTATAGCTATTTGTTGAGATAACTTCGATCAATTGCACTGTTAATACATTGACTTTCATAAAGCTCACACTAAAGTGAACAAGAGTAAATGCAAAGGTTTCCTTTGCGTACTATGTATTGATCAAAGAGCATAATATTAACAATAACGATTAATGTATCATGGGCTTATAATTTGGTATTTTAGAGTTTTAAGTGGAATCATATATATTCATGCATTCCAATAAGTATTCATAACTCAAAGGCACAAAAAAACCATAAAAAATACGGAAGCGATAACAAAAAAAAGGACACGCCCCGAGTTGGGGAATAATTAGGTTACTGGCTCGAAAGCAATTTTAAGTCCAACCACGGAATCAAAACAACACAATAAGCATCTGGGTTGTCGCCCATGAGATCGTCAAACAGGAGCAACGACAAAGCGACGTTTTTTTGCATACCGCTGCGAGACAGGGAGAGGCGAAGCCGAGGTCGAGTAGTCCTCAGAAGGGCTGCCTTTCGGCTCCATTGAGAGATTGTGCGTAGCGCTTCGATCTTTGGAAGCTGGAAGGTATTTCCCAGCCCGTAGAGCCATATACGCAGTACTGGCTTTCAAAAACGAGACTGTAGGCTTGTTTTTTGGAAGATCGGTACGGAGGTGGGCGTCTGAGGCAAAACCATCTGCGAGGGTAGTGATTCGATTTTGGCAGGAGCCAAAATCTGGTTCTGTCGCAAATTCATATTGATCTCAAAGTGAGCTATCCTTACAGTATGATTAAACATGGAAAAATATGATGCTTGATTTCAAATGGCGCCATTTTCAGGAAGATATAATTATGATGTCTATTCGTTGGTACCTTTCATATTCGCTCAGCTATCGAGATATTGAAGAGCTTATGCTTGAGCGTGGTATTTATGTGGATCACAGCACCGTTCAACGTTGAGTCCAAAAATACTCTATTGAGCTTGAGGAATCATTTCGGAAGAAGCATAAACGCAAAGAACCCTATGTTAGCTGGAGAATAGATGAAACGTATATAAAAATTAAAGGAGTATGGTTCTATTTATATCGCGCAGTTGATAAGCATGGCGACACACTTGAGTTCATGCTTTCAGAGCATAGAGACGAAGAAAGTGCTTTTAATTTTTTGCGTAAATGTATAGGCAATCACGGCCTTCCTAAGAAAATCACAATTGATAAAAGTGGCGCCAATGAAGCCGCTTTAGTATTGCTTAATTGTTTCCTGTATTTGGAAGGTCTTTGGCCTCATATTTGGGTTGAAGATCGTCAAATAAAATACCTGAATAACATCATTGAGCAGGATCACCGCTACATTAAACGGCGAACCAACCCCATGCTTGGATTTAAATCTGTCGCGTCTGCTGAATCAACTATAGCTGCTACGAATTAATAAATATGCTTCGAAAAGGTCAGCATGTTGATGCTGAGAACATGACTATCTTCGAACAATTCCACGGACTTGCTGCATAGCTGCGCCCACGATAAGTCAGTTTCGTCTTTCGTGCGCTGCGTTTATGTGTTTGCGACAGAACCTAAAAATGAACCACGCCTAAAAAGTTAAGTTAACGGTACCCCAGTTTTTACTGATCCAATCAATATTGCCGTTTTATCATCTTTGATACATGATTCCTTCTCAAAAATATTTATTTCTGATACTAAGTCACTTAAAGATATCTGAGATGTCTCATGTTTTTTTGAGCGTAACTCTTGAATGATCCTTTCTTTACCAAAAAATAATTCTCCATCCTGTGCTTCACTCAAGCCATCTGTATAAACAAAAATAGATTGAATATCTGACATATCTAAATTA
>Ga0302132_10001741_pt1 | contig 12599 bp, 9 predicted proteins | sample CB9_321_MG_FD_203113 | JGI IMG/M metagenome (GOLD analysis project Ga0302132, IMG submission 203113) | Marine microbial communities from Western Arctic Ocean, Canada - CB9_32.1 | ecosystem: Environmental > Aquatic > Marine > Oceanic | place: Canada: Western Arctic Ocean | collected 2017-09-19
AAGAATAGACAGTGTTTTAAAAGAGGTAAATGCTTTGTCTGACTCGATGTTTACTGTCCCAGATATGTATAAATCAAAAAAGAAAACAAATTTAGGAAGTTCAGGTGCATCTTTTCCCTCAGGAATAAGCTCATATAAAAGAACTGGATCGAAGAGAGGTTACTTCTCTTCACCGCCCAGATTAAAAAATGATGACGATTCTAGAGAAGAAGATCAGTCAATTGAAAATCTTTCAGATTTGTCAGATAAACAAACTACATCTAGTGGGACATTTTCGAAAAGAAAAGACATATTTAATCGATAGAGTAAGGTGTAATAATGAACAAAACCCTTTATGACGAAGCCGTAGCCGACGCGCAAAAACTTAGAGAACTGGCTGAAGAAACAGCCAAGAATCGAGTTGTTGAAGCTGTAATGCCTCAAATACGTAGCTTAGTCAATAGAAGAATTTTAGGTGAAGATATCGAAATCGGCGACATGATTATGCCCGATGAGGAAGAGGAACAGACACACGTTGATGTTTCTACTTCCGATGATCAATCACCAGTCGTTGGAATCGATGTAACAGGAGATGTTAATATAAATCTCGATGTTGATGACAATGAAGATGATGATGATGATTTAGAACTTACTGACCGCATGGCAGAAGCACTAGATTGTTTAATCAAGGGGGAGGTTTCTCCCGATGACGCTCTCGAAGAGAGGGTCAACACGCTTCATAATCAGGTGAAGCGCTTAAGAGAAGTGTTTAGTGTAATCAATGAGAGTGATCTTAGTGATTCTCAGAAGCGAAGATTGGAAAAAAGTTTTCAATACTGTGTAAGAGAAGCATTAAAATTACAATCGGAGGTTATAATTACTGAACGTAAGACTCAAGAGAGGCTTGAGCGAAGAATGACGGAAACAATAAAGGAGATGAAACACATGTCAAAGTCAAATCGTCGTAATATCTTCGATTTCCTTTTCGAATCAGAAGAGGAAAGAGGCATGCAGGAGACTGAGCTTGAAGAAGCTGAACTCTCTCTTGAACTCACAGATGATGAGCAAGAGACACTCGTAGGCGCTGATGAACCAGATGCTATTGATGCTGCACTTGAAGATATACTAGGAGACCTAGAGGTCTCATTAGGAACAGAAGAAGGTGGTGAAGAAGCTACCGAAGAAGAAGGGGATGAAGATCCCTTTGCTGAAGAAGAAGATGAAGATCTTGCTCTTGCTGGTGACGATGTTGCCATGGAAGAAGTTTACGAGATCGACGAGAATCTTCTCAAGCGAGAACTTGCTAAGATGTCAAAACTAAGAGAAGAAGCCGCGCCTGAAGATGCTGATCCATCTGTTCAGCACGGTGGAGAAGTTCTTGGTGATGTTATTTTAGATATTGATGAGGATGACCTTATTAATGTTCTTGCTGATGAGATCGGGAATACAGACGTACCAAAAACAAATACTATGGTTGCTGTTGAATCTCGTCGTCGTCGTAGCTCAAGACGTTCGTCTTCTGCATTAACTAAGCAGCTTCGTGAAGCTCGTAAGGTAAATGCTCGGTATAAAGAAGCAGTTGCAGGCCTTAAAAACCAGCTTGTTGAAATGAATCTTTTTAACGCTAAACTTCTTTACGCAAACAAACTTATGCAGAATAAGAACTTAACAATGAAGCAGCAGAAGGCAATTGTCGAAGCACTTGATAACGCTAAGACCCTTCGTGAAGCTAAGCTTCTTTTCAAGAGCCTGTCCGAGTCCCTCACTCGACGTTCAAAGGGTTCTAAGATTAATGAGGGATCATTACGGACTTTCGGATCGTCTTCCAGATCAACACGCTCGGCTCAGCCGAATTCTAATGGTGTTGAGGTGGATCGATGGGCAGTCCTCGCCGGATTACCTGGCAAGAACTAACCATTAGACCATTATCAATAAAAGGAAAAAACAATGTCTAAACAATTTTCATTAGATCAGTTGACAGAAGGGATTCGTCAGAGACATCTGGGATCCCAGAATCGTCAGTTGGTCGAGAAGTGGTCCCGCACGGGCCTGCTTCGAGGACTTGGTGGTGTTCATAGAGAGAACATGTCACGTCTTCTTGAGAATCAGGCTTCACAAGCCCTGAGAGAGTCTTCAACTCTTTCTGGCGGAAGTGCTGGTCTCACATCATCTGGTAATATGGCCGGATTTACAAACATCGCGTTTCCAATCGTCCGCCGAGTTTTCGGTGGTTTAATTGCTAACGAGCTCGTGTCTATTCAGCCGATGAGTCTTCCTTCCGGACTACTTTTCTATCTGGATTACACACGCGGCTCAGCTGCTGCAGGTGAAGGATACGATACTTACGGTTCAGGTTCTTCCCTTTATGGAAGTCCAGCTGGTAAGGGCGTTCGTTCCGGATCACAAGCAGTTGGTGGTATGTACGATCTCGCTGGTTCAGGCTTTACGCGTGTTCACCATGTTTCTGATGCTATTAGTATTACAGCTTCAGGATCTTTCTCGGGTACTAACTCATTCCTAAACCAAGCCGCAGCTACTTTACATGCTACAGGTACAGATGGTAAGCTTATTCAATTCGATCCTCAGCTCACAACTAAGATCGAAAGTAGCTCACCTACACCTGGTGGTGCTGTTGGTAACGATGTCTATGTTGCTTACTTTATAAGCCTCGACTCGACTGATTTTGCAACTGCAGATCTCAGCCTTGTTAAGGAGTGGACACTCGGTACCGGAACAGGATGGAAAACAGTTGACGCTGATATCCAGCCAGGAACATCGGCCAACGTGCGTCGTCTCAATGAACTTGGAACGTACTCAAACAGTCAATGGGTACCAAACCCGAACGTTAGTCTTGGCGACGCCAATGCAGTTGTTAAGATGATCCTTTCAGGAACAGTTTGTGATCAAGCCAATAACGTTGTAGGTAAAGCACTCGTCGACGGTACACTATGTTCGTTCCCAATTCAAGCGAGTAATGCTTCCGCTGATGCCGGAACACTTGTCATACCTGCTTTCGAGTCTAACTTCGGCTCAGACCCTGATCCAGCGATCCCAGAGATCGATATCAAGGTTGAGTCTATCGCAGTTGTGGCAAATACACGTAAACTGCGTGCTCGTTGGTCTCCAGAGCTTGCTCAGGACCTGAATGCTTATCACAGCCTTGACGCTGAGGTTGAGCTTACTCAGATTCTTTCTGAGCAGATTGCTCTGGAAATTGATCGTGAGATTCTTAATGATCTTCTCATGGGCGCCGGCGCTGCCAACTATTATTGGTCACGCGCTCCAGGTAAATTCCTTAATAAGGAAAGTGGTGCAGAAGTTCTTGCTTCTGGAACCACAGCACCTGGCCCAGCCTTCCGCGGCACTGTTCGCGAGTGGTATGAGACGCTTACTGAGACAATCATCGATGTTGCTAACCAGATTCATCGCAAGACTCTCCGCGGCTCCGCCAACTTTATTGTTGTCGGACCAGATGTCGCTACGATTCTTGAAGCTTCTGTCATGTACAAGCCAAGTTATAGTCTTGACGGCGACGGACAGGTAAGCGGTATGGTTCTTGGTGCTGACAAGGTTGGTACTCTTAGTAACCGCTTTACGGTCTATAAAGATCCTTACTTCCCACGGAATAAGGTACTTGTTGGCTATAAGGGCGGAAGCTACTTGGAGACTGGCTATGTATATGCTCCATACGTACCATTGATCGTCACACCTACGATCTTCGCGCCAGAGGACTTCACACCCCGCAAGGGAGTGATGACTCGATACGGTAAGAAGATGGTTCGTTCCGACTTCTACGGTACAGTTACGTGCACTGACATGAACATTATTTAATCCAATTAGATAAGTTCAATTTTGAATCTAAGGCACCCCTTCGGGGGTGCCTTTTTTATTATAGAAAATAGACGTTAGTTCTTATTAATTAGATAGTTATAAAACGTGATGGAAAAAAGAAGAACCAGAAGAGATCGCCTTACTATTTTAAAAGATTTAGTAGAAAATCTTGAAGATAGGGATGTAAAGCTCAAGCGCGATATGAAACTTTTTGAAGATTTTTTCATAAATTTTCCGATACCAGTGACTATTTGGGCTATTTCTAGCGATGGGTCAGTGATGTCTCAAAGAGGAAACGGTCTCGTTACTGATAAAGCATCTTCTCTAGAAGATTTGTTTTGTGAGGGAAATGTAAAAAAAGTATGTATCGATGCGCATAGAGAGGCTTTAAAAGGAAGTCCAGTTCAACAAATAATCAAGAATAATGATAGAGTTTATTATGTCTCTATTATACCAAGAAGAAACGACGCAGAAGAGATCTCAGGAGTGCTTGGTTTATCTTGGGATATAACTTCTAATCATGTAATATTAGAAAATTTAAATGATATTCTTAATATTTCTTCGTCTAAAAAAGACGATGATTACCAACTTATCAAAGACTTAGCTGAGTCTTCAATAAAGACAAGTAGATTGAATTCTTTAGCACTGCTTGATAAGAGTAAAAAGTAATGTCGACAAATGATCAAAACGGATGGAACGAGTACTCACGTCTAGTCCTCAAAGAGCTTGAGACACTAACAGATGGTATCGATACACTTAATCAAGAAATACAAAAAGTTAAGCAAGAAATAGTAAAAATACAAGTAAGAGAAGACAAAGTTGATGAATTGCGTTTATGGAAAGAAAAGATAGACGAAATAGCATCACCCAGTCAATTAAGTAATGTAATTAATGAAGTTGAAGAGCTTAAAACCTTCAAAACAAAAGCAGTCACAATTTTCGCTGTTGTTCAATTTATAATGGCGATTGGTGTCTGGCTATCTAAAGTTTAATCTTAACCAGACAGATAAAGGAGAAAAAATGTCTGATTCAAAATCAACACCAGAAACTAAAAAGACAACTACAAAAAAAAGCACATTAAAAACAAAAAAAGTTACCCCAACCCCAGTAACTGATGATGTCCAACAAGTTGCTCCTACACCGAAAAAAGAAGCCCCTACTTCACGTGTTAGAAATAGAAGAAGAGGCTAATTGATTGATCAACTGAATGTGTCGCAGATAATTAGCCTTAGGAGGTATTGATATGGCTAAGTTCATAGACACATTCAGCCCAACACCGTTTTCTTTTTTTGATACTGACATCGATTTTCAAAAAGAAGCTGATTCGATAATTCCTTTTGTCAAGAGAAAACTAGGCGATGATATCCTGTCTGTCGAGCTAACAAAACGACAGATATGGGCATGCTTTGAAGAGTCTATGCTCGAGTATAGTTCGATCATAAATCAATATCAGGCAAAATCACAATTGGCCAACCTTCTTGGAGGCGCAACTGGATCACTTGACGGAACTGAGCAAAAATTCCCAAGAGAAAATTTGGAGTTTATGCTTCGAAGAGCTGAACCTTATTCCATGGAAGCAGGAATGGGTGGCTCATACAATATGCTATCAGGATCTATTTCGCTTGAAAAAAATAAGCAAGACTATGATTTGTATACAGAATTAAAAGATGGAGACGGTACTGCTTTATTTGACCGGTCAGAAAATGATCCCAAGTCAAAACTAAAGGTGATGGAAGTATTTCATTTTAATCCTCAAGCAGCATATAGATTTTTTGATTCGACATCAGCTATCAATTATCTAAATAATGAATTTTCTTTTGAATCATTCACTCCAGAGACAGTATTTTATGTACTTCCAGTTTTTGAAGACGTTCTTCGAGCTGGCCAGATGGATCTATCTAACAGAGTTAGAAGAAGTAATTACTCGTATAAAATTGTAGGGACAAAAATAAGAATATTTCCAATACCTACAAATAATGATCCAAAAAAATTATGGATAAGAGTTCATTATTCCCCTGATCCTCTCAACCCAGCGTTTGAAGACTCTTCAATTTATGGAGTTAGTAATTTATCTAATATACCGTATGGTCGTCTTTCTTATGAAAAGATAAATTCAATTGGTCGACAATGGGTAAGACAATATTCTCTCTCATCATGTAAAGAACTTTTGGGAATGGTTAGATCTAAGTTTCAAACAGTGCCAATACCTGGCGCAGACTTAACACTCAATGGTGTAGACCTAATATCTCAGGGAAGAGAGGATAAGTTAAATTTAAAGACGTCGCTCACAGAAATGCTTGAAGAACTGACTTATAGTAAGATGTTAGAAGATGAAGCAGCAGCAGCCGATGCGCTACAAAGAATTTTAAGAAATATTCCGATTCCTAACGGCCGCGCCATTGTGATGGGTTAAGTAGATGGCTAGACTATTTGTAACTCCTCGTGAAATTGATTTAATATCTGATTTAACTAAAGAAGTAATTAAAGATATAACAGGTCAAAAAGTCTTTTACTACAGAGTGAGAGAAGACTTAACAGATATACACGATGTTTATGAAGAAGCAGCCAATAAAATTTTTGATCCTCCTGTAGAAATCGCAGCCCGTGTTGAGTATTTACCAGAAGAAATTCGAACAAACAACTTTGGTTCGGAAGAGTTTTACACAATTAATGTATTTTTTCACGAAAGAGACCTTTTAGATCGAAATATTGATGTTCGAACCGGCGATTATTTTAGTTACGGAGACACTTTTTTTGAAATTACAAGTGCTATAGTAGAAAGTAATGCTTACGGCCAAATAGAGCACAGTATAGGTGTTAAAGTTACCGGTAAGCAAGCGCGCCAAGGACAAATAGATGTGACACCACACGGCCCAACTAGTGAAAGCTACTCAGACGACGATGCTGTACAAGATACATTTGTGCAACAGCGCGGGTCAGAAACGAATAACTTAGGCGAGACAGGAGATATACGTCAGCTGCAAAAAGATAATAAACTTGATGCACCAATATCAGGTCCACACGAAGTATCACCAAAAGGTAGCGCAACTACCACAGATTCATCTTTTTACGGTGATAAGGACTGTTAATGTCAACAAGAAATTATAAAAATAGAAATGATAGTTTTTCTTCTCCCACAGGCTTAGAAGGCGCGAACATCCCAGAAGACTTTGACCTACCTCCTTGTAGTATTGAAGACGTTGATAGAGCACTTTTTAAACTTTTTAATGAACAACTTCCTTTTAATTACAAGCATAAAAAAGGAACAAAGCGTGCACCTGTAATATTTGCAACCGGTGAAAGATTTGCAATTTTAAGACGAAAAAAGCCGCTTAGAGACAAGAGTGGTGTATTAATTTTGCCGCTTGTTTCCATAATGAGGACGGGAGTAGCACAATCAGCAACCATGGGCGCTGCAACTGCTCAAAATACTCCGATAACAATTAAAAAGCGTCTTGCTAAAGAAGATCCACTTTATCAAAGACTTTTAAATAAAGAAAATATTCAAAATTCAGATGATTTACCTGGAAAAAATTCCCTGGACAGCGGCGATATCGCATCCCACCCGGGCGAGAAACTTAATTATAGCAAAAAAGACGCATCCCCTGGAAAGATAGCCAGGCGATCAGGCGGTGTGCAAGTTGATGTATCTAGTAGAAGAACTAAGTCAGTAAGTCCTGAGTTAGGGAACAATATATATGAAATAATTGAGATACCCCCACCAAAGTATTACACTGCATCATATAACGTAACTTTTTGGACTCAGTATACTACACAAATGAATGATATGCTAAACGCACTAATGTCATTATACCAGTCCTTTTCTCAAAGAACTTTTCAAATAGAAACAAGTAAAGGTTACTGGTTTGTCGCATATGTTGGTGATAATCTCACACCGGGAAATAATTTTGATGACTTCACAGATAGTGAGAGATTAGTAAGATATTCTTTTGATATAACTGTACCTGCTTATTTAATAGGGTCAACATATCCAGGGGCCCAAAAGACATTGAGACGATTTATATCCGCACCTTCGATCTCTTTTGACGCGTTGGTTGTCAACAAGGAATTTGACACTCAAACACCAAGCGGAATTGTATCGTCAAATGCTAACGATTACATTCTAGAAGACATTAGAACAGTTAATGAATCTTTACCCGGACAATCAATTGCGGGATCTTCTGCAGCCCATTCCGATTCCCGCGGTATATTTAAACAAAGAGACGCGTCACAAGTAACCAATAGAGACATCAATGGTGACTTAGTAGGTGGCGCAAGATCAGACGACAACAGAACAAAAATTATTGAGGTAGATGTTGATCCATTTACTGGAAAAAATGTTAGAAAAAAGTTACATGTCAAGACACGGACAAACAGGAAAGGCGAGACTGTTTTACGTGAAGCACTTGATTAGTTTTTTGACATGAAGATGATACTTATCATAGGGACAGATCGCTCTAGGAGATATAATGGCTGAACAAACATTTCGTTCACCTGGTTTTTTTGAACAGGAAATAGACCTTGCACCAAAAAAGATTGAACCTACTGGTGTTCCGGCGGGCATCATAGGCACTGCCGAAAGAGGTCCGGCATTCGTACCCGTTAAAGTCGGGTCATTCACAGATTTTACAACAAGATTCGGAACTTTGGACTCGAACAGATTTGGGCCATATGCAGTTAGACAATGGCTCATGAATAGAACGTCAGCGACGTACTTAAGAGTTCTTGGCGCGGGCGCAAACGAAACTTCTTCTGATATCACAACTACCAGAGTAAAAGGAACTGTTAAAAATGCAGGATTCTATATATCTGGCGCGCTCGGGCCAAACGGAAACGAGCGGCTTGTAGGCGGTGTTCAGTTTTTAGCAGCTACCCATCAACCCGAGGCCAATGAGTTAAAGGCTTATCCACAGTTTACAGATAACCCGTCCTTTTCAGTTGACGGAGCCGGAGACGACTTTGCAAACCTTATTAGAGGGGTAATTTTTACTGCCACAGGGTCGAAGTGTGAAATCTTAAGCTATGATAAGTTCTATACGCATACCAACACAAGCTCACATACAGGTGACTTCTGTAAGCAGGCAGCAAAACCTGGAGCTATCGGTGGACCTCTTTCTGAAAATAAATACTTTAAGATTGTCATAAGCTCTTCTTCAGGGAAGGGATGGTCCAATGATGAGGGCTTCGCAGGCATTCGAATAATTTCTGCTTCTCTTGATCCTAAAGATGGGCAGTATATTGCTAAGGTTCTCAATACTGATCCTCTTAAGTTTCAAGAGTATGAGCATCTTCTTTATCTTGACTACGCTGTTGAGCATGAACTTTGTCCTGTATTATATCAAACAGACGGATTGCAGCACACAGTAGGTTTACTAAGCGGTTCTGGTGTAAACGGATCAACTGCTTCCGGCGAAAGAAGTCTTTTCTTCAATCAGGCTTTCGGCAAATATGATACGAGATACACAACACCCAGAACTACTCAGTTTATATCTCAGCCGTTCGGTAAGAAAGAATATGATTTATTCCACTTTGAGACGATATCAGACGGTGCATACGGAAATGATAAATTTAAAGTCTCCGTTGCGAATATTCGAGCTTCAACTGATCCTGCTAACAAGTTTGGTACTTTTGAAGTCCAAGTAAGATCTTTTACTGATAAAGACACAAATGTACAAATTTTAGAACGCTATCCAGAGTGTAGCCTTAATCCCAGATCTGATAGATACATTGCTAAGCTTATTGGAGATAAAAAAGTCAGATATGACTTTGACCAAGAAGATGTCGATGAAAGAAGACTCGTTATCAGCGGAAAGTATCCGAATCTATCATCCAGAGTTCGAATTCGAATGCACAGAGATGTTGAGAGTGGAGACGTTCCTCATGATTCCATGCCATTCGGCTTCAGAGGCTTACCTGTTCTTAAGACAACAGACACTCTGCACGATGGACAACAAAACCGCGGAAAATTAAGTTTTGATGATGTCAACATAGGCGAGATCAACCCAAGAAGACTTACAACAATCACAGGTTCTCATGATGATCCCGGCGAGACACCTACACATTGCTTGACATCCTCTATCGTGCCACCTCTTCCGTTTAGATTCAAAGTAACTCGTGGTAAAGCAAGCACTTCAGCATCCCCGCGTATTGTAGGTGATCCAGGGACTAATGAAAGAGTTGATCAAAGACTCTATTGGGGTGTAAATAACGTATCTATTCCCACAGCGACGGCAACCGATAACCCTATTTTAAACTCTAACGACGGCACAAGACAAAATCCTTTAATTGCAGCATACACAAAGTTCCAGGGAATTCCAAAGCTAGATACTCTAGTCACAGGATCAGGGGCAGATATTTTCAATGCTAATAAATTTACTCTAGCACGAGTTGCACTAGGAAACGTTACCGCCAATAATGAGCTGAAAGAAGTATTTACATGGCTCACAGGATCTGCCCGCGAGCACATGCTCGAGGCAGCTTATATTAGAAACGGAACACCAGACAGAAATACTTACACAATCGATGACAGAACAGCTGCAGGGGCCAATCGATTTACTTTGGCGTCTCTAATCCAGACAAGCTCTATTCTATTCAATAGATTCACTGAATATGCTAAGTTTACAAACATCTTTTACGGAGGTTTCGATGGTGTTAATATCCTCGATAAAGACGCATATTACTTCAGAGACAGAGCATTCTCAGTAGACACCGGTGGCAAAGCCACTGATGGAGATCCTAATGTTGGATTAGCAACCATCGGAAGCACTTCTGATAACCAAATGGGCGAGGGCCGAAGAGCTAACTCTAATGCTTCTTACATAAGAGCAGTTGAGATAATGACAGACCCAGTGGCGTCTGATATTAATATTCTAGTCACACCCGGTGTTAGAGATCCATTCGTTACAGACCATGCACTTCTTCGTACTCAAGCTTACTCTATGGCAATATATCTCATGGACTTAATCAAGTACGATGAAGATAAAAATAGACTGTACGATGATAGCACAGCAAGAGTTGATGTTAGAGAAACATCTGAGCATTTTGATTCGCGAGCATTAAATAATAACTACGGCGCGACATATTTTCCAGATGTTAATATAGACGATTCTACAAATAACACACAAGTAAAAGTACCTGCATCAGTTGCTGCACTTGGTGCTATGGGTTATAACGATGCTAGCGCAAACGTTTGGTTTGCACCAGCTGGGTTTAATAGAGGATCACTCACTTTCGTATCCAACATTGAAAGCAGACTGACATCTGCTGATAGAGATACACTTTATGATGCAAGAATCAATCCTATTGCAGTTTTCCCAAATTCAGGATTTGTAATCTTTGGACAGAAAACACTCCAGATAACAAAATCAGCCCTGGATAGAGTAAACGTTAGAAGATTGATGCTTGAGGTTAAGCGTCGTGTTGTACGCGTCGCTGACAGAATTCTGTTTGAGCCGAACACTCCGGCAACACGAGCAATGTTCACAGGGGCTGTAATACCAGAATTGGCATCGATCCAACTTCAATCAGGCATAGAACAGTTCAAGGTAGTAATGGACGATTCTAATAATTCAGCAGAAGACGTTCAAAACAATAGACTAAACGGAAGAATCGTTGTTGTTCCAACTAGAGCAGTAGAGTTTATCTCTATAGACTTTATCATAACAAACAGTGGCGTGGACTTCGAGTAATGCATAAGTAGAATAGAGAGATTCAGGAGATAACTCAATGGCAGAAAAAACATTTTTAAGCCCAGCTGTTAGCACGAGAGAAATCGATCTCAGCCAGCCAACGACCGTACAGCCTTCAGGAACTCCTGCTGGCATCGTCGGCACAGCACGCCGTGGTCCTGCTTTCGTACCGGTAACAGTAGCCACGTGGCAAGACTTTGTTGCAAAATTTGGCAACACCGACGGAGAAGCTTTTGGTCCTTTAGCCATGTACGAATGGATGAAGAATTCAAAGGCGGGAACTTATATAAGAGTTCTTGGCGTTGGTAATGCAAAATCTCGAGCTTCATCCGGAAAAGTTACAAACGCAGGTTTTGTTGCAGGCGCTGCACTGCCCCAGCCTAATGGAACAGTAGGCACTTCAGACAAAGCCCATGTTGGCGGCCAACTTGGAAGAGCTTATGTCTTAGGCTGCTTCATGTCCCAGTCAGCCGGCTGCAAGATTTTCTCAGATGCAGGCCTCCAGTCCGGAGAAGCTGGCCCGCTCTCAAACAAGTCAGTACCAATCGTTAGAGGTATATTATTCGCAGCTTCTGGTGTTGTACCAACATTAAATACTTTGGCGATTAATGTCAATGATCCAGTCACAGCAGGTGTGTTAACTGATGATGATGGAACGCCACAGGCGAGAGTTTCTGCCACCCAAGCAGGCTTGGCGTTTGGTGATGTTATAACTGGTTCAGGTGATAAACAAGAGTTTATAATGATGCTGAACGGTCATAAAATATCAGATGCGTATGGTAATACTATTACAGCTTCGTTCGACCCGGGTGCACCCAATAACTTTGTTAATGTCTTTAATACAGACCCTACTAGAATCGAACATGCAGGACACTATCTCTATGCCGACTGGCAAATCCAAAAACATCAAGCAGTAATTACGGCGTCGTATTGGTCTGCCTTTAGTGATGTATCAGGGACTACTCAAAGACCTACACCAAGAAAATATGGTGCAGCTTTTTTGATGCCTTCTTCTGGTTCTAGAGACACATCATCGTCAACATCAGCGACTGCAGTGGGAACTGTTAACCTTGAAGGATTTGAAGACAGATTCAAGACAGC
>Ga0302132_10001743_pt1 | contig 12595 bp, 9 predicted proteins | sample CB9_321_MG_FD_203113 | JGI IMG/M metagenome (GOLD analysis project Ga0302132, IMG submission 203113) | Marine microbial communities from Western Arctic Ocean, Canada - CB9_32.1 | ecosystem: Environmental > Aquatic > Marine > Oceanic | place: Canada: Western Arctic Ocean | collected 2017-09-19
TGGTAGTCTCTGCGCCAGCAACGGGTTATAATCCGATTATTGGACTTGATCTCGATATGCTACAGCAAGAGATTGACGACTATCATTCATGGATGGATGAAAAAGCGGATGAGGCTTATGCCATCGATGAAAAAGCACGATCTAAGGGGTTGGATCACCAAACATTTGTTGAGATTCCTCGCGCTTCCGATTTGGCTGGAAGAACCGAAAAATTGCTGATTAATCACCTCGATGGTTTGGAAATTGCCGATGACATTCGGATAATGCTTGCCAACGAGGACCGTGAAACAACCGCTATTAGAATGGCTGAACAAGTTGCGATTCGTTGTAGAGATGAAGGGCGGGGGACACAAATGAGTATCGACGTCGGCTTACGGGTAGGTCTCGCTATTCTAACCGAAGCGGTACTGGTTGCACCACTAGAAGGAATTAGCGAAGTTAGACTGCTTTCTAATCTCGATGGGTCTCAATTTGTTTCGATTCATTTTGCCGGCCCAATTAGAGCTGCTGGGGGAACAGCACAAGCACTGGCGGTTCTAATCGCAGATATGATTCGTAGAAAATTAGGAATTGACTCCTACAAACCAAGCCAGCCTGAAATAGAACGGGTCAAAGAGGAGTTCGCTCTTTATCGAGGAAATTTACAATATCGCCCTTCACCAGAAGAAATTCAAGAAATCGTCAAAGCATGCCCGGTGATGATCAACGGTGAATCTACTGAATCCATTGAATGTGCAGGATATGGCCGAGTCAGAAATATCGACGAACCACGCGTCCGTGGTGGGGTCCTCTTGGTAATTGGTGAAGGGATGTGTCTAAAAGCACCGAAAATCCAGCGTCACACAGAAAGAATGAATGTTCCGGGATGGGGTTTTATCAGCAAATTTGCTGATCGTAATAAGGAAGCTGAAGGGGGCGATAAACATGGTTTCAAATCACGTCAAGTCCCAAAAATCAAGAAATTCATGAAAGATATTATCGCTGGACGGCCTGTCTTTGGAAGCCCTAGCCGTGCTGGTGGGTTTCGCTTGCGTTATGGTAGAGCAAGGCCCTCTGGGCTAGCTGCAGCTTCATGTAATGCTGCTAGTATGGTAGTGATGGACGATTTTCTTGCGGTTGGTACTCAGATGAAAATCGAAAGACCAGGAAAAGCTTGCGCTGTAACCCCGTGTGATGTTGCCGAAGGGCCGTGGGTAATTTTGGACGATGGCAGGTTTTTCCGATTTGACGATGAAGAATCTCTAGGCATTCTTCGCCAAAATATTTCATCTATTTGGGATAATGGCGAAATTATAATCGGCTACGGCGAGTTCCTTGAAAACAACAAAAGATTGGTTCCTTCCGGTTATAATGTAGATTGGTGGGCAGCAGATCTTCTCGAGGAATTGTCAAGTGAGAAAGATGTAGAAGATTTCTGTGATATTATCGGGATGAAGCGAAAATATCTGCCGGAGGGTTTTCCTGGTGGCGCTATTACTGCTGCTGAAGGAGTCTATGCAAAACGCAAGTGGTTTAATGCATTACGCTTAATATTTCCTAGTTGGGCTCCCTGTAAAGCGATTTCCTTACGCTTTAAAACCTCGCTACCACCCCAAAATAACCCTTGGTGGAAAGATTTGCCTCTTGAATGGATACCGGCAATATCAGCCATGATCTCATCTGCAACAATAGAAAACACCCCCGATATCGACCTGGAAAAAGGCGTGAAAGTGTACCCAGCGCATGAATTGAAATGCCTCCGTATCAAAGGTGGGGTTTCCAAGTGGAATTCACAACTTATGGCCGCCCTTCTTCCTGAGAAAGAGGATGAATACCAATGGGGGCAAATTCCTGGGGGAAAACATGCCATTGTAGATGATATTTTTCCCGAATCAGCGGATAGCCATTGGATCATGAGATTACATGGTTTGGCAAAGGCTACTGCCTTGCTTTTAGGGCTAAGGCATCATCATGAGGGAGAGGATTTGGTTATCACTTCTGGATGGCAGGCGATGCTTGATGGCTTGGGGTTCAGTGCAGATGGGAATTTACCGCGACAAATCACCGAGGTAATTCCTTTGGCCGAGGAAAGAATATCTTCGTTGAGAAATGCATTCGATATTATCGGCGAAGAGAGAGAACGCATGGAAATACTCAATCGAGAAAAATCATCTGCAAGAATCGCTGCTGAAACCGGCGCTCGACAGAAGGGGCTCACAATCGCTGAAACCGACGCTATTGGTAGAACCGCTGCAGATGAAGTGGTAGACAAGGGTTGTAAAGATACTAAGGCTCTACTCAACTCACAGACCCTATACGATGATCATCTAGTCGACGGTTCGTTGTGGATCGCTCGAAAAATCAGCGACCTACGGCTAGAACATGCCGCACCAGTGCGTATCGGTACACGTATGGGGAGACCAGAAAAGGCTGCACCACGTGAAAAACCGGTTGTTCATTCGCTCTTTCCTCTAGACATCAATGGTGGAAATCAGAGATTGATGAAAAATGCATTGTTAAAGAAAGAAATCAGAGTTCAATTGGGGTCGCGTAAATGCAGCAAATGTAGTCGTAGATCACCGATGTTAAGATGCCATCATCGCCACCGTAACGATTTCGGCGAGAAAATAATCGGAGAAACATGTGGTGGTCGGACCGAGATGGATGTTTCTTCACAACGAAAAGGCTCTAGGCGCAGGGGAGAATTGCAAACCGTACCCATCGAGGATATTGCTGAAGATGCTCGAGTAAATCTCGGGCTTGACCGTATTCCCGAGCAGATGAAATGTCTCAAGAAATTGTTGAGTCGTGATCAAACCCCCGAGGCCATGGAAAAGGGTTTTCTTAGAGCGAAATTTAAACTACCAGTATTTAGAGATGGTACGGTCAGATACGATATGAGTGACGTGCCGCTCTCGCATTTTACCCCTCATGAAATCGGAGTACCTTGGAAAATAATCAAAAATCTTGGATATCTGCGTGATATAGAGGGTGAGGAATTACTCGATGATCAACAAATGCTTGAAATTCTCCCTCAGGACTTTGTCGTAGCAAAAGGCGCTGCCGACCACTTGGTAAGAACTGCCTGTTTTATCGATGAATTGCTCAAGCGCTTTTACGGTATGGATGCTTTCTATCATGTTTCAGAACCATTAGACCTCGTCGGGCACCAAATTATCGCCCTTGCGCCTCACACATCAGGTGGTGTTCTTAGTCGAATAATCGGTTGGTCGAATACTTCGGGCGGATATGCTCATCCGATGTTTCACGCAGCAAAAAGGCGCAATTGCGATGGGGATGAAGATGCCATTTTATTGTTGATGGATGGATTGTTGAACTTCAGCCGGGAAATTTTACCAGCAAATAGGGGTGGACTAATGGATGCCCCCCTTGTTCTTACAACTAGGTTAAATCCCACGGAAGTCGATAAGGAAGCGTTGAATGTTGATTCGGCTTGGTTCTATGAGCGTGGATTTTACGAATCTACATTGAGTCAGCCCCATCCAAAAGAGATCCAAGGCATGATGGATTTTGTCGAAAGGCGCCTAGGTACAGTAGCTGCGGTCAGAGGATATGGTTACACTCATGGCTGTTCAAATATCTCTCAAGGCCCTCCGCTTTCAGCCTACAAGACGCTTGAAACCATGATCGACAAAATGAATGGTCAATTGCGACTGGGCCAAAAATTACGCGGGGTTGATGTCAGGGTTGTTGCTAGTAGTGTTATCAGATCACATTTCCTCCCTGATTTACGCGGAAACCTAGTCGCCTTTACCAAGCAAAAAATCAGGTGCTTATCGTGTGGGCATTCCTATCGGCGTATGCCATTAGCAGGTAAATGCATCCAGCCCGCACGAATAAATTCTGGTTCACAGCGATTTGGTGGCATGGAAGCTAAAATGTGCCATGGTAATCTTGCTCTAACCGTAACCGAAGGGGCGGTGAGAAAATACATCAAAGTAACTCGTCACGTCATGGACACTTATGGCGTAGACAACTATACTAGACAAAATGTCGAGTGGTTAGCCAGTAGTGTCGAGAGCCTTTTCAATAACGATAAAGCTAGACAAATGTCTTTGTCGGATTTCCTCTGATCAAGTGGGTTTTATCGGATCTTGCCAAATCCCTTCCTCGTCAAAGTCCGGTACTTGTTCAAACACGAGTTTAGTGCCGGCATCCGGTTTGGGTTTCTTTTTCTTAGCCCAATATTTTTTGCCCATAATCTCGACGCCAGCAATGGAGAAAAAGGTGAGTGTAAATAGTAGATGGCCGGTGAATTGTATCGCTTTAAATGGTGCAAGGTATAGAATAATAGTAGCCTCAATACTGCTGTTAGAAATAGTGTTTACGCCATAATTACCAGGGCTCAACTCCCCCTGCCAATAGCCACAGGGTTCGCCTACGGCCCCACGCCACGATGCTATTATTGCTCCATCTTTTATCAGGTCCCAGCCTACCTCAGAGCTGACCCCCTCCATCAGAATAAAATCGCATTCCAATCTCACTGGAATACTTGAATCTCCTAAAATACCCCCGATTACGACATCTCGTTTCTCAGAAAAATCAGCCCCGGGACGGTTGATGGATTGAGACACTTCATTATCGGAAATAATCGCCCAAAGCCCGTTGATAAAAACAATAGCTACCAGCCAGATTATTTTGTTTTTATCCAATTTGCTCACCGTATCCGAGATCTTGAATTATCTTTTTCATCCATTGCAATTTTTCTAGTTTTATCGCTTTGTCGGTCATTCCACTCCACTTACCGACATCGTCGGTTTTGAAGCCTATCAACTCGATAGAAGCAGGTGACGCCCCAAATGCCAGTGCAAGACATATCGCCCTATCGCCATCAGTAAATCCCCCCACGTTGATCATTCCTTCGATTAGTTCGGGGGTTTGATGAGTTAGAACCAGTGGATAATTATCAGAAAAGGTGGCAGAAAAATGCTTCCATTGTTCTACGTTATCTCCATGGGCATGAAGTGCAATCGGTATTCTGTTTTTGACCGCTCGCTGTATATGGGGCGCTCCGTCAGCATCGCTAACCAATAGAGCCACCCGGGAGATTTCTTCTATCGCACCCAAACTCCCATCGGCGACTATCAATATTTCAGCAGTTGAATTTTCAACCGCTATCGTTTCGGCTGCCGCACCAACTATTCCGATGCGGATATATTTGCTTAGATCTAATTTGTAGCCGCCCATCAGACTTTGGCTCATTTGCTGTGCGCTGCTTAAATCATCATCGATATCCCATGAAAAATAATCTCTAATCGCATTCTGTAATGCGATTTGGTTAGCGATATGATCGCCGGGCATGGCCCTCCCAGTCGGTATTATCTCAATAGTAATGATGACAGCATTGATGGTGCTCATGCTTACTTCGCCGTTTGTGCCGATGCCGATGCAGACACCAAGTCTGGAAGATGCGGTAAGTCTTGCGCGTTATCCATTTCTACCTCAGGCTGGGCCATGGATTACACAACTAGCATCAGAACATGGAATTGATCTAGACGCATTATTGGATGGTGGGGCATTCGAGTTATCTCGTCGCCGTGGACGAATGCGCCTCATAGATACCGTCGATAGCGATGAAGGAGTTGAAGCTGCAGCAATGGGTGATATTCATACCGAAAATGGAAGAGTGCTCGAGGCTTTTTCCTATTATTATGCACGATTGGTAATATGTGCCAGTGAAGATGAGCGATTAATCTCACGCTGGGCTCAAGCAGAAGCTGCTCGCGCAGAAAGATTGTTGGCGGTTGATCTGGATAATTTACCGCTTGTGGCTGAAACCTACCTCTCTCTGGTTCGTTTGAAGGAAAATGGCCTATGGCAGGTTGGCCTTACGGATTTTATTGAAATTTGCCCATCTATTAGTGGGGCTCGCTGGCGCTTACCGAATTGTGATGTCAAAGAAGGATGGGTTACCTTGCATGAGGAGAGAACATATTCTTCATCCGCTAAATTAGCCCGACTCTTGCGTGAAAGAATCAAGAGAGCCATCGAATCGGAAGCGCTGGTGAAAATGGCTGAGGTAAATACCGAATTAGCCATGAGATTAGCTGAACCAGTAGGCATGGTTGTTGGTTTAGTGGCAGCAAGACAAAGTGAGGCTATCGAAATATCCAGTGCCGGTAAAGAGGATTGGCCCCCTTGTATGAGAAATGCTATCGGCCAATTGGCCGATGCGGTAAATGTCAATCATTTTGGTCGAGTGTTTTTAGCAGCAATATCGAGAACCGTCGGCTTACCACGGGAAAATTGCGTTGATTTTTTCCGTGCCGCCCCCGACTTTTCAGAATCGGTAACCACGTACCAAGTAGGCCATGTGTACGATCATGAATACACTCCCTCTGGGTGTAGTAAATTGAAATTAAACCACAATTGTCCAGTTTTAAAGGGTGATGATTCGCTTTGTGATCAAATTTGGATGGATCATCCGCTGAAATATGTTAGAGCGAAACAACGCCGACGAAAACAACAAACCTTGACTGAAGAGGGTGCCGAATCAAACAGCGCGCCCGATGCTTGATGAAGTCGAATCATCTCAGGTTCACCATATCGGGGGTGAAATGGGATGGTTCGAACACTTGTACTTACTGTAGATCGTGATAATGATCTCGGCATCAAGACCGCCATCCGCGGGCCTGTTATTGGCCGTAAACAAGTCCTAACCGCAGCCTTACGTCTTGGCATCGCCGACCCAGAGGAAAGCGATACCAATGCAATACTTGGTGCTCTTCACCAGCACGATGCTTTGGTCGAAAGTAATACTGAGGGTGATGAGGTTGAAATTGCTATTCTTACTGGCGATGAAAAGGTCGGCTTGAGATCTGACCGTGCTATTGCGGCCCAATTGGAAGAAGTTGTAACCGAGTTTCAACCAGATGTAGCTATTCTCGTCACCGACGGCGCAGAAGATGAGGCTGTATTACCTATTATCACCAGTCAGGTAAGGATTGACCACGTTGAGAAAATCATCGTCAAGCAATCCAAAGGAATAGAGGGTACTTATTATTACATCGTAAAAGCACTTGAAGACCCCAAATGGCGGGCGAAAATGCTAGTCCCACTTGGAACTGTAATGGCTATTCTGGGGCTAGGTGTAATGCTACCAAATGAAATCGGCGGTATTGTCATCGGCGCATTGCCCCTGATTCTTGGCTTGTTCATTCTCTCTAAAGGATTAGGACTTGAAACCACTGTCGGCAGAGTTGTCCAGGAAATGAGGGAAAATGCCGATGCGGCAATGTTTTCCTCATTGCTATGGGCTTCAACGGTTTTCAGTGCTATTTTTGCCGTAGCTGAAGGTTTTTCCGAATATAGCGAATTGGTCGGAACCACCTCGTTCAGTTTGTTGTGGATGTCGGTATTCCACTCTTCATTGGCGTGGTTAGTAATCGCCTTCTTGACCTCAACGGCTGGATTTTTGATTCTACGCCTTAAACGCGGTTCGTTCTCTGGGCGCCTGATTATGCTTGGTGTGTTTGCAATGGTTGTTTATTCTGTACTCAACAAAGGACTTGAAATCGCGACAAATGTTCTCTCTGGACAATCATATGAATTCAGCGTCAAGGGCATCTTTGATGATCTTCTTGAGCCAATGATGTGGATTGCACTATTGTGGATTACTACGACCATTTTACGTGGATTGAAAGCAAGACAAACTCAGGGCGAAAAATACTGGGGAATTTGAATCTCAAACCGAGTATAAGGCTTGGGCTCCGCACTGTGGACAGGTCACTTCGATTGGCCTTGTTGCAGGGATGCCGAGGGGAGAGCCACACGACTCACACATTATCGCTTGTTGGACCTGTGATTGTTTCTCAATCCCTTGGGTTGAAGGATCATATTTCAGTCGGTACGAGTCTGGTTGGTCAATGTACCTCGGAGCCCTTGCCATACTCTGAGCACCGGATAAATCCACCATCTCTTTTACGGAGGTTGGTTCGAAATCTGGAATTATTTGCTGTTGCTGTTGTACTGCCCCATGGGCCTTATAGAATGCGATTTGTGATTCTATGTCGTCAGTAGTAATTCCCAATTCCCTAGAAATACCATCCATTTCGAGGGTTAACTCATACCCAGACATCGTACTTAGTCGGGCCAAAATATTCGCTTGAATCTCCGTCATCGAATATACTACCGGAGACTCATCCTCATTGAATGTTCGTTTTCGTGTTTTATGCTCGGTTAAATAATCGAACTGTGGGGTCCCGACTCCGCTGAGTTCAGGCGATTGAAGCGTTCATATAGGAAGTGGTCAGGCCTCTGGCCGCGGAGGATGTATGATGTCCATCACCAAGCCCAAAAGAAAAGCAAAGAATGTGGTTTCGCGCAAAGATGCGGCGAGAGCTGTAAAATGTGGTGCTGTGATGGAACGGCCACACGTTTTATCCAACCAAGCATCATTGGCAACGATAGTGGATAAGATTACCATCAATAACTGGGATCACATCTACCTCGTAGATGAATATCGTGTTCCAATGGGTCGGATTCACGCTGTTGATATTCTCAAGATGATCGCTAAAAAAACCGTCAACAGAAATGTTGCTTGGATGCACGCTATTCCAGCACACCAATTGGTCAACCTTCCACCGTTGAAGGTTGGATTGAACACACCCTTGTTGAAGGCTGCTGCATTATTACTCACCCATGACCTCAATCAAATAGCAGTAGTAGATGGAGAAGGTTGTTTGGTTGGAGTGGTTTCACATGCGACCATTTCCCGCCATATTCCAAAATTTATTCTTTGAGCAAATATCTTCATATCAACCCTAGTGGGCAGGCTATGGGTTCATCCTCGCCTCGGCTTTGGCAGTATTCGCAAACCAACTCGCCTTTACCTTTGCCCGATGGGCCTATGTTGTTCAGAAGTAGAGAACTTCTGCCATTGATCGCACCTGAGATGCCTGAATCAGAAACCCTTGACCTCGATGGTTTGAAAGCTTGGATTGGCAGTCATAAGACCGAAACTGGCGAATCGCTTGGGGAACTGCTAGATCTATCAAATAAACGCCCACTGCTTCTCGCCGGTGAATTAGCAAACCCTTACCGCCTTGCCGATATCATGGCTCCAGACCTACCACTAATTCCAATTCGGCTCGAGGGGCTTTGCCGAACTTGGTCGGATAGTCTGGATTCGAGAGAGGTACAGCCAGGGGTTCACCACGTAACAATCGCCAGTAGCCCTGGATGGTGGGAGGTATCTCATCTGACTCTAATCGATATTCAAGAAATGAAAACTCTAGTCAAATGGCTCGACGGTTCAATTCCTGGCGCCTGGCGACCGGTTCGCTCCGCAGAAGGGGTGATTCGCCTAGAAAGCGATGCGCAAATTGGTTACCCAAGTGTTGAGCAAATGTCCTGGGATGGTGTAGAGGAAAGGGTTGAGGTAGAAACACCGCCTGCAAATGGACCAGCACTTGATCTCGCCACTATCATCATCCCAATTCATACAAAATACGGTTGTTATGACAGTCGTGGTAAAATCATTCGCTGCGCTCATATGCCACAGCGAACTTTTCATGATGAAGTGTTCAGAAGAGGTTCTTCTAAAAAATGGGATACGTTGATTAAAACCCTCTAATCAGCCTGAAATAGCCAATTAATAGTTTTGAAACGGGCGCCCGGGGGGCTCCCATGAATCATCGATATATACCCGTCTCCATGGTTATTCATGCGAGGAAGAGGCTCCCAGAGGAGCGCCCGTTTAGAAAGATTGAAGCTAGAGATTGTTGAATATGTCAGGAAACATCCTGCCTGCTTAGCTGCAGATATTGTTCACTATCTCTCAAATGAACGAAGAATGAGAAACCACGGATTAACCACAAGGAAGATCGGTTTCTTTATACCCAGATACATGAAGAGCAGTATATCATTCAAGCTCGACAACTCGACTGGGAAGAGATTGTATTCACCGATTTGATTGCAAAGTGGCGAAAGGCCATTACAGATTGACCCCTCGCCCGGTGCATGGAGATACCTGTTGAATGCTCAAATGATGGGCTTTGGCCAAATCGTCACTCCGGCGAAGGGCATCTCCCACTATTGGCACATTCACAGCCGTGGATGGTATTACATCCCGGTGATGAAAATGGATTAAGAGCCCAACTGGATGTTTTATTGCAAAAAATCGGCTCGAATTTGCGACCTGGTGTCGATTCAAATGAAACAAATGGTTCAATACATATCGATACTACCGCTGAGATTGAGCCTGGAGTTTACATTATTGGTCCAGCATACATTGGCCCGAATGCCTCGATTAGGCAAGGCGCATATATTCGTCAATATTCCTGGATTTGTTCTGATGCAGTGGTCGGTCATTGTTCTGAAACCAAGCATAGCCTTCTTCTTTCAGGGGCAAAAGCCCCCCATTTCAACTATGTAGGAGATTCGATTTTGGGTGGCGGTGTAAATCTTGGCGCTGGGGTAAAATTATCTAATTTGCGAAATGATGGAGGAAATGTCAATCTGCGTATCGGTGAAGAGAGAAAGGATTCTGGTTTAAGAAAATTCGGAGCGTTACTCGGTGAAGGTTGCCAACTAGGATGTAACGCAGTTACAAATCCTGGTGTAATTCTAGGCGTCGATTCCTTTGTTCACCCAAATACTACCGTGACTGGAATCCATAATGCTGGCTCGATCCATAGGTGATTTGATGCTTTTTGGCACCGATGGTATTCGCGGAAGGGTCAGCCTCGAAGCAGTTTCTGAACTCGATGCTATCGAATTGATCAATAATGATAGAATTCTAACCCCTACACTGATGCGAATCCTTGGCCAAGCCTTGGCTACATGGCAAGGAAGAAGTGGGCGAGTGGTCATTGGTTGGGATCATCGGCCCGGTAATGATGCGTTGGTCGAATCTCTTACCCAGGGCCTATCGATGGCGGGAATGACAGCGGTTCATGGCGGAATATGTGCCACCCCTGCCCTACATCACTCATTGCTTTTCCACAACGGAGACATTGGTTGTATGATTACAGCCAGTCATAATCCAGTTTGTGATTCTGGCATCAAGGTCTTTGATAGTGAGGGTTACAAAACGACTCCGAAAATCGAAGCGATGTTATCAAATCTTGTTGACCAAATCGCGGCTGAAGATCAAGATGTTGACGATGATGATTTGAAGAAATATTCTCTCCCTGATTCGACTTTTTCCGCTGATTCTCTCCACATAGAAAACCTTCGGCACAGGGCTAAATCTTACACTCCAATGGCGGGAAACCATCTGAGCAAATCCCTATTGCTTGATTGTTCAAAGGGCGCACCACATACTTGGTTGGCTGACTTACTCAAGGAATACGGCATCAGCTGTCAAGAGGTTTCGAATAGAGCTGAAAATATGAATAAAAATTGTGGTGCGGGTGAATTGTCACCAACCGATAAATGGACTTTTGAAGAAGCTTCTCTCTCCCCCCATCTGTTGATCCGGTCGCTAAAGAAACAACCGACTGGTCTAGTGGTTGGTGCGGCATTGGATGGCGATGGTGACCGTTGTCTAATGATTCGCTCGACCGATACTGGATTTGAAGTGATAGATGGTGATGAAATGGCCGATATTATCTTGCGTACAGCTGACGAAGCTTTCCAATTGGCTGCATCGATAGAATCCGACCTCTCGCTGCTGACTTCTCTAACAAGACTCGATGTAGATGTTCTTGCAATACAAACCGCGGTCGGTGACCGCTGGCTCTCAGATGCACTACGCTCGATTCTCATTCAAGACAAGGGAATCCTAGATTCTGAAATAACTCCAAATTGTCTAGGTGTAGAAGATTCAGGGCACATTGTTCTCCCAAAGAAACACCCACTAAATGAAGGGAAATGGGTTTTGGTTGGCGATGGTGCTGCTACTTTGATGGCGGTGCTTTCTGCGATGGCCAAACAATCTTCAACGGCCGCAATGCAACGCGGATTCAAACAACGTATTTCGATAAAAGGCAGTGATAGAGGCCGTTGGGATGGTAAGAATGAACTTGCAATAAAAGTCATCTCGCTCATCACCAAAAGTCTAGATAATCCAAAAATTGAAAATGTTGCTGGAGAGGATAATCTGCTACTGGTCCTTGGTGATCATTATTCGATTGGCGTACGAAATTCTGGTACGGAAGCAAAGACCAATATCAGCTTACGACTTACGGCTGGAATCGATGAAAAACCCTATCTTTTGGTAGTTGGAAATATAGAAAATCTCCTTAGGAATGCGCTGGTTTATTGATTAAGTAATCGCTAACTCCTCTTCTCTTGCTTGACTTAACCAAGTAACCACACCTAGAAGCACGGCTGTAGCAATCAACATTGTCAAAGCCATCAAAATGCTTGCGCCTGCTATCAATAATCTCCCCGCTATCAGCCATGCCAATAGTAAATCGACCGCTCCGAGTGTTCTAAAGCCGCGCCTCAGGGTAAGCACTCCCGATATCCACGAAACCATTGAAACGATGAGAATTGCAACCACTAACCACTGGTCTGCTCCCTCCCTGAAAACAAATATTGCAGCGGGAAGTAAAAGATGAGATATCCATATTCCAGAAGCGGTCCATAACCCATTATTGGATTGAATGCTCCATGCTACCAATATCATCGCCATCCCACCGATTGCGAT
>Ga0302132_10001748_pt1 | contig 12563 bp, 9 predicted proteins | sample CB9_321_MG_FD_203113 | JGI IMG/M metagenome (GOLD analysis project Ga0302132, IMG submission 203113) | Marine microbial communities from Western Arctic Ocean, Canada - CB9_32.1 | ecosystem: Environmental > Aquatic > Marine > Oceanic | place: Canada: Western Arctic Ocean | collected 2017-09-19
AGAGTGTTGGACTCGAAGTAGAAGTTCGTGACGAAGAAATCCAAAAGTCCGTCGTCGTTCACGTCACTGCTGGCGATGCCCATGCTGCCTTGCCTTTGACCGACAGCGTCAACCGCCAGTCCGCGTTGTAGCCCTTCGTCGGCAAACCGTGGAGTTGCACCTGGACGTTCTGTTTGATTCACAAACAGGAAATTGGACACCTGATCGTTAGCAATAAACAGATCGAGCTGACCGTCGCCTGTTAATTCACCGGCGACGATTCCCAATCCATATCCGTTAGGCTGCGCGATTCCAGACACTCCACTTGTGTCATGGAATGTGCCGCTTCCATCGTTGACCAGCAGACGGTCTTCCGCGGAACGAAACGCCAGTGGAGAGCACACACGCGGTAGTGCGTTGTCACCACAGATTGTCTCGAATCCCGCCTCGTCCTGGCAGTAGTTCACGTCGTACAGATCGGCATGGCCATCGCCGTTCAGATCCGCAATCAGACAACTGGTCGTCCAGGCCGTGTTTTCTTCCATCGTTGGCACTGAAGATTCAGAAAACGTCCCGTCTCCGGCGTTCAGATACAGATGATTAGGCCCGATGCATGCCACGTACAAATCCGGAAAACCATCGTTGTTGACGTCACCAATCGCGACACCTTGACCAAAGCCCCGCGACATCAGCCCTGCGGGCTGCGACGTGTCCGTAAACGTTCCGTCTCCCAGATTTCGAAACACACAATCCTGATCGTCGGAGGACTCCAAAGACACGGGCCACTTGCCACCCTGTGTCAAATACAGATCAGGAAGCAGATCGCCGTCATAGTCCCAGGCTGCGACACCGCCCCCGGTTGTCTCGATGATTCTGGCTGCCCTGGCATTCGGTGATCGTCCATTGTTATAGACGAAATCAACACCAGCAGAATCAGCCAGGTCCACCAAACTCAAATCGGTCGGACGACTGCTTCGTGTGCTCTCAGTCTGTGAGGAAGTGCGCTTCTCACGCTGCGGCAAAACGTCGTGCGTGACGACCCAGTCCGGTAGCGAACACTGTGCCACGTCAGCGATAGTCGAAGAGGTCACATCCGGAAAAACATGCGGCGGCGATTGCTCAACTAACGGGGTGACGCGGCTGAGTGTGGAAATGGCCCACGCCTGGTTGCGATTCAGCTTCAACGCTGCCTGCGCCCAGGCCCAGGTCTCCCAGATGCGACCCAGACGTTCCGTCAGTACCGCTGCCTTTCGGATCCCTGCCAGGTCATCAGGACTGTGATGCAATCCGTTGGCCATAATTGCGAGTTGTTGCAGGAGTTCGTAACGCTCCAGATAAACGGAAGCGGCCTCGTCCTTTTTGATTGCCTGAAGCGACAGTCCGAGCTGGTAGTTGAGAAACCGATCGTTTGGTGCGATCCGCACTCCTTCAAAATAGCAGCGCGCCGCACCCTGCAGGTCTTCGTTTGCCTGTGCCCACGCCCCGCGGGACTTCCAGATACCCGGATGCAGGTTTGCCGCGACTGGCAGTGCGCCGTGCCATAACAGAAACTCGTCAGACAGCCGCAACGCGAGAAGCCCACCGAATCGTGACTGGGCTTCCATGAGGTCCGGTGCATCACGCAATACATCCCGAAGCAGCGATTCCGCTTTGGCTGTTTCGTTCTCCGCCAGGGCAATCACAGCGAGTCCCAATTGTGGGAGCGCCGAATCCGTCGAACTGTCGAGACACGTACGCAGGAACTCTCGCTGGTCGAGCGAACGGTTCGGATCACTTAGCAGCGTCAGATCTGCGACAGAGCTATTGCCGCTGCGGAGCAACTTCATCTGATGCGGGATTGCCTCCCAGCGGCGTCCCGTAACTCCCAGCAGAATTGCCAAACGGAAGTGCGCGAGTAGATGGTCTGCGTCTCGAGCCAGTACTCGACGCAGTTCTCGCTCCGACATCGCCAGGTGGCCGAGGTGGAAATGCATTTCGGCTCGACCAAACGCTGCCGCAAGACCTGAAGGCGAATTGTCGGCCGGAACCTGGCTGTAGTAACCCAATGCCCGCCGGATGTCCTTAAGCCGGGATGCAGCTTCACCGGCGATCAGCAGCGCCTCGGCATCATTCGGACTGTAGTCGAGAACCTGAACCGCTACCGCAAGTGCACGCGCGGGTTGAGAAGATTTCAGGCTGGCCCTTGCCTGAGAGATGAGCTTCTCCCGGTCGTGCGCGGAATCAGACCGAACGGCCCAGTAAACTCCAGACAGAATAAGCAGGCCTGCCCCCGCCAGAATTATCCGAGAGCTTTTGCGCATGAAGACACTTTGCGCCCCGTCGGAACTGGTTACAGAGATCAGAACGCTCCAAGAATTTCTCCACCCTGGGCAGTCCCAAGCGCTCCCCAGACTCCCAAATTCGTCGGCGTCAAATTGCCGGTGTCAATGTTTTCGGAAATGAACCGAACACTTCCATCGGCGAGCAAGACCTGAACGCCACTGACATGATGACTGGAAGGCGTGTAAATCCCCCATTGATTACTGGGATTATCGCCACCTCCGCTGTAACACGACGGGCCATTGGGAGGCAGGACGGTTGTTACAGCCGCCCAATGCGGATGACCGAATGGCCAAAGTGTACCAGCGTCCCAGCCGCTGACCGACGTTCCACCAACGTAAAACTTGCCGGCGGCTGTTGCGAGGCATGCTGCCGGATTGGTGTCGATACCACCGATACCTCGGGCCGAGTGCCCGATAACGCTGTCGTTGCGTCCCGAGCCCATTCCCCGTTCGGCCATGGCGATGGTATTGCTGCTGCCGTCCAACAGGTCCCGCATGCCGCGATGGCCACGCTGGCTGAACATGAACAGCCCGTTGGTTTTTCCATCGTAGTTTTCCCGGATCGATGTGCCCACGCAGAACTTGAAGCTGGAAAGCCCCACACTATTTCGCTTGTTGACAAGAGGATCCGACGGACAAAGAAGCATGCTGAGTTGCGCTGCCCAGGCCGTTTGGCCAGCATCCCAGGGATGGCGGATACCACCCGCTGTGAACGTGATTCCCTGGTACATCGGTGCCTGATCGATGTATGGCAACAGAGCGACGAGACCGCTGAAGTCGCCGCCACGAGTCTTATCGGGACCACCGCGAAGATGAGTAAACATGTTGAAGACGTCGTGATAGTTGTGGAGAGCCAGCCCAAGTTGTTTCTGCTTGTTCTTGCATTCCGTTCGTCGGGCTGCCTCGCGTGCCTGCTGCACTGCGGGCAGCAGTAACGCAATCAGTATCGCGATGATCGCAATGACCACCAGCAACTCAATCAGCGTGAAAGCTTTTTGGACTCGGCGCATCGAACCACCCCTTGAGTCGATGAAGAAAAACGTAAAATAAGGACCCCGAGTCTATCGTCCACAGGACAGACATCAAGAACTCCAGTTCCTGCACGGACGATTGCGCGACATCGAGTGACACGTCGCGTGCGGCGAACTGCCCTGAAAAGTCGCGGGCCAGAGTCACATGGCACACATGCTTCTGCCGTAACTCATGAGGCGACCCATCGCGGGACAGGCGCCACGCGGCGGGGTTGGAGCGAGTCACCACCGAAACGAATTCTACGAAGTTCACTGGTCTCGTCTGGATCAAAGCATCTGCTTCAGCGAGGAGCGTGCGTAAACAACTTTCAGGAAACCCGCTTGACAGCCGGAGCTCTTTCAGGGACAGCCACCCAACCCTGATGTCTAATGCGTGATAGAACTGTAGCCGCCAAGAGTGAATCCGTGCCCGGTGTCATTAACGGTAAGCTGGCTCCTCCGCCCATTGGAACGCGGTGCGTCTGCAGCGAATTCCCAGACTCGCGAGCCTATGTGGAGCCGCTCAGATTTGACGGTGATGCGGCCGCCGCGTGGCAACAACTGGGAGACCTGATCGCGTCGCTTCCTCGCATTGAAATTCAGGAGCGGACGGACACGTACCTGCGAGCCATCAGTCGAACCAGAATGCTGGGCTTCGCCGACGACCTGGAGTTTCGACTGCATGCCGAGCGATTCGTCATCCACGTGCGTTCAGCATCACAGGTTGGTATCTGGGACCTGGGAGCGAACCGCAGGCGCGTCGAAGAGATTCGCGATCAATGGAATCGGCTTACACGCCCCGAGCGGTGACATGGTCTGCTCATGCAGCGGCGACAAGCCGTCAAGCACGCAGCGACTGGGCCCTAAGAGTCACCGTTCGGCAACACTTCGTCCTTTCCCCAGCGGGCCTGAATCCGGTCGGCAAGCCCGCCTTTCAGCATGCTGATGAACACGGCGACGGTGAAGCAGACCATCCCCCAGAACAGAGGCCGGGCTCCGTCGGGGATCGACAACTCTCGCAGCCGCTGCCAGGTCCACCAGACGCATCCCCCGGCACACGCGGCGCCGTTGGCGAGTCCGGCGATCAGGAACGGGCGGTCTCCCAGCGCAATGCCCCAGACGATGGCAACCGCCGTCAGTCCCAGTGCGTAAGTGGTCAGGACGTCCACGGTTACTCCAAACCGGGTACCGAACAACAGCGCTGCCAGGCACGTTACCGTCAGCGCAACCGCTCCAAGTCGGCGGAGAAAGGTCGCGAATCGATCGCGATATAAGCCACCGATGATCAGCAGCGAACCCAGCAGGAGGTGATACGTTACGGTCGCCTGAAACTGAGTCAGCTGTGTCCCGTCAATCAGCAATGCAATGGCCAGCGAGATAGCGCAGGCACCGGCCAGTACCTCTTTCGAGCGACCGCGGAATATGCCGAGTGACAGCTCGATCACGCCCAGTGTCACCAACGGCCAGATGTGCGGATCGCTGATGTCCGGCAGCAGCGTCTTTGGCCCCGTAAAGACGAGAGCAATCATGACCCAGACAAATCCTGTTTCTGCATTTCGAACTCGCCGCAGCCAGGCGATGCCGTAGAAGACAGCCAGGCCGGTCAACGCGATGAACACCGGGGAAGCCGCCGTCGTGACGAATTCGTCGACGAAGCGTGAATGCGTATAGAAACGGCTGAGTGGACCAAACGACGGGTAGGCGATGACAGGCAACAATGCCCCGCTCCACAGTGCCGAAGACTGCAGTCGTTTGATCCGTTCGACGAGCCCGATTTCCAGTAGCACGAACAGCACGGCCAGCAGGAATGGCACCAGGAAGTAGAGTCCGAATGATGTGTCCCAGAAATCCGCTCTGGCCTTCCCGACATCGAATGAGATGGCCAGCGAGTACGAGCGAAAGCAGACGGCGCCAGCGAGAAAGACGAAAACCGTCCACGGGAACCAGGGCCACCGCCACGGAGTCCCGTTGTTCTGCAGAAGTCCCGAACCACGGCGGATCGCGGGTAGCAGACTCAATGTCAGCAGTCCGGACAGCAGTGGAAACGCCATGATCCGCCAGCGGGCCTCTTCGATAGAGATGGAGGCGACCTCTGGAGACACCCACAGCGGGAAAGCAAAGAACAGCCCCAGTAGTCCATACATTGGCCCCCGGTAGCTCCATGGCAGTGCAATTCGAAGGCCTCGAATCAACGCCTCGCTGACAAGTAGCGAGAAAGCGAATCCAAAACCGAACAGTCCGATGGGTTCCCGCAGCGATTCGTCTTCCCACGAGGCCAGCGTCACGATCTCGTCGAAGCTCACCGAGATCGCAAGGAACATGAACAACAGCACAAGCACCAGTGAGCGGGCATCTTCCCAGACCCTTCCGAAGCGAACGATCAGGAAGGCCGTGACTGCCATCAGCAGCGTGATGCCACAGAGTGAAATCATCAGCCACCACGGGTCGATGTAAGCCACCTCGAAGCGTTCGAAGACGAGGTTCACCTGCCCCGGTCGAAACAGCAGCCGCAGTCCGTACAGGAACAGAACGGTACTCAATAGATAGAAAGGGTTGTGGGTGTAGAGCAGTCGAATCAGACCGGGGACGCGAATCCGGGACACGCAGCACCTCCTTCGCGAGACGACGGAGAATTGGAGATGGATCGGATCGCACTCGCGAAGTCGAGGCAGATCTCTCGAAACCGGCGATCAGAAGTGACAGTCAACCGGTACCGGCAGATTGACGTGAGATCAGGAGCAGCCTGATCGGGAGTCTTAGCTTTCGGATTCCGCATCCGAGTCGATGGGCAAGCGTGAAGGCGCCGGTCGTTGGCGATTCGACCGGGACATGCAGGGCTGTGCCAGCAACGCATATTGACCTCCGCAGCATCAGGCTGCGGCAGATACGAGTCACGTCATGCGTCTGTTGGAGTAATTCTCTGGCCGCGAACAGATCCCCTGGCGAATTGGATTCACCGCTGGAATCAGTGTCATTTGATATGTATGGATCCGGCTCTCAGGCTTGAAAAGCGGACCGGGTTTGGGTTTCCTATGAGGCCTCGCCTTTTTTGTTCACGCCTCGTTGATCACGTCACTTCAGCATTGGGTCCGACCGGACACGCTGGGTCTATCTGTCCGGTCTTGAGCTGAGTGACGCCCGCCTCGCACGGACGGTCTCGGTTCTTATGCCGTGGACGGCCTTCAACTCTTTACTGGGTCACGTTTTACAATCATGACTACTTCAGCAAGACGCGTCGTCATTACCGGCGTCGGCCTCCTGAGTCCGATCGGAACTGGACGGGATGCCTTTTGGGAATCGCTCTCCGCGAAGCGGCCGGGAATCGGAGTTGTCGAACGACTCGCGACGGCCCTGCCTGGCAACGTGGGAGGCGAGGTCAAAGCATGGTTTGACGACGGCACCGCACGAAAAGGGCTGCTGAAACCGCAGCGCAAGAGCGTCAAAGTCATGTGCCGCGAGATCCAGCTCGGTGTGGGCTCGGCCAACCTGGCGGTTGACAACAGCGGACTCGATCTGACCGCGATCGATCACGAGCGTCTGGGCGTCGAGTTTGGCGCCAATCAGATGTTCAGCCCGCCGCCAGTTCTGGGGGATAGCTGCTTTGCCTCGTCCACGGATGGCAAGTTCGATTTCGACCGTTGGGGCGAAGAGGGCCTGCCGACCATGGACCCTCTGTGGCTGCTCAAGTACCTGCCCAATATGCCGGCCTGTCACATTGGGATTCATATCGACGCGCGGGGTCCAAACAACTCGCTGACCATGGCGGAAGCGTCGGGCAACAGCGTTCTGGCCGAGGCCCTGCGAATCATCGTGCGAGGCCGCGCCGACATGATGCTGGCCGGCTCAACCGGTTCGCGTCTGCACCCGACAAAGTGCCTGCATGCGGCACTGTGGGACGAACTCGCCGACTTTAATGGCGACGCGGATCCCTCGACGTGGTGTCGCCCCTTCGATGCCAGCCGTGGTGGCCAGGTTGTCGGCGAAGGTGCCTGCACGCTGATTCTGGAAGAAGAGGGACACGCGCAGGCTCGCGGTGCGGAGATTCTGGGAACCGTTCTCGGCGCCGGTGCATCATGCGTGATTGACCGCAGCGGACAGCCCAATCATCGACAGGCCCTCGTCAACGCCATGCAGAGTGCGCTGCGGGATGCAGACGTCAGCCCAGGCGATGTCGGACACATAAACGCTCATGGTCTGGGCGGCCGAGAATCAGATGTCATCGAGTCACAGGCGATCCACGATGTCTTCGGCGAGTCCGCTTCAACCGTTCCAGTGACGTCGATCAAGGGCAACATCGGAAACTCGGGAGCTGCGTCCGGCATGCTGGAACTGGCGGCGTCGCTGCTGGGTCTGAAGAACGGAGTGATCCCGGCAACGCTGAATTGCACCAAACCGGCCGACGAATGCGACCTGAATGTGGTGACCGGCGAGCACCTGGCGACGTCAAACAAAGTTGTGCTGAACCTCAACGTCACTTCGAACGGCCAGGCAGCCGTCATTGTCGCCTGTGGAGCGTAGTGCTTCGTCAACGTGAATATTGGGGTGGCTGGGGTCGAGCGCAGCGAGCCCCCAGTTGCAGTGCTGGGGGCTCGCTATGCTCGACCGCCAGCCACCCGATCCCACTATTTAAAGTTGACGCAGCAGTAGTCACTGTCCGTCCGACGGGACTGACTGCAACAGCGGGAAAAATCGCCCGCAAAGTGGCTGGCCACCCGGAATTGCCGGGATTCCCTGCAGCAGCGCATCATTCGTTGCCGAGCAGACTCCGTCGCGAATCGCGTTAATCACCGTCGCGCGTCTCGGTCGATCCGTGCGGTTTTCGTGCGAGCCGTGAATCAGCAGCGGGTGATGAAACGATGCTTCGCCCGCCTTCAGCTCGATCGCAACGGGATTCTGAAACTGCTCCCACTGCTCGTCAGTGAGTGCTTTGCGGATGGCATTCATGTCTCCCGCCAGGCCGGTGATCGGCAACAGGTCCCACTGGTGGCTGCCGGGCACGTATTGCAGACAGCCGTTGTCGAGCGTGCTGTCGTCGAGCCCGATCCAGCAGGAGAGGTGTGCCATCGGCTGTGTGCGCGTCCAGTACGAATAGTCCTGATGCCATGCGACGACTCCCCCATGTTTCGCCGGTTTGCAGAACAACTGATCGTGCCAGAACCGGACGGCCCCGCCGAGTAGTTGAGAGGCCGGCACTGTGAACGACGGCTGCCACAGCAGATCATGGAACCCGGGCCGGATACGCCAGGCTCCAAGTGCATGAAACAGCACTGTGTCGGGGTCTGCCGACTCGTTTGAGTGATACTCGTGCCAGAGTTCACGGCCTTTGTGATCCGGGTTGAATAATTCGCCCAGTTCCTCACGCAGACGATCAACCTGAGCATCTGAGAGGATCCGCACGCCGGTGACGTAGCCATTCTCACGGAAGTTATCGAGCTGCGTGTCACTCAATTGCAGACCTTCGGCGTCGAACAGCCCTCGAGCGAGATCAGGGAAATCCGAAACCGGTGCGTGTGCGGCAGACAAATCGTCCATCCCGTCCTCCAGGTCATTTTCCTGTTCGATCCACTGGACCAGAAGATCAGAGTCTACCGAGGCTGCGCCTCAGACCATGTGCAACAGAAGGCGTCGCAGGAAACTTGACTCAACTGCAACATGTTCTGATTTGGAAGAAGTCTACTCGCAGCCACGGCCACACGAGCTGAATCGCACCTTGACCGGTTTTGAGGGTTGTCGGATAGTCCCGACTTGGATTTTCCCGTCTGGACGTCAATGGAGTGACGCCATGAAACGGTGGCTGGCCGCCGGCACGATTGCCGCATATTTGAGTGTGATGTTTTACGGGGTGGCAGCTCACGCCCTGAACTACAAGCCGAACTCGCATCCGACGATGTACTTCATCGTATGGGACATGTTTTGCGGCTGGTCGGCATTTTCCAACCGCACACACGTGATCGGCCAGGGGGAAAGTGGTCGATTCTACCAGCTTTCGCCAGCGCCCTGGGGCGAGTTCACACCGTTCGGGGACCTCGGGCGTCAGCACTACGACCCGTTCGCGAACCACACGGCGGACATGGCGCTGAACACGCTGAGGTACACGCAGCACGAACCGATACAGCAGATCTACGTGGTCGAAGAAGCCTGGGCCAAGAAATTCAATCTGCCGGACGACCTGTGGAATCGACGCTATCCCGAACCGAAACAGCCCTATTCGTATTTCCATTTGCGACAGGTGCTGGCGGGCAACGGACGCGAGATTCGTCGCAATCCCAATTGGTTCGCGTGGCAGACACAACAGGCTGTCAACGACAACCCGCGACTGTGGGCCGCCGCACGACAGGAGCAGCCGGCATGGCAGATGCCGTCCGCCCTGGCGGCTCGTGACCCTGGAACAGTCGGCCTGCCACAGATGCAGACGACTGTTCTGTCGGCAACGGCGCAGTGACTCGAACGATCTGGTGAGAACGGAGTCTCCCATGAAGTCAGCGAAATCGATGGAACGCTTCTTCTTTGCCGAAGAAGTCCCTTGCGGGCTGGCCCTGGCACGAATCGTCCTGCCACTGGTTCTGCTGCTGGTCATGGTGCCTCGCTGGTTCCACGCCCGCGAGCTCTTTTCGTCCGACGGAGCCGCCGCACCGCTGGCCATCAACTATGGCATTCCAGACATGGTACCCGTGCCAAACGGGACGATGGCCGTGGCCATGACAACATTGCTGGTGCTGACGCTGATCACGTCAAGCCTCGGCTGGTGTACGCGGTTATCACTCGTCATTGCCACCGTGCTTTACGTCTGGCTCAATCTGCTCGACTGCCTGGGCACGCTGACGAAGTATTCGGTCATCGCGTCACACGGACTGTTTCTTCTGTCGCTTTCCAACTGTGGAAAAATCTGGTCGATCGACAGTGTCCTGAAACGTCGCGCCGCACCGCCTGGTACATCACTCCCGCGCGCCTTTCCCGCATGGCCACGTCGGTTGATGCAGATCATGGTGGGACTCGTCTACATCGGCGCGGCGTTCACCAAAATGCACACACCCGCGTTCTTCAGTGGCGACCAGATGCGGCAGTGGATGATCACCAACGTGAATTACGCCAATCCCTTTGGTGAGTACATCTCGTTCTATCCCGGTGTCCTGGTCGTCTCAGCCTACGTCACGATTGTGTGGGAGGTGCTGTTCCTGTTCACCTGCTGGAAGGGCTGGGGGCGAATCCTGATGATCTCCGGCGGTGTCACGTTCCATCTGGGCACAACGCTCCTGCTGGGGCTATACATCTTTCCGGCGGTCTGCTGTTGCATCTATCTGGCGTTCATCGAAGAACGTGACATTGAACGATTGCGCGGCTTCGTGCAGCGGTTGTCGCAGCGAGGGAATCGACTGGCCGGATCACTGCAATCGTTCGCACGACAGATTCCAATGCTGGTGCCCGCGATTACCCCAAGGCAGGCGGGCTCGATCTTCGCCGCCGTCTCCTTGATCACAGTCTTTAGCGGAATCGAACTGGAGCATCAGCTTGATCCGTTCGGCACACGTCGCGCCGAAGGCGCTTATCAACTGGTCGAACTGGACCCGATCGAAGTCGAGACGAAACTGCAGTTGTCGCCTCGCATTCGCGAGTCGGACAAGTTCCTCTCATTCGACATCGGCTCCCAGATGCTTGGTGACGCGCTGGTGAATCACCGGGACACATTCCGCCACGGTGATACGCTGATTGCCCAATGCGTCCTGGTACCGCCGCACGAAGATATGTACATCCACTGTGATCTGCATGACGCCGACGACAACGTGATCGACCAGGTGGGCCAGGTCGTTGAACGCCGCACGCTGCGCGCGACGTATGCGTTTGGAATGTTCGGCTCGCTGCAGCCCGGGACATACTTCATGGTCATTCGCAGCGGCGGCCAGGAAATCACGCGCCGCCCGTTCACTCTGCTGGACTCGCGGTAGTCGAACTGGTGCCGGAGCACTACGACCCGATCCGCGCGCGGCGCTGTGTCTGATCGAGAAACGGTCGGATCAACTGCTCCAGCGGCTCGATCTCCAGCAGAAACGCGTCGTGTCCCTTCGAACTGTCCAGTTCCACGAAGGACACATTGCGGCCGGCTTTGATTAGAGCAGCGACGATCTCCTGGCTCTGCGCCGTCTGGAACAGCCAGTCGCTGGTATACGACGTGATCAGGAAGCGGGCCTTTGTCCGGTCAAGGGCCTGCTGCAGGGAACCGTACGCCACCGCCAGGTCGAAGTAGTCCATCACGTGAGTCAGACAGACGTAGCTGTTGGCGTCAAACCGCTCAATGAAACGCTTGCCCTGGTAATGCAGGTAACTGCCGATCTGAAACTCGGTTTCCTCGACGAGGTCGAACCTCGGCTGGTCGCCATGCTGCAGTCGACGGCCGAACTTCTCCTCGATCGAGACCTCCGACAGGTATGTGATGTGCGCCAGCATGCGCGCCAGCGCCAGGCCGTAACGCGGTCCTTCTTCGTGATCGTAGTACGCCCCGCCGTAGAACTGCGGGTCGGTGAAGATGGCTCGACGTCCGACAACATTGAAGGCGATTCCCTGAGCCGACAGCTTCGCGGCCGACGCCAGGCAGATGACCGCATGCACCTGGTCGGGGAATCGTACGGACCATTCCAGGACCTGCATGCCGCCCAGGCTGCCACCAATGACCGCCAGCAGTCGGTCAATCCCAAGGTGGCGTGTCAGAGCTGAATGGACCTGGACAATGTCACCCACCGTGATGAACGGGAAATTGAGGCCAAACGGCTTACCGGTTGCCGGATCGATGTTCATCGGCCCGGTCGTACCTTTGCAGCCGCTCAGGACATTGGCACAGATCACGAAATAGCGATTCGTATCGAGCCCTTTGCCCGGCCCGATGAAGTCTTCCCACCAGCCGGGTTTGCTGTCTTCTTCCGTGTTCCATCCAGCCACGTGCGCGTCACCAGTCAGCGCATGGCAGACAAAAATCGCGTTGTCTCTGTCCGGCGACAATTCGCCGTACGTTTCGTAAGCGACAGTGACGGGACCAAGCTCCCCACCACTCTCAAGCTGCAACGCATCGGGAGCCTCGAACAGCGTGGCGTATTGAGTCTCGACGAGGCCGACGGAATCGGGCCCCGGTTGATAGTTCTGTTCTTCGTCTGTCATCAGGTCTCAATGTTGAAGCTGCCTGGTTGCTGCATTATCACCACTTGTATCTCCGGGTGGCTGGGGTCGAGCGAAGCGAGCCCCCAGTAAACACGTCTGGGGGCTC
>Ga0302132_10001758_pt1 | contig 12544 bp, 9 predicted proteins | sample CB9_321_MG_FD_203113 | JGI IMG/M metagenome (GOLD analysis project Ga0302132, IMG submission 203113) | Marine microbial communities from Western Arctic Ocean, Canada - CB9_32.1 | ecosystem: Environmental > Aquatic > Marine > Oceanic | place: Canada: Western Arctic Ocean | collected 2017-09-19
ACCGCGATACGTCTCTGACTGACCCTTCTGACGTCCAAATCCTTGGCAATCCATAACGGTTAGCCGTGAAACCTCGACGGCCGTTAAAGCTACCTTTACGTCCTCTAAATGACTTGGTTGAATGATCGCAATAATCAGTTTCATCCTGGGCGCCTTCTCGAAACAAAAACGATTTTTGGATTATCTCTCGTATCACACCACGGGTAATACTAATCCTGTGACTATTGTATGCCGTCACGTAAGAAATAACAGGTGACCGCGCTGAGGCTGGCAGTTTTTAGTTAATTTTTAATTGCCTTGATCTCCGACCTGCGCTTAACCCGCCGTTTTGTAATCAAAAAAAACGTCTGCCCATTTCTGAGCAGACGCTTCTTTGCATTTTTTTGAAACCCTATGAGGTTTACTAGCTAGTAGCTTAGTAAGTCAGGATTGCATCCATACCGAAAGTAACATCGGTGTTGGTACTTGTTTCATCCCAGTCAATTCGAACTTCTGGACGAAGGGTCAAGTCGAAACGAGTTTGAGGTCGGTAGTTAATACCCGAAGTGAACGAGTATTCGCTGTCCGCACCCAAGTTGTTTCCGTTTCTCCACCATTCCAAACGAGCACCAAGCGTGACGTCATCTGAAACTGTGTAGAACAAGTATTGGTTAACACCAATTTCATAGCGAGTTGTGGTGTCTACATAATCTGATTGGAATACGTAGTCCATTTTTTCGCCAAGATTAACCTTCATAACAACACTGTGAGTGTAGCCATTTTCAGTATCACTGATGTCACCGAAAGTCGTTACATAGTTAAGAGAAAGACCGCTAATCGATTTTCCAAGACCAATAATACCGTTGCTTCCATGACTCTGGAAACCAGTATCCCAACCTGAAGAGTAACCAAAAGACAGGTCGACGCCCGCTTCAGTAGTCTTGCTTGCGAGCAAACCAGTGTGAGTACGAGGCTCACTAGTCATTGTCTTTGCGTGACTATAGAAGAAATTACCCGGAGCTTGAACTACTTCATAACCAACGATTGTGTAGAACTTACCAACTATGACGCTCCAATCACCAACGTGACCTTCAACGTACATTTGAGGCATAGCCCAACCAAAACCGTTACCGGAATCAGCACTATCTGTGTCCCAGCCAGTTGATTGACCAAAGGCGCTGGTGTTGTTAGCGTCTGCACCGTACATCAAGTCAAAGTGATATCCAAGACCAAGGCCTTCAGCATCGGCATCAGACGCTTTGTCAAATTCAAACCAAACTTGGTGAAGCGTGCCTTGCTTAGGATTAGTATTAAACAATCCTGTGCTACGATCGTGGTAACCAAATTGAGTCCAACCGTTAACTTCTATTCCTTCGCCATCGCGATCGAAGAGACTCCAAGCGCCACCATCAGATGGCGATACTGCTACATCATCGGCGAGCGTATATGTGATTGGGCTGAAAACAGGCTGTTGCAATTCTTCAGCGGCTGCTGATCCACCAAAAATTGAGACTGCAAAAGCTGCGAGCAATATTATTTGTTTGCGTTTCATTTCCTACATTCCTCCGTAAAATTATTTAGGTAAGGAAAAGTCCAGTGAATAAGGTGCCTTATTCTTGCCCTCTATTTGGAAAGGGCATTAACCTACTTTTCCGACGGCAAAACGTCTAAACACGTTTTGTCGCTTGCGCTATACACTTTGCGCATGTAATCCGTCACAAAGTCAAATTCGGAACGAGTCACTACCTATATTCATCGCAAAAACAGAAGTTCGAGCCGTAATTACAGCAGGAATTGGATTTTTGTTAATCTATCCGGATTGCAACACTCTAGTCGTTATCGCGCTTTAAACTTTGTCAAATATAACGATTATGCCGTTTACCACTTCCCGCGAAATCTGTTGGATCTGCGTTGATTTATAAGTAATAAGATGCATGTGAATTCATCCATCGAACCGCCGCAGTCACCCTTTTTCGGTGATGCTTAAAAATAGACTCCCTTTTCCAACCACTCATTAACCGATAAATTGATAATCAGCATCCGGCCTCCACTTTTACCCGAGCAAATGCGTGGGGCAATAAGGCATCGCGTGTTACGTTGAAATATTTTAAAACACAGCTTACCGACTCATCTATCACACCACCTCCAAGACCCTGAACCGAGGACACCCAATCCAATGGGAATCTTTAAACGATTCAAAAAGTCCAACACGACCTCACCGAGTGAAAACGGGGGAAATGCCCAGCAGATACCACCTGCAAGTGACATTGAAAATAAAGGTGATGAATCTAATTCCCCTGACGAAGCCTCTACTGAGCAACCAGATAACGATCGAGGCAACCTGTGGCAACGCTTACAAAGTGGTCTAAAGAAAACTCGTGATGTACTCAAAACGGACATCCGTGATTTATTCAAAACCGACGGCCAACTTGTCGACGATGAATTCCTAACACGGCTCTTTGCCATTTTGGTCAAAACAGACATGGGCGGAGGTCCTGCGGGAAAAATCAAATCTAGCATTGAATCGCAATTCCAAGGACGTGTCATCGAATTTGAAGATGTCCTGAATATCATCCGTGACGAATTAACCGAACTATTGACTCAACCCACGCAACCTGTCCGTTTTGCTCAATCAGGTCCCTCCATTATTTTAGTCGTGGGCGTCAATGGATCCGGCAAAACAACATCGATCGCAAAATTAGCTCATCACTTTCAAGCGGAAGGTAAAAGCGTTTTACTCGGAGCGGCGGATACATTTCGAGCAGCAGCGGTCCAGCAGCTCACGATCTGGGCTGAACGACTCGGTGTCGACATCGTCAAAGGCGACCAAGGCGGCGATCCTGCTGCTGTAGCACATCGATCGGTTGCCCAAGCAATAGAAAAAGATGTTGATGTTTGCATTATCGACACCGCGGGTCGCTTACAAACTCAAACAAACTTAATGAAACAGTTAGAAAAAATATTTCGTGTCATACAGAATCAGATCCCAGCAGCACCTCACGAAGTGTTTCTGGTCCTCGACGCAACCGCTGGACAAAATGGCATCAGCCAAGCTCGCGGATTTTCCGAAGCTGCGAACTGCACAGGAATCATCCTGTCCAAACTTGACGGCACTGCCAAAGGGGGTGTCATCATTCCCATCCGCCAAGAGTTTTCCATTCCCGTGCTGTTCGTCGGCCAAGGCGAACAACCGGAAGATTTGGCGGTCTTTAAAGTCGACGAATTTGTCGCTGGCCTATTTGATGAAGCTTGATGAAGCTTTGGAAAGAACGGATCCACAAACTCAGGATCGGCCCTGCAGCACCTTATCTAGCACGCCGTTAACGAATGACGGTGAATCTTTTGTGCCAAATCGTTTGGCCAACTCTACCGCTTCGTCAATCACAACTTGGCCTGGCGTTGAGGTTTGCGTCAGTTCGAATGTCGCCAAACGAATTACATTTCGGTCCGTCGGTGCCATGCGAGTGATTGTCCAGTTTTCTGCACAACCCAAGATGACCTCATCTAGCGCGTCGCGGTGGTTCTTGACGCCAAGTACCAATTCTAAAGCAAACTCTGACAAACCAGCGGGCTCGGCAGTCAAATGCCTTTGAATATAATCCGTAGGATCTTCTGTCATCCGTTCCGGATTTAAGTCGCATTCGTACAACAACTGAATTGCAATTTCTCGCGCTAAACGCCGTCCACTCCAAGGTTGAGTATTATCATTTTCGATCGCTTCGTCGCTCACATTAATACCTTTAATTAGCTAGTCATCTATTACGTACTTTGAATTGTTTTTTGAGTGGAACTTCACTCGCTCGTACCGCGGGTGTCCGATTAGTCGTCGATGCGCTCCAACACGCCCAAAATCATACTCATTACATTTACCATTTCCACAGCGGCTTCCGCTGCTTCCACGCCTTTGTTTCCTACGTTACCGCCAGCGCGGTGAATCGCCTGCTCCATCGTTTCACACGTCAATAAACCAAACAATACTGGCAAATCGTGCTCCAAGGATAACTTTCCAAGGCTACTGGCAACCTGGCTGTTTATATATTGGTCGTGGGTTGTTTCACCTCGAATGACCGCTCCTAAGCAAATCACCGCGTCGATTTTCCCACAGCTAGCAAATTGCGCTGCAACAACCGGCAATTCCCACGCTCCCGGCACCCAGGCAACTTGGATATCATCATCAGCAACTCCGGAAGCTTGCAAGGATTCTAACGCGCCGTCGAGCAATCGTTGTGTAATGGAATCGTTGTATCGAGACACTACAATGGCATATTGGCCAGCAACATTGTCAATGCAGCCACCGGTGAAGTGGTTACTTGCTTGAGGAATGGAGAGCAGTTTGGATACACCATTGGTGATTCCCCGTTTTCCATCAAATGTTGTCGGCATAGTTATCTCTCTTGATTATGATCTCGTTGATTTGTGCTGTCCGCATTGAGATGCTCTAAGCTTCTGGGTTAACACTCATTAGAAATTCAGCGTTAGACTTTGTTTCACTTACCTTTTTAACGAGCATCTCAATGGCATCAACTTCATTCTGATCCGCTAAAGCACGTCGAGTCATTGTAATTCGTCTATATTCCTCAGGGTCCAATAAGTTTTCTTCGCGTCGAGTCCCGCTGGCATTAATATCAATTGCTGGGAAAATCCGCCGTTCCGCAATGCGACGATCCAACACAATCTCTAAATTACCCGTGCCCTTGAATTCCTCATAGATGACTTCATCCATTTTACTGCCAGTATCGATTAAAGCAGTAGCTAGAATCGTTAAGGAACCGCCCTCCTCGACTTTACGAGCTGAACCAAAAAACTTCTTTGGTCTCTGCAATGCGTTTGCATCGAGTCCGCCAGACAATATTTTGCCACTTGGTTCACACTCGGTATTCCATACTCGAGCCAAACGAGTAATCGAGTCCATGAAAATCACGACGTCCATCCCGCATTCAACCATTCGTTTCGCTTTTTCAATCACCATTTCAGAGACATGAACATGTCGAGCAGGTGATTCGTCAAAAGTCGAGCTTATCACTTCGCAATTTGGACCACGAACTTCGCGTTCCATGTCTGTCACTTCTTCTGGCCGCTCGTCGATCAACAACATGATCACATACGTTTGGGGGTAGTTCTTCAAAACCGCTCGCGCCATCTGTTGCAGCAGAATAGTCTTGCCTGCTCGTGGAGGACTGACAATCAACCCGCGTTGCCCAAAGCCAATTGGCGTGATCATGTCGACAATGCGAGTACAAACTTCGCTAGAGTCATGCTCCATCACAATCCGTTGATGCGGATGCAATGGTGTTAAATCATCAAAATGGACACGAGCAATATTTTCACTCGGGTCAACTCGATTAACCGTTTCGACTCGCAGTAATGCAAAATACCGTTCATTTTCCTTTGGTGGACGAATTTGCCCCGCTACGGAAACACCTGTTCGCAGATTGAACCGACGGATTTGGCTCGGTGAGACATAAATATCGTCCGGACAAGACAAATAATGATAATCTGGGCTCCGCAAAAATCCAAAACCATCGGGAAGAATTTCGAGAGTCCCTTCGCCATACATGAGCCCGCTGGTTTTGACTAAATTCTTTAAGATGCGAAAGATTAGTTCCTGTCGTTTAACGCCAGAAATATCACCGAGCTCAACCACTTCTGCTACCTCTAACAACTCCGGCATGCTCATTTTTTGCAGTTCAATCAGACGCGTTTGCTCGCTAGGGTCTGTGACCAATTGATCGCCAACATTTTCACCTTTGTCTAACTCGCGACTGATTTGCTCAGCGAGCGACAGCGTATCTGGCCTTGACCGATTGTTAATAAATTCACCGTCGCTGTCATGGAACTGCTGCGATTTGCGCGGATCGGCGGATTTCGCAGCACTGGCGTCATGCTCGTGAGCACGCGAATCATCAATATTGGGATTTTGTTTTTCGGACATCTTATTAATTCACTGATGCGGTAAGCATCGTCCAGATTGCTTGTAATTGTTTTCGTGTGTTATCTCTAGTCCCCGAATTGTCGAGGATTAGATCAGACCGACGTCGTTTTTCCTGCAACTCAAGTTGAGATGCTTGGCGTTGAATTATTTCTTCGTCAGACCAACCACGTTCTCGACATCGCTGCCAACGAACAGACTCACTACAATCCACAAAAATTACTTGGTCACAGCACTGATCCCACTCTGCCTCAAACAACAACGCTGCATCAACAACAATCGAGACCGAGTCCTCTGCAGTTTGAAACTTCTCAATAAACTTGTCTAAGGCGTGTTGAATGAATGGGTGTGAAATCGATTGCAAGAACCGAAGTTCCGCCACAGCATTCTCATCACATCCAAAAACAATTCCTGCGACTTCTTGCCGATCCACTTCGCCGTTGGATCCAAAAATTTGGTTACCCCATCGTTGACGCAACAATTCCTTGACCTCGCCATCGCGTAATACGTCATGCCCCGCTCGATCTGCATCGAACACTTGTGCACCGAGATCTTTCAACAAACCAGCAACATAACTCTTGCCAGACCCAATACCGCCACTGAGGCCTAAAACAAGGGTTGGTTTTTGTAAGAACATAGGACTGTCTGGTGCCATCTTTTAAACGGACACGAAAAACGGCATATCAATGTCAGCGCACCGCAACGTCATTGCTAATAATGCATTGAATAAGGGAATTTGAAATATACGTATGGAGGGAATACTCGCCGGAAACGCAATCACAGCGGAATGTGTGCTGCGACCATTGAGAGAAAAGAAATAAGTGGGATAGTATTCGAAATAATAACCAATTTGAATACTACTGCCCACATTATAGACGCACCATTCGTATTAAACTAGGCGCTTTCTATTACAAATATATTGTCCTGTTGTCCAGTTCGTTGTCTCTATTTGCATTGAGCCCAATTATCACCAACACAAATATCTACCTTCAGCGGCACAGATAATTCCACTGCGGACATCATTTCCTCACGCACCATAACCGTCAGACGTTCGACCTCTTCTGCCGCTACCTCAAACACTAACTCATCGTGAATCTGTAGCAACAGTCGAGCTTGAAAATCATCCGTTTTCAGACGTTTCAGCACAGCAATCATGGCCACTTTGATAATATCTGCCGCCGATCCTTGTATCACCGTGTTAATCGCTATCCGTTCCGCAAGATTCCGCTGACGCTTGTTTTTCAACGTCTCTGGGTCTCGCACATTAGCCACGTTACGATGCCTTCCCAATATCGTACTCACGCGACATTCACGATGTGCTGCTCGCAGAGTATCCAACATAAACGCTTCGACTCCAGGGTACTTGCGAAAATAAGAATCGATAAACTCAGCCGCTGCGCTATTCTCAATCCCCAATGCTTTTGCCAAGCCAAAGGCAGTTTGCCCATAAATTACCCCAAAGTTTACCGCCTTTGCTCCCCGCCGCATCTCCGCAGTAACTTCATCAACCGGCACATCATACACCTCAGAAGCCACATTGGAGTGTATATCTTCGTCATCAATAAATGCTTGTTGCAATGTTTCGTCTTGGGAAAAATGCGCTAACACTCGCAACTCAACTTGCGAATAGTCTGCCGCCAACATCTTCCATCCCTCTTCACTGGGAATGAATGCCGAACGAATTTCACGACCTTCTGGGGTCCGTATCGGAATATTTTGCAAGTTGGGATCTGTCGAACTCAACCGTCCAGTCGCCGCGACATCTTGTTTAAACGCCGAATGCACTTTTCCTGTGATTGTGTTTAACAACTCGGGCAAAGCATCAACATATGTTCGTTTTAATTTGGTGACTTGCCGGTATTCTAAAATCAGCGGCGGTAAATCGCTAACTCCCATCCGACTCAGTTCGTCCAATACACCAGCGTCGGTGCTGATACCGGTTTTCGTCTTTTTGATGACCGGCAACCCCAGATCCTCAAATAACACCTTGCTCAGCTGTTTAGGCGAGTCAATATTGAATTCTTGCTCGGCCGCTGTAAAAATTTCGCTAGTGAGCTCTTCAATCCGAGCGGCAAATCGCACGCTCAATGTTTTCAATAACTCAACGTTTACAGAAATACCGTTGTATTCCAATTCTGCTAACACTTCGATCAAAGGCATTTCAACTTCTTGAAAAAGCGTTAACAATTTCTTGTCCTGGAGTTGCTGCACTAACTTCGCATATAGTCGCAACGGAATATCCGCATCCTCCGCTGCATAATAGGCCACTTGCTCTAACGGGACTTGATCCAGCGTAACCTGTTTCTTTCCGATGCCAGCTAACATCGCATAACTGACTGGTTTATGGTGTAGATAGCGTTCAGACAAGAAATCTAGGCTGTGATTACGCTGCTCTGGCTCTACCAAATAATGGGCCACCATCGTATCAACGAATAATCCAGCCAGTTGGATACCGTGATTACGTAAAACGACCATGTCATATTTTAAATTTTGACCCACTTTGCGAATCGTTGGGTCTTCCAATACACCACACATCAATTCGCGTACCGCCTCGCTATCTAACTGCACGTCTCCCTCCATACTGCGGACCGGGACATAATACGCTTTCCCAACTTCCCAAGCGAACGAGTAGCCCACTAGATCCGCACTGCGAGAATCCAACCCCGTCGTTTCCGTGTCGATACTCAGCACATGCTCGCTGGTAATTTCCCCCAAGACGTTTTCCAGTTGTTCCATGGACGTGATGGTCACGTACTCAACTTCCCAAACCGCGGCGGTTGGTTTAGTTTGAGCGGACAACAACCGTTCTCGCAAAGTGCGGAATCCAAATTCATCGCACAAGGTTGTAACTTGCTCGACATCGACATCACTGACGACTGCCGAGGACCATGTGAATTCAATAGGAACGTTGCGGTCTAATCGCACAAGCTCTCGACTTAACATCGCGTCCTCGCGGCCATTCATTAAGTTCTCACGTCGGTTCTTGGCCTTAAGCGTTTGCGCATTATCCAATACGTCTTCCAACGTGCCAAATTCCTGCAACAAAGTGGTGGCCGTCTTGGCGCCAATTTGTTTGACACCTGGAACATTATCAACACTATCACCAACGAGTGACTGGAAATCGACCACTTGATCAGGCCGAACTCCCCACACGTCATGCAAATCTCCCGCATCAAAATAACTATCTTTGCGAATGTTATACATCTGTACATTGTCGCTCAACAACTGCCGACAATCTTTGTCGCTCGTGACTAGAAAACATTTGTTGCCACGCACATCCGATTGTTCAGCGAGCGTGGCCATGATGTCATCCGCTTCAAAGCCAACTAGTTCTAGACACCTGATACCCATTGCTGCCAACATACGTTTGATTGGTGGTATCTGATCCCGCAAATCGTCCGGCATCGGATCGCGATGCTCCTTGTACGCTGGATACAACTCGTGGCGAAAAACATCTCCTGGAGCATCGAATACCGCGATGATGTGCGTTGGGGTTTTTTTCTGCAGCAAATCAGCAATGTCGCGCACAAATCCAAAAATGGCATTTATCGGCTGGCCCGCCGGGCCTGTCATTGGCGGCATGCCAAAGAACACTTGATATATCAATGAAAAAGAATCGATGACATAGACAACTTCATCTTCAACGCCATCACTCGCCGCTGGAATTGGCTCGGATTTTTGTACGTCCCCATCATCAGACTCCGTCGCCGCACAAGTGTCATCCAAATCCGAAAATAATTGTTGTTGTTTTTCTACTCCATCCATGACTTTTCCTGCTTTGCTTGTATTAATTGCTTGCTGAGGACGAACTCCGCCGGCACCCAACACTTCTACGATCTCTTTTTAAACTTTCTGGCATACGGATTTTTGTCTATGAGACAAAAACCACTCATTTTGCACTATTTAGCTGATTTCACTAACCATAAAGTACCAAAACCTGCGCTCCGAAGAAGGTAACTATCGTAACGATTAGGTAAAAGATAGGGTCTATTACCCAGAAATGCACACCGATACCGTTATAAAGTCGATACAAAAGAAGCATAATAAATATTTCGATACTCGTATCAACAATCATTGTTTGGAATTACCCGATTTCATCGGTAATCGATTTCGCTATCCTTTATAGTAGATATTAACCATACACAGAAAACCGGACGGGCGTTTTAATCAACACCAGACAATTCACAATCCTTTTTTTAAACTTTAAATCTTAGTGGTTCCCGTTTAGAGAACACAGAATAGGTTCACGATGGCCAAGCAAAGAAGACAAAACAACGGCGAAAATACAGTCCTTATGATCGCATTTATTCTCTCGGTCTTAACCTCTCTGGGGTTATTGGTTACCGTCGGGATCATGTTCCAATCGCTCGATACCAAGGAACAAGAAAAAATTGCCGCTGTGAATGCCAAGAATGCCGCTGAAAAAATTGCGGCGAGTGCCGGATACGTCAATCTAATCGCCAAACACGTGATCGATTCCTCAGAATCTTTAGCTACAATCGAAACATATGCCGACACAACAGTCATTGAGGAACGTCAAAAGACAATAGGTGACACAATGTTAGAAACTTTTAAGACCTTTCAACAATCCTATCCTGGCCTAGCTGACGATACGGCATCATTGAATTATGAATTAGTCCCTAAACTGTTAACGGATAAAACCAAAGCCTTACATAGTAACAACACACAACTTCAATCCGAAGTTGCTTCCCTTACGAGCCAACTCAACATCGTCAAAACGGCGCAGCACACTAACACCACCCAGCAGCTAACCAATTCGAAAACAGCGGTCGCATCCGCCCAAAAGGATCTAGCTGACTTTCAAATTGACCGTCAAACAGCAGCTGCCGATTACGATACTGCCATCAGGAAGAATAGGGATGCATTAGCTGCCAAAGATCAACAAATCGCCAATAGAGACACCGAGATCCAGAGCGCCACGACGCGACTGAGTAACCAAGAAGAAAAGAACCTTGTCGCCCAACTCAAAGCCCGACCGAAAAGCGAACGCTTTGAAATACCCGATGGGAAAATCACATCCGTCAACGAAGCTTCCGGAATCGTCTGGATTAATATTGGCAGTCGAGATCGACTCAAGCCCTTAACCAACTTCAGCGTCTACCCTGCCACACAACTTGGAGTGATGCGAGGCCCCGGAGACATTAAAGCTAAAATCGAAGTCATTAAAATCCTCGATGGACAATTCGCACAATGTCGCATCATTGAAGACAGTATAAATGATCCGATTTTGATCGACGATCAAATCTACTCGCCTCTGTGGCAGCGGGGGATTCAAGTTCACTTTGCGTTAATCGGTTTCTTTGATATCGATGGTGACGGCAAAAGTGATCGCGATAAAGTCAAAAACATAATTCGTTCTGCAGGTGGAATCATCGATGCTGAATTGTCTATCGAAAACACAGCAGATCCAGAAAAAACAAACCTGATTCGTACGGGTAACATTACCGTCGATACTCAATATCTGGTTCGTGGTTCAGTGGATGCGATCATCAACATCGACCGCACAACCTATAACCGCTTTGAGGAAAAAGCAAAAGATTACAATGTTGAATCCATCACTGTTAATTCACTATTGAATTACGCTGGATACAAGAACACACGCGACGCAGTGGGTCTAAGTCAAGGATTTGATAACGACGACCCTAAAGCACTTGTCAAACCTGTTTTGAAGGGGGAAGACAAGAGAAATCAACTACGTAAGCCACCAACGCGCGGCACCGACGGTGCTTTCTAGAGCACATGTAACAGGGTGTAGTTGATTCGAAACAGCGGTACATTAATCTTGCGTGGACTGCTGCATTTTCAACGGCGTACCGTTATAATCTCCTTTAACTATTCGTCACCCATTTCACTATAAGTGGGAAGCGATTGCTGCAGTCAATTTCGGAGAGTTATTTAATGTCGATACCTATGAATTCACAACAAGTTCTTGATCGCGAGTACTTGGAAATCCGTGGAAAGATTCTCGAAGTCGCTGCGTCGCTTGACCGCCTAGAGCGCGCCGCTGGCGATGTTGCCCAAGACCCGCGAATGGCGCTGCTACACCAAGGACTGCAAATCGCCCTTCAATCTACTGCAGACAATGAAGCGAATAGTGATTCAAAGGCGAAACAAATTCAGTTGCTCTTTTCCCGAGAATATGCCGATGCTTGGCGACAAGAGTTTGAATTGTAAGCCAGAATTTATACTTTCAGCTGTTTGAATAAAACCCTTTGTTAATCACAAAATAGAAAAGACATCGTTATGGATTACTTCGATCCCCACATACATATGGTTTCGCGGACCACCGACGATTACGAAACACTGGCTAAAATGGGATGTGTTGGCATGAGCGAGCCGGCATTCTGGGCTGGATTTGACCGCGGCAGCGTTGATAGCTTTCGCGATTATTTTCAGCAACTTACCGATTTTGAACCGAAACGAGCGGCTCAATACGGAATTCAACATTTCACTTGGTTGTGCATCAATGCCAAGGAAGCCGAAAATGTTGAGCTCTCTCGTGAAGTGATCGCGATGATTCCAGAGTTCCTCGACCGCCCCAATGTATTGGGCATCGGCGAAATTGGCTTGAACAAGAACACCAAGAATGAATCCACTATTTTCCTTGAACACATG
>Ga0302132_10001759_pt1 | contig 12540 bp, 13 predicted proteins | sample CB9_321_MG_FD_203113 | JGI IMG/M metagenome (GOLD analysis project Ga0302132, IMG submission 203113) | Marine microbial communities from Western Arctic Ocean, Canada - CB9_32.1 | ecosystem: Environmental > Aquatic > Marine > Oceanic | place: Canada: Western Arctic Ocean | collected 2017-09-19
AAGCGGTCAACGTGTGGGATCCCTCGGCGGGCTGGGCGGGGCGCCTTATTGGTGCGATGTCATTCAACCAACAGCTACCGAATGGTGACATGCAACATTTGAACTATGTCGGCACTGATCCGAATCCCGCCTTCTATAAAGACGGTACGAGTATCTATCGTGTTATTGCCGACGCATATAACAAAGTACGCATCGAGTCATCGACGGGTGATGGGTCGTTGTATAAGGACGAAGAAAAAGAGCATCGGTCGCATGTGTACCAACTTGGGAGTGAGCTTTTCCACACGACGCCGGCCTTCAAGCTGCTCAAGGGCCGCGGCGACTTGGTGTTCTCGTCACCACCGTATTTCAATCGTGAGGCGTATAGCGAGGATGAGAACCAGAGCTATAAGAAGTATACAACCTACGGTGAATGGCGTGATCACTTCCTGCGCCCGACGTTGCAGAATGCGTATGACTTCCTGAACCACGAACGGTATATGCTCTGGAACATTGCAGACTTGAAGGTAGGAAAGACGTATCTACCGTTGGAGCAGGATAGCATTGCGATTGCAAAAGAACTTGGGTTTGAATACAAGGAAACTATTCTCATGGCACTCATGAACATGCCCGGAGCGAATCGTGTGACGGAAGACGGCAAAGCAACAGCGAAGAATTATCTCAAACTAGAGAATGGAAAAATTATGAAATATGAACCTGTACATGTGTTTTGGAAATCATAATATGCAATCAATACGATGGGCCATAATCTTAGTATCACTCGCGATCTTCACCTACGCTAGTTGGTCCGCCTGTACGGGGTGTACTCTCTAACATAGACAACATGAACCCAAGCAACGTACGATTTTTGAATCATGCTTCCCTAATCATTGAAACCAATGAAATAAAAATCCTCTGCGACCCGTGGTTCAAAGGCACGGCCTTTCAAGATGGATGGTCGTTGTTATGTGAAAATTCTCATGATATCAACAACGTAGACTTTGACTATATCTGGATCTCACATGAGCATCCAGATCATTTTTCAATACCTACGTTGAAAGACCTGCATACAAAAACAAAGTTTTTATATCAGGAAACCGTAGATAAAAAAGTTAAGAATTTTCTTGAATCTCAAGGACATCAAGTCATTGAACTGCCTCATAACCAAAACGTGACTATCGATGATCTCCAGATAGTTTCATTTGTGTCTGATGGTTATGATTCCTCTATCTTGTGCTTATTCGAAAATGGTCATTCCTTCTTAAATGTGAATGATGCAAGAGTCGATGTAAACAACGCCCTAGAAAAAGAAATCCTTCCTCACTTACATAATAGAAAACTTGATATGGTGTCTTTTCAATTTTCGTATGCGAACTGGGCAGGGAATCCGGGGGATCAAAAGATATCAATTGGTCAGCAAAAACTAATAGATGAAAAAAATAAATACATCGTACAGACGCTCAATCCAAAGTCGTGTTTATTGTTTGCCAGCTATGTGTTCTTTTCACACGAAGAGAATTTTTATTGGAATGACAATCAGTATATTCACCATGCCTATGACACGATCAAAAACCTGAACAACGATGTGATACCAATTGTGCCCATGCCGAATGAGGCATTCGATTTATCCAGAGAACTTGATGCACAACACACCCATCTGAACAGCAAAAAGTCTATCGCGTATTGGTCGCATCTCCATGATGCCGTCGAAATTAAACATACCACGAACACGATTTCAAATATCTCTGATCTTGAACAATCATATTATGCGTTTCATGACAGTTTGCTCACCAACAATACCCTGCCAAAAAATAAACATGAATTTTCTCTCAAGGTCTTGGTGTCAGATCTACACAAAGTGTTTGAAATACATTTATCGTCACGAAGATTTGTGGAACTTGGGCCAGAGGATTCGTATGACATAGCGGTATCCTCGGAGACATTCATGTTTTTGATGAAACATAAATTTGCGAGAGGCACTATTTTAATCAATTCGAGGATCACGTTTAATTATCTGACGGCTTTTAAGTTTTTTATTTTCTTTTTCATTCCCTATGCCAATAACATTGGCGTGTATTTTGATGATGTGAATCCCATGACCCCATCTAAACTACAATCAATAAAAAACACCTTTGTTATGCTGTCAATCTTTAAGTTTTATGGCGAAGCGGAAACGCACTTTGATCATCTACTAGAGTCATGGCCATAGACAAAAAAACCCCTGAGAGGCGAACCTCTCAGGGGCAATCCTAACGGTAGCGAATCGTTAAGCGAACTTACATCAAGTTGCGAACGTTCACAACCCTGTAGTACTGGTTAGCGCGAGCGGTGATAGAACCATCGCTCGTCCCAGCCGCGTTGCTGAACGGGTTAGAAACGACACCATACCGCGTCTGGAATCCGATCTTCGGCTGGAAGCTGTTCGGATCCTGAGCGCGGAGCATCTGTAGCGGAACGTACGGGCAGTAGAAAAGTCCTGCGTCATACGGGCTGCTACCACGATACCCAACCACGAAGTGCTGAGCCGTGCTAGAGTCTGCGGAAATCGCAGCATACGGGTCAATGTACACCTTGTAACGACCCTGCAAGGTACCGACAAAGGTTGAACCCGTGTCATCTACCTGTAGCTTACCGTCATAGGCGCTATCATAGTGGAGATAGTCCGCAGCAGCAAGGGCACTCGCAATATCTGACGAGCAGAGAACGATGTTCCCCTTACCACGACGAGTCGCCTTCGCGATGGCGTTCGCATCGCGTTCAATCTGGAAGAAGAGCCCCTTAAATCGCTCAACCATCCAGCGTCCGTCTGAGTCCGTGTCGAGGTCGAACACACCAGCCGTTGTGGTGTTCGTGTTCGCACCCGCGACGGCGCTCACGTAAATCGTACGAATAATCTCGCGGTTAATCTCCGCAAGAATCTCCGCTGACAGGATGTTAGCAAGTTCCGTCTCTGCGTCGAGTCCGTGAACCGCCTTCAAGTCCTGCGCGATTTCGATAGTATACTCTGCCTTCAGCTTACGGGTCTTCGCAGTAACCGTAACCTTGTCGATAGAGAACGCCATCTCGGGAATGGCCGTGCATCCCGTTGAGCCCCATGACTCACCCTGCAACGTGGTCGAACCACCAACGTAGTCGTACTCGTAAGTACCTCCCGCGCCAGTATCAGTCGCCAACTGCGAGGTATTACCAGCAGGTGCGCTACCATTCTGGGTTCCGCCCGAATAGTTCGCAAACCCAGTGTTAGCCTCGTTGAAGAGCGCCTCGGTTCCACCCTGCGTGGTATACGTAGACTTCATCGCGAAGATGAGGCCGGTTGGACCAGTCATTGGCTGGACGCCGCACAAATCGTATGCGATCAAGTTCGGCATCGCACGACGAATCAAGGAGATGAGAATCGGATCAAATCCCTTTAGGTTCGTCGCAGACGGGAACACACCAGACTGGTTGGCAGGAGCGGCTTCTGTCATGACTTCGCCCGCCTTCTGCATCTCGCGGGCCGTGTTTTCGAGCATCACCGTAGTGACCTTCTTCTTCCATGACTCTTTGATCGGTGGAAGATCCGGGTGATCGAGAACCTTTGCCCACTTCTTCTTTACGTCTTCGGTCAGAAATTCTGCCATTGTACTAATCTCCCTGAAAGTTATGCGTGTCTTGTCTGTCTGACACTGCGTAGAAACTATTTAGTAAAGCCAACTGTTCTAACTAGCTAGTTAGAACGTGTCAGACTTCACCTGACGCGAAATCGCATCTGCAACTGCATCGGCTTCGCTCTTCACACCTGACTTCTCTTCCGTCACAATCTGCACGTCCTCTTCGGGAAGACGACCAGATTGCAGATCACTCTTGCTATCGGACACTCCGAAGTAGCTTTCCTTCAACATACCCAACTTCTCACGGAAGTCTGTAGCATCCACATAGTCAGTATTTTCAGCGAGCTTAGCCAGCTTCGCCGCCTGCGTTTCACTCATGTTTCTTGCAAACTCCGCAATAATACGTTTCTTATTTGCGGCTTCTGCCAGACGACGCAACTTCAGGTTGGAAGACGCCTGCTCGTTAATCTGAGCCTTCAACTCATCCACTTCTGTCGTTAGCGTCTCGACCACATCAACTTTGCTTTCCGGCACGTCAATGTAGTGTTCCTTGAACAAGCTCTGTAGCCCATCCAAGAAGTTCTCCGCGAGGTCCGACCGCAACGACTTGCGAACGTCCACACGGTTATCTTCGACCCACTGCTCAACAACCACCGAAAGGTAGGTGTTAAGGCGTTCCGTCAGCTTCCGCTCAGACTCAGCAATACGTCGCTCCGTGCGAATCTTGTACGCTTCGTTGAGCTTCTCAGTAACCTGACGGGTGGTGACTTTGATCGCGGACTCAAAGAGTGTCGCAACCTTCTTCTGCTGTTTGGCGTTGAATCCGGCAGACTCGAAGAGCGCCGCTTCCGGCATCTTGACACGAATGTTGACGGCTTCGGAGACGGCTTTCTTCTCGTCCTCATCCTCGTCAGCTTCCTCATCAACCTTCTTCTCGTCCTCGTCGGCTTCCTCGTCGACCTTGTCCTTATTCCCCTTCAGGAATTCGGGCTTCTCGTCATCGTCTTCGGTGACAGCATCCTCATCGTCCTTACCTTCCTTGACCGGGACTGATCGCGGATCTCTCTCAACGACATCTTCCCCTTCGGAGACGGCCTTCTTCTCGTCCTCGTCTTCCTCATCATCCTCTTCGTTGACCTTCACGTCGATGGGCTTATCGTTCAAGGCTTCCTTGATGGCTTTGTCGAGATCGTCAGCTTCATCGAGCTTCGCCTCGTCATCGTCCTCTTCGTCGAACTTAACCTTCACATCATCGTCGGCTTCCTCCCCTTCGGAGACGCCCTTCAGATGTGTTGGTTCCGCAGCCACAGACTTGGGAATGGTTGTATCGGTGGTCACGCCCTTGACGGCAACCTTTGCGGTGTTCGGCTTGGCGTTAAGCTCCGTGCCGCCAATGTCCTCAAAGGATGAACCACCAAGGTGCGTTGGTTCCTGATTGCGCGGCTTCAGTTGCGCCGCTGAAACTGGGTTGACTATCTCGCTCATTTGAAAATCTCCTGTGCATTTGCGGGACTAAAGCTATCGCCGCATAACGTATTTAGCGTTGTGCGAACGTGACGCAATATGAATCTGGCTCCAGTGCCCACTCATAAGCAAATGAGCGCCGCAAAGGATGTCGTTCTATTTAGCATCGACAGATCTTCTAAATAAGTACGAAGGAGTGAGTTATTATGATAGCATCGCGATTGTCCATTATTGTCCCGTCACGCAGTCCGCAGTATCTCCAGAAAACTATCGATGATCTACTCGCCAAAGCTGAAGGCGACATTGAGATCATAGTTGTACTGGACGGTATCTGGCCAGACACTATCCCCAAAGACCATCCCAAAGTTCACCACCTCCATCAAGGAATAACACACGGCCACTATGGAATGCGCTCGGCCATCAATGCAGGTGTCTCCTTGGCAACCGGCGAATACCTGATGAAGATTGACGAACACTGTTTGCTCGATCAGGGCTACGACACCAAGCTCAAAGCCGATTGCGAGGATAATTGGGTTGTCATTCCACGCCGCTATCGGTTGGAACCCGAAGAATGGGTCGTCGTTGAAGATGGTCGTCCACCAATTGACTATATGTATCTTGCCAATCCGTTTGAGCGGCCGCACGATATAGAGTACGGGTTACACGGGTCGGAGTGGAAATCACGACACTATGAAAGAAAGGATATCCTTATTGATGATACAATGTCATGGCAGGGTTCCTGCTATTTCATGAAGACATCACATTGGCATACGGTCATTGGAGACATGGAAGAAGATGGTTATGGCATGTTCACGCAGGAAGCGCAAGAGATTGGAAATAAAACGTGGTTCAGTGGTGGGCGCGTTGTTGTCAACAAGAAAACGTGGTATGCTCATTGGCACAAAGGTAAGAAGGGGAAGGGCTATGGTTTCAGTAATCAACAGTATAGAGAGCATCAAGCCGACAAAGAAGACGGCCGTCATTACTGTATTGACTACTGGATGAATAATAAGTGGGAACAACGTACGCGAGATTTCGAGTGGCTCATCGATCACTTTTCACCTGTGCCAACATGGACGGATACGTGGAAAGCGGACTTGGCCGCCTTCAATGAGAAACGTGCGACTAAATGATTATTGGACGAGGCGATATCGCATCCACCATTGCGGATGTGCCAAACTTAGACAGACCAGATCGTATCTACTTCGCATCGGGCGTCAGTAACAGTCAGGAAACGCGAGACAGCGAATACGAACGAGAGGCACATTTACTCGCGAAACAAGACCCGACAAAGCATCTGATTTATTTCAGTTCATTGTCGGTGTTCTATGCGGACACGCGATACGCCCACCACAAGCGCACAATGGAGTGTTTGATTCGTTCACAGTTTCTTCAGCACACAATCATGCGGTTGGGTGTGATTGATTGGGGTGACAACCCACACACGATCATCAACTACCTACGGCGTCAACATGCCGAAGGGCAACCCTTGCTTATAGAGAATGCCTACCGTTATGTGCTGGCGAAGGACGAGTTCCATCACTGGCTTGGACTCATTCCGTCTTGGCCGTGCGACATGAACATCACCGGCACACGCCTTACGGTACGACAGATCGTCAATCAGTATGTCACGAAATATAGAGGAAGTCGATCTATTACATGATTCCGACACACATCCACCAGATCTGGATCGGACCAAAGCAACGCCCGAATGAGTGGTTAGACACATGGCCGAAGAAGAATCCGTCGTTTACGTTTACGCTATGGGACGAACAGGCGATTGATAATTTTGGATTAGTTAACCGCGACAAATACGACCGCTTCATGAAGAAGCAGATGTATGATGGGGCCGCTGATGTTGCGCGAGTGGAAATTCTGCTGCGCCTTGGTGGTATTTACTTGGATGCGGATTCCGTTTGTCGGCAAACGATTGAGGGTGCGTCGTTTTTGGAGTTGGACTTTTTCGCGGTGTTTGAGTATGACGAACGAGTTGCCAATGGAGTAATCGGGACCGTGCCATATCACCCTATTCTCCTGACGTATCAACAACGGATTCAGAGTGCTACCGTGATCGAACCACCATGTTTTACCATTGGCGGCACACTCCTAACTACTTGTGTGGATCGGTTTATGTGGTATAATCGTCCTCGTCATCATGGCGCCAAATATTCCGCCATAAAAATTCTACCCTCGTATACGTTCTATCCAAAACTTGGGCATTATCACGAAGCGGACGGACTCACGCCACCGATCTACGCACGGCAAATGTGGGGCACAACGAAGGGTATATACAAGGATGCGACATGAGTGATTTGGTCATCCCCAATTTAACCGTCATCTACTATACTGCGAATTTTCTCAATGATCGTTTTGCTGACCGGGTGCGTACGCAACTGATTCGCGTCATTGGTAAGACGCCATTGATCAGCGTATCGCATATACCGATGGACTTTGGTGAAAACATCTGCGTCGGTGACATCGGCCGGTCCGTCTATAACATCTATAAGCAAGTACTCATCGGTGCCAAAGCTGCCAAGACAGAGTATGTGGCCACAGCGGAAGATGATGTTCTGTATTCACCCGATCACTATCTCTATAAGCCTGCACCAAATATGTTTGCGTATGATGTCAACAAGTGGTCCATCTTTACATGGCACACACCACCACTCATGTCACATCGCGAACGACGTACGATGACGAGTCTCACCGTCTCGCGACAAGCTCTCATTGATACGTTGGAAGAACGATTCGCGAAGTATCCCAATCCTAATAAAATTCCCATACGGTATTTTGGGGAGCCGGGCCGGTTTGAGGGACATCTCGGCATCACGACATTGACACACGAACGCTGGAGCGCCCCGACAGCGAGCATTGTGTTTGGCACCGAAGAGGCATTACAGTTTGAAGGCTATCTCAGCAAACGTAAACGCCATGCGGACAGGCGAGCGACCGAGTTGCCGTATTGGGGCACCGCCAAAGAACTTATGGCAATGTATGAACCAAAAGAGAAACCATGACGAAGGGCATTATTTACTACACCGACAATCAGGCAGACGAACGCATCAATCGGCGTGTGCGAGAACAGTTGTTGTCTATCGGGTTACCGATCACCTCTGTCACACTAAAACCCGTGCCGAACTTTGGGCATAACATTGTGTTACCACTAGAACGTGGGATGCTCACAATGTTTACACAGATTCTTACCGCACTGGAGAACTGCGCGGAAGATGTCGTGTTCTTTTGCGAACATGACATGCTCTATCACCCGTCACACTTTGACTTCACACCAACAGCACGCGACACTTTCTACTACAATGTGAATGTGTGGAAAGTGCGTGCCGAGGACGGGCACGCCGTGTGGGTTGATAACTGTCAACAGGTCAGTGGCATCTGCATCTATCGCGAAGATGCGATTAAGCATTACCGCGAACGCATCAAGTTTACACAAGACGGAACATGGTCACGCGGAAAGGGGTTTGAGCCTGGGCATAAACAGAGTCGCCTTCCGTGGCAAAACAGATTTTTCGTAGGGACGTGGATGTCTGCGTTACCGAATTTGGATATTCGTCATAAGCACAACCTTACGGCGAACCGCTGGTCCACGGACAAATTTCGCGACAAGAGTACCTGTCAGAACTGGACTGAAACAAACGACGTGCCCTACTGGGGCACTTTTACACTAGACGAGATACCACCTGCGGCATCGCCGTCACCAACACCCGGGTCCCGAGACTAACTATGAAGTTTGCATCCGATCTTTCCATTGTCATTCCCGCCCGCAACGAAATGTTTCTGGCGAAAACGATTGAGACTATCCTTCAGAACATGCAAGGTGACACAGAAGTCATCGCCATTCTGGATGGCGCCTGGGCGGATCCTGTCATCCCCGATCATCCGAAGGTACGACTCGTCCATCATGCTGAGTCCATCGGGCAACGCGCCGCCATGAATGAAGGCGCTCGACTCTCTCGCGCCAAATACATCATGAAGATCGACGGGCACTGTTCTGTTGATGAAGGCTTTGATGTCAAACTGATGGCGGACTGTGACTATGACTGGACGGTCATCCCGCGCATGTATAACCTCCACGCGTTCGACTGGTTGTGTACGGACTGCGACTGGCGCCGATATCAGGGCCCAACACCAGAGAAGTGTGAGCGATGTAATGGTCCGAATGTGGTTCGCGACATGCTCTGGCAACCACGAATGAATCGTAAAACAGACTTCGCACGGTTTGATAAGACGATGCACTTTCAGTATTGGGGATCGTTCAAGACTCATGCGAATGCTCAGGGTGATATTGCGGACACGATGACGAGCGTCGGGGCCTGTTTCTTCATGCACCGTCAGCGGTTTTGGGATCTCGGTGGCATGGACGAAGCGCACGGATCGTGGGGACAGTTTGGTGTGGAAGTCGCGTGTAAGGCATGGTTGAGTGGCGGTCGGCATGTGGTCAACAAGAAAACGTGGTTCGCCCATATGTTCCGCACGCAGGGTGGTGACTTTGGCTTTCCGTACCCGCTCTCTGGGCGGCAAGTTGATCGCGCACGCAAGCACTCTCGGGCGTTGTGGATAGACAACAAATGGCCATTAGCCAAACATGATCTGAATTGGTTGCTCGAACGATTCCGTCCGGTTCCAGACTGGCATGATGTGCCATCAAGAGCGCCTGATGTGGAAGTTCCCGCACCTCCGCCGCAGCCTGAGCAGCCGCGGATGATCGACAGTGCGCCAGTTGTCTCAAATCCAACGAAGGGCATTCTCTACACGACTGACAACCTGTTGGATGACACGGACATCGGCATTGCTGTACAACATCGGTTGCTTGAAATGGACTTGCCGATTGCGGCAGTGTCGCTTAAACCTATCTCGTTTGGGAAGAACATGACGGTGCAACGCGACCGCGGGCATGAAACGTGGATGCGGCAACTCTTGACGGGGTTGGAAACCATGACTTGCGATGTCGTGTTTATCTGTGACCATGACGTGCTGTACCACCCGTCACACTTCTTATTCGATCCCGCGCACCGCGACACCTTCTACTACAACATGAATGCATGGAAGGTATCTGCGGAGGATGGACGTGCTATTCACTACGACACGAAGCAAGTGTCTGGTCTTGTCGCCTATCGGAGTGCGTTGCTGGATCATTATCGTGCGCGTATCGCTCGTATTGATTGTGATGGGTTTGATCTACGTTCTGGGTTTGAGCCGGGCAGTCAGAAGCCATATGCGCGATTTGATTCGCGTGGAGGGGACACCTTCAATTCAGAGTTTCCGAATGTGGATATTCGGCACGACACGAACATGGTTAGTACGCGATGGTCCCGTAATCAATTCAAAGACAAGCGGAATTGTCCAAACTGGCAAGAAGGAGAGAGTGTACCGGGATGGGGCAAGACGGCAGGCCGCTTTGCTGAATGGTTGAGGATGGTGGATTCGGGTCCTGATTAGGGACACTAAATAATGTCAAAGGAAAATTAGATGGCAGCATCCTATCCAACATCCATTAAATCGTTTCCCGCTAAAGCGAACGGGGATTATGTACTGCTGACAGACGTCACTGACCTTGAATTGGAAGTGGTGGCGCTTGAGACTGCGCTGAAGACCGGCCCGACGGCGCTCGCGTCAGCATCACTCTCTGGTGCTACTGCTAGTGAAGCGGTATTCACCAACTCCACCAAAGAGCTAGTGAGTAATAGCATTACCGGCTCGGGGAATGTGGTGATGTCCGCATCACCGACGTTGACGGGAACCATCGCGGCTGCGGCCGCAACGTTTTCGGTGCCGCTGATCGTCGCGAGCGGTGGTACCGGCCTTGCGACACTGACGGACAAAAATGTCCTCATTGGTGCCGGAACGGGAACTGTGGCAGGCGTCGCCCCGGGGTCGTCTGGTAACGTATTGACGAGTGATGGTACTGACTGGGCAAGTTCAGCGGCGCCGGCTGCGTCTTCCGTGGCCTTTCCGGCGACGCAAGTCGCGTCAGCCGATGCGAACACGCTCGATGACTACGAAGAAGGCACGTGGACCCCAGTCCTTGCTGGCAACGGCGGAGTGTCTGGACAGACATACGCTACGCAAGCTGGCAACTATGTCAAGGTGGGACGGCACGTGATTGCTGGTGGTACTCTGAACATTTCGGCCACAGGAACCCTAACGACTTACCTAGTGATAAAGGGGCTTCCATTCACAAGCGGCGGCGGAAACCATTCAGGGGGAATGCAGTTCACGCGCATCTCTTCGTTCGTCATCTGCGTGAACATCGGTGGCGTCGTCAACAACAGCCTGACGCAGTCAGAGATTCGGTTTCGGGCGGCAGCATCATCCGTCGATTCTCAGATGACATCGGCTAATCTGGACGCGACGACTGGTGTGTACATGGAATTTGTCATCAACTATATAGCAAACGCTTAAGCGAAAGGCATATCATGGCGCTGGAAAAGCAGGAAGTCGTCGATTTAATAAATGTGCAAGAACGCGGCACTGTCGAGTGGCGTATCGCGACGAGAATCGTCGATGATGGCGTGTTTCTCTCAGAGTCGTACTGGCGGTCAACGCTACAACCCGGAGAGGACCTCTCGGGCATTCCAGACGTCGTAAAGAATATTTGCGAGACGGTGTGGACACCACAGGTCATTGCTGACTGGAATACGTTTAAGGATGGATAACTCCTGAATTGAACCAGCATAGCATAAGTAGAGCATATGGCAGCATCCTATCCAACATCCATTAAATCGTTTCCCGCTAAAGCGAACGGGGATTATGTACTGCTGACAGACGTCACTGACCTTGAATTGGAAGTGGTGGCGATTGAGACGGCGCTGAAAACCGGACCGACGGTTCTTGCGGCCGCATCGTTCTCCGGTGCAGTAACGCTCACAGGTGGATTGAACACGCCGCTAGTAGTTGCCCAGGGCGGTACCGGTCTTGCGACGTTGACGAGTGCTGGTGTTCTCGTCGGCGCCGGAACAGGAACCCCGACAACCGTAGCGCCCAGTACGTCCGGCAACCTATTAACCAGCACCGGGTCCGCCTGGGCCAGCACCGCACCTGCACCGGGCGGCCTGGATATTCTACAAGTAGAGGCGATGAGTTAAAATGGCCAACGCAACAGCAATCATTCCGTTCTCCGCAAGCACGCAGGGACAAGGCATCAAGGTCGTGGCGACCTCGACCGCCGGGACACTTATCCACACGACGGGCACAAGCGCCACCATCGTGGATAGGCTCACCGTGTTTGCATTCAACAGTTCAGCCTCAGACGTAGTGCTGACCCTCGAATTCGGCGGTGCCACGGCACCCGACCAAAATATCGTGCAGACGATCACGCCGAAGACTGGACTCACGGCCGTGGTTGATGGGTTGATCCTGTTGGGCGACGGTTCCACCGCCTTGACAGTGAAAGCCTTTGCCGCGAGTGGGAATGTGATCACTCTGTCTGGTCATGTCCTGAGAATCACACCATGAAGCACATATCACCAAACCAACTCTGGACGCAGGTTCC
>Ga0302132_10001768_pt1 | contig 12517 bp, 7 predicted proteins | sample CB9_321_MG_FD_203113 | JGI IMG/M metagenome (GOLD analysis project Ga0302132, IMG submission 203113) | Marine microbial communities from Western Arctic Ocean, Canada - CB9_32.1 | ecosystem: Environmental > Aquatic > Marine > Oceanic | place: Canada: Western Arctic Ocean | collected 2017-09-19
GCAAAATCGAGAAATAACTTTTCCAAGTTGGGCGATTTGGTAGAGTCAATTCCGTACAGAGCGGTATGACTTTTGGGGGGCCATTGATCTATGAGAGGCTGTAATGTGAGACTGTGGACATGAATACTAGGCCCTTTATAATTCTGGATGAGCGTGACAGCCATCTCACGAGCCCAGTCAGCGCGGGCAGTGTTGTAGTCCTCTTTTTTAGGAAATTCCTTGGCATCCGGTGCTTTTCTATAGTGTTCAGCAAGGTATTTCTGCATGATTAGATCGGTGCGGGCACTTCGTGGGGATGGGCCGTTGTCCCAAGTCAACTGTGGCAGCCATTGTTTGTTGATCCATGTTTCGAATGAGAAAGTGTGGATTTTCCCGTCTCCCGGCAGTTGCAGTTGAGCAAGTGGGATGTGGTCGTTGCGAGTGCGAGATTTGAATAGCCGTAATCCCAATAAAAAGGGTTCATTTTGATCGTGGGGCATTAACTCAACCCATGGATGTTTCTGGTTGTGGCCGGAAACCTCGAGGGTAATTTTATATCGGAGGGAAGTACCGACGCCACCGCCGAGTTGATCGGAACTAAGTGTTGCGGCACGATATAAAACATCAAAGTCAGGATGGAGCTCACGGGAGTAGAGTTCCAAATCGCCGGTTCCTCGTTTATTGATATGACCGGAAAACCGGCGGGGACTCAGATCCGGTGGAGGCGACAACTCCGTAGCCAGCGCCAGACTTTCCTCGGCAGCATCAAGCATCAATTGTAGAAAGAAATCAGACATGACGAGGCGGTCACCAATGTTGTCGAAACCAGCCTCGACTTCATCTTTGGGAAAAGATCGAAAGGGATCCGAGCTGGTGTTCTCAACTCGGCCGTTACCATTGTTATCCACCAGTTTGGAAACGTTTCCGACCCGTAGCTCTGGATCGTTGATGTAGAGCAAATCCCTTATCGTATTGCGTAGTTCAAAACGATTGAGCCGACGCGTAACTGTTTGGCTGCCGGTGCTGCGGTGTTGTGCGTAGGCTGCTTTTAGTTGGGCAGTTAAAATGTTGATGACTTTCGTTAGTTCCTTAGCCTCCGGTGGAGGTTGATCTTCCGGTGGCATACTCCCGGAATTCAGTTGATCGAGAATTTCTTGCCAGGCTTGGAGTGTTTGTATCTCCGTGAGCTTGGTCGATAGCGTATCAAATCGCTTGTCGTTTTCCTGTTTTTCTGCACCATGACAAGCGGTGCAGTGCTTTTGCAGAAAGGGCTGTACTTTATTGAGCGGGATCGCCGCCCGTGTAGAACTCAGGGACATCAGGGTAACGGTTAGTGCAAGAATAAAACGTGACATTATGCGTTCTTGCGCTGAAGACTGGTCAGCGTACCTGTACTGGCACCAAAGCGATCAAGCTCCAAGCCGTGGTTTTGAAGAATTGAGAGCAGAAGATTAGCTGCTGGGATTCGCTGGGCGGGAGTGTCCGGGCATACCATGTGTTCGCCAAGCTTGAAGCCGCCTCCGGCCAATAGTAGTGGGAGGTTCCGAGTCGAATGTGGCCCCGTTGCCATTCCACATCCAAAGAGAATCGAAGTATGATCAAACAACGTTCCGCCGTTGATGGTGTCTTCTTGTGCCTTCAATAGGTCAATCAAGTAAGACATCTGAGTAGTTTTATTACGTTCGATGCGGTTTAAAGCAGCAATGTGATCCGGGCGTTCGCCATGATGGGAGAAACCATGATATCCGCCACTTAGGCCAAAATCACCATTTACGAATCCGGAGGATAAGGTGATGGCTCGTGTCGAGTCCGTTTGAATTGCCAGAGCAATTAACTCAACCATTGCTTTGAGATCGGCGGCAGTACCGTTTCCTTGAGCAGGTTCAGGATGTTCGGTTATTGGTTTGGGCTTGTGCAGCCAAGGTTGCTGTTGGACGATTTTCTTTTCTAAAGACCGTACTGCGTCAAGATATTCTGTGAATTTGCGTTGGTCTCGTTTACCAAGTTGTTTGTTAACCGCGTTGGCTTTTTCCATAACCACATCGAGGATGCTGTTGTGCCGTTTAAGTCGTTCGGCGGAAGTGGCCGTTTGGTCTTTGCTGTCAGCGAGAAATAAGGCTCGGTACATTTGCCGTAAATCAATAGCGGGAACTTGGACTCCCGTGCGCGTGAAACTTACGAAATTGGATTCATTGACTCGTAACGTCATCGACGAGAAGCGTGTATCAGCGCCCACATATTCTGCTATTTTCTGATCCAGACTAATGTTGCCCTCAGAGAATTGAGATGCGAGGTGAGGGCGTACACCGCTCAGCAGTACAGGTACACCCTGGTGCCCTATCGTGTTGCCATGATCGAGATTGGAAAAAACCGTGAAGTCTTGGCGGTGTTTTTCCAGAGGCGCAAGTGTCGCGGGCATGTCATAGTTTGCTGTCGTTTGTTCGGACGTCGGAAAAAAAGTCTTCTTGTAGATGCCATAATTGTTTGACAGACAAACAAAGCGTTTGACCGGCTTAGCGGTTTGGATCGCTGCGCAACTCGGGGGAACCATCGCTTCGAGCATTGGCATCGCGATGGCGACACCAGCGCCTTTTAGAAAACTACGTCGTTCTAGTGGGAGTCGCATGCAACGACCTTTTTTAGGTTAAAGGGTTTTGCTCGGTTTAAACTTAAACGGCAACCGCCGTGATTATCCCATTGTAGTATTTTGGATGCTGTTGAGACATGTCATTTTAATACGGTTGGCAGATAAATAATCCTACTACTTTCTTACCGACAATCAAGTTACAATTTATTTATAGATAATCAATCAACCCTCTTGTTTTTAATAGGTTAGGACTAATAACAATGTTCAAATTCACTACCCTCACTGCGGTTCTATTGCTAGTGATTACGTCCGTGACGGCCGATGCACAAGACAAACAAGACAAACAAGCTAAGCAAAAGAAACCTACTGCCGTTGGAGCTAAGTTGGCTGCGAATTCAATCAAGCGGTTTGCCAAGGCAGAACTTACTGAAGAACAGGTAGCTAGTATCAAGAAGCTTGCTGCTGAAGTGAGTCCCAAAATGAATGTCTTGCGAAAAAAGGCAAACTTAACTCCAGAGCAGACCAAGGCAGTGCAGGCGGCTCGAGCCAAGGCCAAAGCGGACGGGGTCAAAGGAAAAGAAGCGACTGCCGCAGCGGATGCAGCTGGTAAATACACGGAAGAACAAACCAAGATTCTCTCTGAAGTAAAACTACTCAACCAGAAATACTTCAAAGATGTTCAGGCTCTGTTGACGGAGGAACAACGCAAGGCGAGCAGAGTGCGTCCGGCGAACACGAAGAAGCCTGCACAGAAAAAATAGGTTCGCGAACAGGGATAACCCGACAGCGGAAATGTTTTGATGTGGATTGCGGTTCAGCGATTTGTATTGCTGCCTCGCTGTGTGTTGGGGTGCGTCGATTTACAGATTCAACTTTTAATTGGATTGAAACATGACAGATACGTTCCGTAGCAAACTGCTTATTCTTTTTCTTGTCCTGAGTGGGTCCGTCCAGTTGGACGCTCGTGAACCAGATTCTAAGAAGCTGCAGGTTTTTATACTGGCGGGTCAGTCCAATATGGTGGGACACGCTAATTACATCACCATTCCAAGATTGTTTGCAGACGAACGACAGGAAGTGAATGAACTGGCAGGGCTTGTCTTTAGTCCGGGTACCAAAGTGACACGAGCGGCAGTGGATGCACAGATCGCCGTTCGCATTGAACGTGATGCGATCAATAATCAGATTCGCAAGAAGGAAATTGTCGGAGAACAGCAAATCGCTGCGGCACGTAAGCAGATCGAAGTTTTACAGGCGGATTACGATGCGAAAACCTCGAAAATCAAAGGGACCTTTGCCGTATCTGATCGCGTTTATATCAGTTCGATCGCTGACAATAGTCGCAAATCAGGACCGTTGACCGTTGGATATGGTGGCAGTGGTGACAAAATCGGACCGGAACTCGGTTTTGGCATGTCATTGGCGAAACAACTTGATGCGCCCATTCTAATTATCAAAACATCCTGGGGCGGCAAGTCGCTGCATTATAATTTTCGACCACCATCAGCCGGAGCGTATGAACTGAACGAGAAAGAACTCGCTTCGGACAGAGTGGCACAAATTAAAAAGGATGCGGGACTGAACTACCGCATGATGACCGAGAAGGTTGATGAAGTTCTAGCAAACCTCAAAGATTATCATCCCGCCTATGATGAAAGTGCCGGATTTGATCTGGCTGGTTTTGTTTGGTTTCAGGGATTTAACGATCAGTTTTCAGATCCTTTTCGGGATAATTACAAAGATAACATGATCACGTTTGTCAAAGATGTCCGTAAGCAATTTGAAGTACCCCAGATGCCGTTTGTAATTGGTGTATTGGGCACGGGCATGACGGCGGAAAAAGTAGGGGAAAACAAGGTGTCGCTTGGTCAACGGGCGGCTGCCAAACACGCTGAGTTTCAGGGAAACGTTGCGGCTGTAGAGAGCTATAAAGTTTATGACTTGAGCGCTTATGCAGTATACGAAAAAGGCTGGCAGAATCACTTTGCTCAATGGTGTGCTGTGGGCAGTGATCGCCCCTATCATTATTTGGGAAGCGGCAAGTTTTTCGTGCGGTTCGGTGACGCTTTGGCCAACTCGATGGCGGGGCTGATCGAGCAGCAGTAGTCGCCGGTAATCTCGGAAAATTTACAAGTTGGACAGCGCAAAGCCGTATCCTCGAACCTAGCATTGATTCCATGAAAACGATTCTGACGCTACTCGTAATACTCTTGTTTGAGCGGACACTGTTAGCAGAAGAAAAGAAACTCTATTTTCCGCCAGCGGAAGGCGGATGGGAGCGAATTGAGCCGGCGCAGGTTGGTTGGGACACGGCGAAGCTAAAGCAAGCTCTGGATTATGCAGGTCGGCAGAAGTCCTCTGCCGTTGTTATCCTAGCGGGTGGAAAGCTTATTTCAGAGCAATATTGGAAAACGTCCGCACCGGAAAAGACGGCGTCCGGGAATCCTAATCCGTATTACTATTTGCGTTTGGGGTACAACTCGCAGGGGCATGTTGTCGAAGATGTTGCCTCGGTGCAAAAGAGCGTGACTGCGATGCTGGTCGGAATCGCTCAGGCGAAGGGGTTACTGAAACTAAGTGATCCGGTTCAGCAGCATTTGGGGTCTGGCTGGTCAGACGCACCAGCGGGTGCCGAAGCTAAAATTACGATTCGCCATTTGATTTCCATGACCAGTGGATTAACAACGCAGCTTAAGTATGAGGCACCTGCAGGTAGTCGGTGGAAATACAATACGACAGCCTATGCTTACGCACGCACCTGTGTTGTCAAGGCTGCCAAAATGTCCGAAAACGAATTAACAGGCCAGTGGCTCACCGGTCCGCTGGGGATGAAGGATTCCCGCTGGGTTCCACGACCGATGGCCGGAAAGACTGGGTCGATTACCAATCAATATGGTTTCGCGACTACAGCGCGTGATCTTGCCAGATTTGGTTTATTGATGCTGGCCAACGGCGAATGGGATGGTGAGACCGTGCTGGAGGACAAGGAATTTATTCAGGCCGCTACGAAACCCTCTCAGAATTTGAATAAATCCTATGGCTACCTGTGGTGGCTTAGTCCGGGAAAGGGGATGTATTCTGCCAAAGGGAGACTTGTGCGGCGGCTGTATGTCGTACCGGGTCAGAATCTAGTGATCGTGCGTTTGGGGGATCAGCCAAACAAGGAATTTGACGGTGAATTTCTGCGACTTTTGCGGGCTGCGATCGGGAAATAACCGTGTTTTACCGACGCAAACTCAAAAGCGTTTACAGCTCCCCGGCCAATAGGCTATAACTTAACGCAAGATGTGATTTGTTAAGCGGCTCGATGGTGCCAAACGAAACCAATAGAACGGAATTCTGATTATCTAATGGAGTCACTGAAACTATGGGACGCGGTAAACTAAATTCAAAACGGTGCTTGCATCTTGAAACTCTTGAATCTAGGAGATTACTCACCGTTGTAGCAGGAAGTACATCTGAATTTGATGAATTAGAATTCTTGGTCTCGGTTGATACCAACTCTCAATTCGCTGAAGCTGAAGGAGAGCATGGTTCACATGACGATGACCATGCTGACGACCATGCTGACGACCATGATGATGACCACGATGACGGTCATGATGACGGGCATGACGATGACCATGCTGACGGGCACGATGATGACCACGATGCTGACGGGCACGATGATGACCACGATGACGGGCACGACGATGACCATGCTGACGGGCACGATGATGACCACGATGATGGGCACGATGATGACCATGCTGACGGGCACGATGATGACCACGATGATGGGCACGATGATGGGCATGACGATGACCATACTGACGGGCACGATGATGACCACGATGATGACCACGATGATGACCACGGTGACGGGCACGATGACGGGCATGCGGAAAGAAGGGAAGAAGAGTTTGAGGATGACCACGAGCGTCGGGACCGACAACGTCGTCGTCACGGCGGAAACCACCGCAACCCGATTGATCCTTTAGACGTCAGTAATGACAATGTCATCTCCCCTGTGGATGCACTCGTCGTAATTAATGATTTGAATAGAGACGGATCGCGCGAATTAATTCTCGACACAGCGATCACTCAGTTAGTCGATGAGTCCATGGTGGCAGACGCCGGCGATATTAATTTTGTTGATGTCAATGATGACATGTTCGTCACGTCGCTGGATGCGTTGAATGTAATCAATGCGTTGAATTTTGCTGACGTAGTCATTGCCCGCGGACATGTTACGGATTTGTTTGGGCACTTGAGGGGCAGTTCCAACACAGTCGGCAAAGTAGAATATGAAGTAGAGCGGGAAGATGGTGTCATCAAACGTGAATTTGAGGTTGAAATTCAGGGGGCCCAACCGCTGAGCGTATATCCGGTTGTGGTAGGCGGACTCGTGGTGGGTCAGCTGCAGGTGGATGGCTTTGGACGCGGAGAACTCAAATTGACAAACCACGCGGAAGAGTCAGACGAGTCTGAATTTCCAGCCGATTTCCCTTTGGTAACGGTGATGACACAGGTATCTGTGGGCGATCTTGTGACGGGTGAACTGTCGATTCGTGACCGTCTTGAAAGCGAGTCTGACGATTATGAGATTCCATTTGAGTCGCCACACGATTCGCACCAGGAACAAGAGATAAAAGCGTATTTATTTGGTGACAGTTTTGCGTTTGGCACAGCCAAATTTGAAGCAGAACAGGAGGACGTTGGCACCAAATATGAATTCAAGATCAAGGTTGAGCAGGCGAGTCCGGGAACCATGGATGTGCTGGTCGATTCAGTTCTTGTCGGACAGGTCACATCGGATTCCCGCGGTCGGGGAGAGTTAAAATTCTCAAACGAGCCGGGTGAGCACAACGCATTTCCAGTAAATTTTCCAACCATTACGCCAGGCACGATTGTTCAGGTTGGTAATGGCTTGTTTGGTACATTCAATGGAACGCTGCAGATGCCGACCGCCATTGAAAATCTGCCGTTATCAGAAACGCCAGACAGCAATTCGCACGATGATTTTTCCGATGATGAATTTGAAGTTAGCGACGATTTCAGTGATGAAGTTCCCCATCTGGAGTCTTATTTGAGCGGCGTCAATGGAGTTCGAGGGAAGGCATCGTTTGAAGTTGAGTTTGACGATGGTAGTTACAAAGCCGAACTTGATATTAGAGTCCGGGATGGCCAGCCTCTCTCTACATACGACTTCCATGTTGATGGATTGTTCGTGGGTACCGTGAGTTTGGATGCACAAGGGCGTGGGCGGGTCAGTTTTTCATCCATGCCGGAACCGGACGAATCTCTCTTGCCAATCGACTCGCTGTCAATCAAGGTCGGAACGACAGTCAGTGTTGGAGACATTCTGACGGGGTCTTTTCATCTGGACGACTAATTTTCCCCCAATTCGGGACGGTTGTGTCAGGTTTTATCGATTAAATAATTACGTTGCTCCTCCTCGGTTGGCGATTTTTCTGACGTGTCGATAAACCGAATCCTTGCTACAATTGAGTTATGTTTCAATTCCGTCTACCTGCGATTCTATTTGTGTTGTGTTTTCCAGCATTGACCATGGCTGCTGGACCGGATCTAAGGACGTTCAAATCAAAAGTTGAACCCATCCTTAAACAATATTGTTATCAATGTCACGGACCTGAGGGTGAGGCCAGTCCGCGACTATCGGAACTGGATCCGGATCTCTTTACCGGCACTGACAATGAAACTTGGCACGATGCTCTGAATCGACTCAATGAAGGCAAAATGCCACCTGCGGAAGCATTGCCTTTACCGATTTCCAAGCGCAAGCAGTTTGTCAAATGGCTGACGACAGAAATGGATCGTGCAGCGGAAGCCCGCCGTAGTACGGACGGTGAGGTTGTGTTTCGTCGCTTAACGAACTACGAGTACAACAACACACTTCGTGATCTATTGGGGATTGAATTTGACTTTACAACCAACCTGCCACCGGAGTCGAAATCCACAGACGGCTTTTTGAATAATGGGCAGGTTTTGTCCCTATCTCCAATTCAACTCGAGTATTATCTTGCGGCGGCACGTAGTGCTTTGCAAAAGGCAATCGTCAGCGGTGATCCCCCTGATGTGCACCAACAACACGTCGAAAAATCCATCAAAGGAGCCCGAGACAATAATTTAAATGGCAGTTTATTGAACGGCCAAACACAGTTTATTGCAGGGATCGATAATTTTCCAAGGCAGGGTACGGTTCGGGTAACTGTGCGTGCGTATGCTCTGATTCCGGAGGGTCAAATGATTCCCCAGATGGAAATTAACATTGGAATACGAAGTGATACGCTCTCTCCTAGCGAACGACTCGGTGTGGTGGAGGTGGTTGGAACGAAACAGAAACCGCAGACGTTTGTACTAGAAGGGCGGATCGAGCAATTTCCACTGCCCGGCGACAACCCGAAATTTCCAGGTATCCAGATCCGCATCAAGAACCTGACGACCAAACCTGTACCAAAACCGAAAAAAGGAGCTCCTCCGTTTCCGTCAACAGAACCGCAGATTGTCGTTGAGTTCGTAGATTTTCAGGGGCCAATCTACGCTGCTTGGCCGCCCGAACACCATCGGCGGATCCTGCCCGATAGCGGTAGCAAACAACCGGATTATGTCACTACGGTGATCCGTAACTTCATGCGTCGCGCGTATCGTCGTCCGGTAACTGCCGAGGAAGTACAAAGGATGGTTTCCTTTTACGAAAGGATCGCACCTAAAAGCGAAACATTTGAGGAAGGTATCCGAGAAGTGTTAGCGTTGATTCTAATTTCCCCGGACTTCCTATACATGGCAGAACCGCTATCTAAAACGACAAGAGGTGGGCTGACTAGCCATCAATTAGCGGTGCGGCTGTCCTACTTGATGTGGAGTTCGATGCCGGATGACATCCTTTTTGAATTGGCGGATTCCGATGAGCTCAGCAATGACAAAGTGCTAACGTCTCAGGTTCAACGTTTGCTGGACGATCCACGAAGCTGGGAATTCGTAAACCACTTTACTTCTCAATGGCTCGATCTTTCAGGTCTCAATCGCATCGCCATTAACCCTCAGTACTATCCTGATTTCGACGCTTCCCTGAAGGACTACATGGCTGAGGAAACGCGACAATTTTTCGGAGAAATCCTGTACAACGATCTGAGTGCATTAAATTTGATCAAATCGGATTTTGTGATGCTCAATGCTCCGTTGGCCCGGCATTACGGTTTGCAGGGTCCTGAAACGTATCAATTTCAACGCATCCAATTAGGAAAAGATGATCCGCGGGGTGGCCTGCTGACTCAGGGGAGTTTTCTGATGATCAACTCCGACGGGGAGGATTCACACCCGATCAAACGTGCGGTTTGGATTCGGGAACGCCTGCTAGATGATCCGCCAGCTCCTCCCCCGCCAGATGTCCCGACACTGGGGTCGGAGAATACCGATTTTGCTTCGCTATCGAACAAACGGCAATTAGAACTTCATCGCGAAAAGGAGTCATGTAATCAGTGCCATAAAGATATTGACCCATGGGGAATACCGATTGAAAATTTTGACGCAATTGGTAAATGGCGAACGGAGGTGAAGCGGGTGGGCAAGGGGAAAATAACCCAGGCTGAACTCACCAATAGCACGATCCTTCCCACCGGCGAGGAGATTTCCGGCATTACGGAATTACAACAATATCTCGTGCAACGGCAGAGCACACGATTTGCGCGTGCCCTTGTGACCAAAACACTGACTTACGCCTTAGGGCGATCGCTTGAATGGACCGACAATAAAACCGTAGATAGACTTACTGCACAATTCATTTCTGACAATTACAATATAAGAAAGCTACTGGTTGCCATTGTGCAAACAGAATCTTTTAAGACAAACTAACCACGGTCGGTTATTCTGCAAAGGAAACAACTGTACGATGCAAAAGTCATGGCACTTAAATCGCCGTACATTTCTACAGGGCTCGGGTGTGGCACTCGCTTTGCCATGGCTTGACTGTATGTCTCAGGCGCACGATGCAGCGGATGTGCCGGCGCGATTGGCGTCGGTATATTTTCCCTTTGGTGTAAGCCTGCCAGCGGACAAGTCCGAATATGCGGATTGGAATTGGTTCCCGAAACAGGAGAATGACACATTTCATTTCCGGAATTCGCTGCAGTCATTAGAACCGCTGCGTGAGCATGTGACTGTATTAGGTGGACTGTCTCACCCAGCAGGCCGCAAAATGGGTGGGCATGATACCGGAGATATTTTTCTGACTGGCGCTACCTTCAGAGGGACCACCTATCGCAACAGCATTTCACTTGATCAGTACATTGCATCGCAAATCGGCGAACAGACACGATTTGGCTCGTTGGTGCTTTCAAGTGATGGGGGGGTTGGCGAACCCACCCGATCCACGACCTTGTCGTTTACGGCGCAAGGCCGACCCATTCCCGCAATCTCCAGCCCTCGTCAGATCTTTGAGCGGTTGTTTGGAGACGGTGATGCATCATCCAAAACTCAACGGCGGCTGCTGGAAAACACGGGCAGTATGCTCGATCAGGTACTGGAAAACAGTCGTTCTATGAAAACTCGACTGGGGAAACAGGATCAACGCAAACTAGATGAATATCTTTCAAGTGTTCGTGATATTGAACAACGGGTTAACCGTTCGCAGGCTTGGCTGGATGTTCCCAAACCAGAAGTTGCTGAAAGTGCAGCCGACTTGAATGCGGATCAAAGCTCACCAGTGGAATATATGCAGGCCATGTATGATTTGATTTTCCTGGCGTTTCAAACCGACTCCACGCGTTTGGCTACTTATATGTTGGGTCAGGTCGCCGGTGCCACAACCATTGCAAACACTTTCCCAGCATGCCTTGGATTGCCTGGGAATTGGCATGGATTAGCCCATGGTGCGGGTAAAAATGATGGAGCTAAAAACCTTGGTCGGTTTGACCAGCTGTTGGCAGAACAACTCACTCGCTTTATGACTCGATTGAATGATACTCCGGAAGCGGACGGTACGATGCTGGACAACACCCTAATATTTTATGGCAGCAGTAATAGTAAGACACACAATAACAACAATTACCCTCTGGTACTCGCCGGTGGCCGTAATCTGGGATTCAAGCATAATCAGTTTTTGCAACTGGATGCGAAAACACCGCTGGCGAATGTCTTTGTGACCATTCTGGAACAGATGAACATCGCCCACGACGGCTTTGCGGATAGTGCGGGCGAACTGTCCGCACTCATTACCTAGGCCGCAGTTTCTATTTTTTCTTACGAAAGGAATGCGATGCGTTACAGACAGTTATTTGCGTGTTTGGTAGTGGCAATGTTAGCAGGTGACGTTACTACCGCCCAAAAAAACCGGTCCGCCGATGAATCCCGCCCAGGGCGACGGCGTGCCATGACGGATAATCGTAAAATCAGAAACGCCGAGGAGTCAGGCGGAAACCGTAGTGTTCCCATCAGGATCGACAATCAGCCTGCGATCGACATTCTGCGAAAACTTGGAGCAACGCTCGAAACAGAGATTTCCATCACAGAACTGAACGGCTATTTGAACAGTTTTGACCGCACCGACCCCAACCGGGACGGTTTTCATTCCAAAGAAGAATACATCGAGCAGGGACGCTATATGACGCCGCAGGCACGAGCGGGTATTTTTCGGGCTGCCGATGGTAATTCAGACGGAGTGGTTAGCCGATTCGAATATGTCCTTAACCGGATTATCACTGATGAAGGAAAAAGCATCATCCAAAGGATGGATGACAACCAAAATGGTTTGGTAGAGCGGGAGGAATTCATTAGCCATTGCACGAAGCTGTTATCAGACGCGAGATTGGCCGACATCGTTTTTTTGGCATTGGATGTAAACGATGATGGCGGGATACCGATCCCGGAATATTTGCGTGTTTGGGGACAATGGGCCCGAGCGGACCAACCACCAGCGGAAAAGCGTATTGAGCTGCGTCAGGCTGAATTGGC
>Ga0302132_10001769_pt1 | contig 12514 bp, 11 predicted proteins | sample CB9_321_MG_FD_203113 | JGI IMG/M metagenome (GOLD analysis project Ga0302132, IMG submission 203113) | Marine microbial communities from Western Arctic Ocean, Canada - CB9_32.1 | ecosystem: Environmental > Aquatic > Marine > Oceanic | place: Canada: Western Arctic Ocean | collected 2017-09-19
CTCAACCTTTTCTCGTCCTACCTCCCACTCCTTAAACGACCCGCTCTTATCGTTTATTTTTGCTAATAATTGATTATAAATGTTATCATATTTTTGACGCTTATGGTAAAATTCATCAAACTGTAAACCAAGTGCATACCGCAGTTTTTCCTTGTGTTCAATTGGCAAGCATGTTATACTAAGCCATGAAGGGCTATCAATGAATTGTAGTATCATTGGAGTGTCGTGATGTATTCTAACCCAATGTAATAATTCTTTAACATACAATACATTTAACCAGCCAACGGTACATGCAACATTTATATTAACGTTTTCGTTTTCGTCTGCTAATGTTTTCCATTTAACAAAGATTTCTTCTATTGCTTGCCACTTACTTGGATAACGTAAAAACTCATTTACTTTTCCTATGCCATCGATGCTACAACTGAGTGTAACAGACTTAAAGCATAGTAGGTGCCCAACATCGAGCTTAGTAGGATAAAAAGTCGTATTAGTAAAAATCTCAATTTCAACATTTTTTGCTATATCATTATCTACTAAAAATTTAAGAAACTTTAAAAACTTTATATGTAAAAAGGGTTCGCCCCCAGTAATTTTTAGTATTTTTAAATCTTTGTACACATCCTTTTCTAGTGGAATATGTACTTCCGTTTCTAACTGTGAAAATTCTATTTCCGTTTCTAACGGAGTTTTCTCTTTCTTTTTATCCCATACATGAGTATCTTGCTCCCAGGTTGTACTTGAATCTACTCCGCACGAAATACAAGCCAAGTTGCATAATCGCCCAACAGATATTTCAATACATTCTAATGCTACATCGTCATTATCAAATAGACGGTAACTTTCGGCCCGCATACTTTCAATGCCGGCGTTGTCTTGTTCATAGCATTTTTCACAGCCTGAAATCGGCTTGTCTTTTGCCATCTTGTTCCGCATTACAGAGAACATACTATCGTAATTTTGTATGGTACCGACATCAGCATCTTTAAGATGCATTTGATGAAATCTGCAACAAGGAGTGTCTTTTGTATTAGGAAATATATGAACTGCTTTTAACGGATACCGACAAGCATATAGATATGTCATTAAAGTCCTTTCTTTCTGTAATGTGCCAATGGTTTTCTAATGTTTATTCTATAATAGCTACTAAAATCTCTATGATAATCTTTCCATTTTTGATCGTATGAGTGACAAATGTGAACAGTATCGGTTGGTATTAGATCAAAATCCTTACAAATTTTTTGTTGATATTTTCCATATACATTTTGCAATGTATCAGTACTAAATTTTTGCATTAAGTTATATCCTATCCAAGTATTTAAATGTACTTGGTGCTCCCACTCAGTACACAAAACCATGTTACATCTATCATCATTTGTAAAAAACATTCCTGTACGCCAATTGCCGCAACTTAATGATTTAGTTAGACTAAAGGCAACACCATATATACATTTATGGGTTACATCAATATGTTGATTTTTTGCACTACCAAGCCATGCACAATCAAGTAAGACTGGAACATCTAGTTCATTACACCGTTCCATTATTTCGTCATAGTCATCATGTTTTGTACCTGTTCCACTAAACGGATAACTTAATATAACCGCATCATTTTTGTGTATATTTGCTTCATGTTCAATCATTTGGGAAGAGTACTCAAAAATTCCTATGTCTCTATTATACGGATATTCGCCTTTGAATAATTTTATTGTACGCCCGTGCTGTGCCGCATATAAATGAAACCAATCTAATGCCTGAGTACATCCAATGCTTATTGCTTTATGCTTGAATTTTTCTAAACCTGTAACGGAATTAAGTTTACTTTCATTAATCCACTGAGGATAACATTCTAAAAATAAATCCTGTACTCGAGGAAATTTTTCAGTCAAATATCTTTGTAAAATTTCTGCTTCTTCTAAATATGCCATTAAAGGATGATGCCAGACACTATTACCTCCTTTTTCAAATAATGTCAAAGGTATATCATGTTTATCGTTCATATAAACTCCGGGAATGTTTGTTTCCAATTAGTATCACGTAACGTGTCTAAATTGGTTAGGTATTGTTTTAATTGTTTAATTAGTTGGGGGTTTTCAGTGTCTTTCTTTAAAATATTTATTACATCTGAAAGTCCTGTATCATACAGTCCGCCGGCTCCAATATCAATACTATCCTTAGGCCATACTAATTCTTTCGGTATATTTTGTATTCTTTCTAATGTTTGTTTTTTTAACTTATTAGGTAAAATATCAGCCCTTAAATATTCAGGTCTTGCAACTACATTAGAAAAACTTACTAATGAACGCGACAAGTCTTGTGTATTAAGCCACTCATGTATTTCAGGTATAGTTGTAATATTCAAATTCATTAATGTAATTGCATAACATATTTCAACATTATCAAGTTGTTTAATTATTTTTAGATTGTTTTCTAAATCCGCAAACGTAAAATTGTTACCTCCACGTATATATTGATAGCGTTCTCCTATACCTTCTATACTAATATACAGTAAGCATCGTTTAAATTTACTAAATGCATTAAGTAATTTGTCATTTAAAATACTTAAATTAGTAGATATATCTAAAACTATATTACCTATAATACCTAATTGCTCTAATTTGTTTATAATGTAAAGATTAAGCGGTTCATCTAATGGCTCGCCACCTCTAAGTGCGATTGTATCTATTTCGTTAATTGCATCGCAATTAAACAATCTATCAATGTCATCTTCTGTTAAGTGTTGATATCGTACTTCGTTATGATTTATATGATCTCTGTTTAATTTTTTCTCATCTTTAATCCAACTTGTGCTTACTTCACCATTACAATGAATACACTTTAGATTACATTTGTTACTTGTGTTAATATCTAAATATGATAACTTGTTTGAGAGCGAAATATTCGTCCTCAAAGCTAATGGTAATGTATCCCAAAAATATGTACGTCTACTCCTACCACTAATATCTTCTTTATCTTTGCATCGTTTACAGCCATCAGGCCACTCACGTTGCTTCATTCTATTAGTTAAGTCAGCAAACTGTTTTGATTTATAAATATCATCTAATGAATCTTCTTTGATGTTGCCTAGCACCATTTTAGCATGTACATCTGGCTTTATGTTGCCGTTCCAGTTAACAGTTAATGCATGCCAAGGAGCAAGACATAAAGGTAGATCTTCATTATGATAAAATTCTTTATTATCCATAATTTTTAAAACGTTTTACAGTCTCGAAATATATATTAGGCACTGGTGATATATTTAAAAATTCGCACACATGTAAATAGTCTTTAGCTTGAATTTGATACATAAAAAAATCCTCAAAAAATATATGGCAAACATTATACTTATATAGTTGACCTATTGCTGTATAAAATCTTTTTATACCATTCATAAATGCGTCAGGTCCTGATTTATCTCTTTGATAATTTTTTGCCATATAATTTTCTAATAAATGTTTTTTAGGTGTTACAGTAAATCGAGGCAATATGCAAATAATTTTTAAGTTTTCAAAAATGCTTGCAGTATAATCATAAAATTGATGACTACCATAAATTAACGGAGGTCCGTCTTCTCTGTATGTTAATTGTTGACTTTGTTCTGTTATTTCATACATTACATCTTCTATACTTTCGTTGTACTTTGGAGGATAAAATCGTATACTAAACGGTGCTTTAATATCATAAGCAAAATGAAATTTACCCGATTCATCTTGTTTTTGTACTCTATCTTCTACATGTAACTCAGGATGAGCATCAAGTATTGTCGCAAGGCATTCGTTACCGGCACCTTGCGGTCCTAATATTAGAATAGTTTCTTTAGCAATAGTTTTCAATTCCGCCATCTCTTACCATGTCTGCTGTTACACAATGTATGCCGCCGTCCCAAAAGTATTGGTGCCTAAACTTCCAAAAAATTGGTGTTAAGCCTTTGTTTTCAAATAATCGTAATATTTTCGGATCATTACCTGTAACTATAACTCGTTGTTCGTCGACACTTAATACATTCACATCAAATACAGATTCGTCAGCATAACCAATCCAATTTTCCAAATACTTTTTGACATATTCGCCATAGTATCGTTTCTTTTTAGTTTTAATAAAATCGTCCGGGAAATTTGCGTTGTCCGGGATTTCTATTGCATCCCACATAGCTAGTTTTTGAGGAATCCAATTTTTATTCCACGTTGCAAGCAATCCGGGACGTAACAAAGCAATCTTCCCATCTACGTGTCCACCTATATTTACTGCATTGAAGTCAAAATCTGGCAAGTGTCGTTTAAACCAAGCCACTCCGTTTTTAGTACCTCGCCCTCGTTGAAAATCTATATCGCCAGGTAAACTGTAAAATATATCTTTACCACATTTAATAAAATTTGCAGTATGTTGAAATACTTGAGAGCTAATCTTAGCATCTGCATATTTTTTTCCAGACATAACAAGAGGAGAAGGCATGCTAATCCAGTTACTTCCTTGATCGAAATACTCCATACATTGATCATACCATGTAATATTTTCAAAATACCTACTATCAGTATTTGTATATACTTGCACAAGTGTATCACCAAATGCACCAATAGTATCTCTCGGCATTAACGGATGATTAGGATAGGCATATTTAAAATATCCATTAGTATGTTCTTCGCCAACTTTAAAAAGAGCGTTATTAGGTCGATGCACTTTTACATCGAACTCATCTGTTAATAACTTTGCTAATGTATCTAAGTCCTCTTGTGTTTCAGTTAGTATGCGTTTCATGTTATCACGAAATTCAGGATCCTTATGATAATCAAACGCATCCACTGGATAAGTTGATCCTACAAGTACTTCTCGTAATTTGCCCCATTCTGTCCAACAATTAATTTTCATTTAAACCTTATTGAGAAAGTTGTTCTATTTTCTTTTAATTTGTAATACCCATGATACGACTTATCAGTCGGTGCCCACATATGTCCTGTATTTTGAATTGCAGGTATAGTTTTATAAACCATCCATTTACTCCAATCTGCAACTTCGCTGTTATGTCTACCTAGATGAATACCTTTCTTATAATATTCAGTTCCGCTTGCAAATGATTCTACAGTTGGTGTTAGATAAATGTGAAAAGTATATGATCCATCCATGTGTGGTCCGAGTTGCTGGCCTGCGTAATCTTTGTGAACACTTATATATGCCTTCGTTAATTTAATTGGTATACAAAGAATATTTTCAACATACTCTAAAACGTTTGTACTATTAAAAAAACTAGTTAGGTTATACCAAAATTTAGACGATACACAATCATCCTTTCCAACGGCATAAACAGTACCATATGGTTCATAATTTTCCGTTGGTTCGACACTATCACTAGGTAAACTGTCTAATATTAGTTGTAAAATGTATGGCGTAAAAACGTCTCTAATAATAGCATGTTTCCATGGTTCATTAAATACACTATTTTCCTGCCATAATTCTTGGATAGTCTTCATAAATCATATCAGCAATATATTTCATACCTGTTGGGTTTAGATGTTGTTGATCCGCCCATAAATGTATATTAGACCGCATTTCTTTTTTTAAATTACCATCCCATGATTGATTAAGCCAATGCTCTTTTTTTAGTAATTCTTTAAATGGGGATTGAAATGTATTATAATTCCATTGAAACATTAAAAAAGGTTTGCCAATGTTTTCCATTATACATTGTATAGAAAATATTTCTTGGGTGTATCGTACTTGCCAAAAGTTTCGCTTAGTTTGCCATGCAAATACTTTTCCCCACGATATCAAATCATCTAAATTAAAAGGAAGTGTTTCAAATTTGCGATCTTTCCATTTGTTTGCTATGCGACTAAATTTTTCATCAATTGCATATTGCATATCTTCTTCGGTTTTAAATTCGCCTGCACCAAAATTACATCTATATTCTTTACCACTTTGTCCTAATGTAAAATCTTTTCCTTGCATTCTTGTATGTGTAAAAAATTGATTATCTTTATTAACTTCATTTTCATATTCATAACTTAATGTTATTTTTTCATGCATTGGTACTTCTAAAATATAAGCATCAGGATTATACAATTCGTTTATTTTTAGAATACGTTCGCCAAACGGTTGTATACTAGAACCAGTAACTCCATAATTTAAGCAAACATCTCCGGTAAGTTGTGCTAACTGTCCCGGCCAAGTATCTTCATAATCGTAATTACCACTGGGATAGCTCATACCGAATGTATGCTGTGTGCCAACGCAAGCAACGAGCGTGTCTGCGTTATTAAAATACTTGTCCATGATTAATTTATAAATAGAGTTGAATCCACAATTATTTAGCACTATGAAAAATACTACACTCTCCGTAGCTCCTGAGTATCGCGGCTATAATGTAATAACATACGAAACAATAACCGATATAACAGCCGCATTTGAACGTAATGATATGATTGTTTTAGATAACATCGAAGTACCTAACTTTCCATATGATTATTGGATGAATCAAATTCCTACTTATTATACTAAAAATAATAGATGGGAACCACCAATGTTTGGTAGCGAAGTTATGACAGAGCCGTGGTCTGAACGTCATCGATTATTTCGTGATTTAGATCTAAACGAAGAAGAAGCAACTGAATTCCGTAAAATGCACCGGCGTACTCAACAAGCCTGGAGCGAGTTTCGAAAACAATTATTTCCTAACTACACATATGAAAATGAGGCACTTAGCCATCGATATAATTGTTTAGTTTATAACATGCAACATATTGATTTATTAGATGGTGATCATAGTGGCAAACATCATCAATTACGCATAGCAATTAATGTTAGCAATAAGCCTCGGATGATTACAATAGGCGAACATGTTAATATATTATTTGATCGTGTTGAAAATAAAGCAAGATATAAAGATATGAATATCCACGATTTTGTATTTGAATTGAGAAACGAAATCATATGGAATGGCGAAAATGAATATGGTGGTTTACCAGTAAGTTGTGTAACATTTCCTCCTAAATCAATTTGGATATTTAATTCTAATGTTGCAAATCATCAAGTTGTATGGGGCGAAAAATTACAAATATGGGAAGTTGATGTTGATGTATCTTCAATGACTACAACAAATTATACATTACCAAGCATTGTTAAAAAGTTACAAGCCAGCATATGATTTAATATACTCGTGTCCCGGAAACACGCTCCGAATATTATCTTTACGAAAACCATCATAATCATATGTTACATTTACATATTTTTTTAATACATTGTTATCTTCTAAGTGATTTTCAGGCTCCATCCATTTAATTATATCTTCAATAGGTTCTTTAAATGTATCTTCATACCAATACGAATCTTTAATATTATTTAAAAATCCACGTAACGCACCACGAGCATGTTCTTTCATAAATTCAGGCGCATACCTAACATTATAGTAATCAGGATCAACAAGTTGATTAGAACTTAATCCTATTCGTACAGGTGTGTTGTTTTGAAACTCAAATAGATTTTTATAAAAATCTGCTAGGTGCCACATATTAGTAATTTGTGATACAGTACTAATTCGTACTTTAATTTTTTTATAATCTTTACTTACATCTACTAACTTAGTAAAGTTTTCCCATATATGGTCCCACTTACTAGGATAACGAATATAATTATTCATTTCACCCCAGCCATCTATACTAGTAGTAATTTTAGTTCCTTTAAACTTTGTCAAGTTATCTAAAAACTTGTCAGTAAAATTTGTTGCATTAGTAAAAAATTGTAACTCAATATTTTTTGCATAACCTTGCTCAACACAGGCATCCATTAATGTAAACAAGTCTTCAACAATAGTAGGCTCACCGCCTATTATTTTTATTTGCTTACATTTGTCTATATTGTTTAATATATAATCCCAATCTACTGATGATGAAAGTAATGCTTCTTTTTTAGTATATTTTTTACCATCTAATCCTTTGGCATACACATACGGTCGATGCCCTTTAAAAAACGGTCTTCCGTCGGCAACCATTTGTGAACGCTCCACATGTACTAAGTGACTGTGAATGCCACTGCACATAGAACATTGGAGATTGCATCTGTTGCCTAAGCGTAAATCGTATATTATCGGTGCCTCTATTTCATAATTGTCGAGTTTCCATTGTGCTATTTCTTTGTTAATTATATCCTTATTTTGGATATTTTCCCATTGCCTGTCGCTCATAATACCTTGGCGTTCCAGGTCATAACAATCTCTACATTCCTTTAATGCATCACCTGAATGCATTCTCTTACGTACATTTTTCATATAGTTGCCATTCCATACAGTTTCTAAATCATCTGTAGGATTATCTACGTCGGGTTCTTGTGCCATACAACATAGTCTATGACGTCCATGATTAAATGTACTAAATTGTGTAAATGGCAAAGAACAAAAGTGTCTTGCTATTATATTGCCATCTTCTGGTTTATCACGTTCCATCTAATATTTTATTAAACTCCACTAATTGTTTTAAATCTTTTTCTGCCGGTTCACGTTTTAATTCTTGTATGATAGCATTAAATTTTGTAACATCTCTTTTTTGTAATTCTTGTTCTTTTAATAAGTATTCTTCTAAATATGCAATTGCTTTAACCTTATCATCATCCTTGGCATTCCTAGGTAACAAGTGTTCCGGTCTTGATATTATATTATAATGTATGTACATTTTGCGAGTGTTACCATCAAATCCACAAAATGATTTAAAGAATTTATCAAATTCAACAATTTGTAGTATGTTATCTACTTGCACAACACATTGAATTCCTATTTGTTTATTAGGTATATCAACATCTATCCATTTTTGCGCCACAGGTATAATATCATCAAAAATTAACGGCCAACGAATATAATTATATGTATCATTTAAGCCGTCGATGCTTAAATTAATTTCTACTTCTTTAAATTCTTTTAACTGTTCTATTAGTTTTTCGTTTGGAAATATACTTGAATTTGTAAAAATTTCTAATCGAACATTTTTTGGGTTACCTTTAGTTGAAATATAATCTATAATTTTTTCGTTATCAGGCGTTAAAAAAGGTTCTCCACCTAATATTTTTATTAAATCTAATTCTTTCCAATTTACATCGAAATTTGCAAAGTCGACTTCCTTACTTCCTCTTGCTGTAAAATTATAATACTCTAAATGCTGAAGACTTGACGCATCTGCATACCATCGTGTACTACTTTGTGGTCCACACATTCGGCATCTTGCATTACATAAGTTGCTAAAATTAACTTCTAAGTACTTTTTGCTAACTGGTTCTTCTTTAATTATTTTTGTAAAATCATCATAGTATGCTTTATTAAAATTCATTCGAGGACTAGTTGTTCCTGCTTCTTCTCTTGAAAAACATACAGAACAACAATCAGGATACTCACCATCTAGCATTTGCTGTCGCAATGTTTGCATCGGAACATCATTATCTATATATGATATAGAGTTGTCCTCAATAGATCCTAATGTTAAATCAGGTGCAGTACAGCATGGCCTTACTTCTTTATTTTGAAAAATTGCAGTATGTATCCATGGTAATACGCATATAGTTTTGAATGATTTAACCGACATTTTTCATTTCAGGAAAATATTCTTCAAATGGCATGTTTCTATGTTTAGATAAAGATTGTATATATTGCGTAAATTGCGGCATACGTACAGACCAGTCTTCTGATTTCATAAACTTAATCATGCCTTGTAAACGTTTTATGCCGTAACTTGCATCCCGCCACATTTCATATGTTACTTTATCTTTATGCCATTTTGGAACTCCTAGTTCCCAGTTTTTCTCCCACCATGGATAAAATTCTTCATACTTTTGTTGACATTGTTCTTTAAAATTTTGAGGTAACGCTTTAACATTAAGATAAGCAGGCCAATATACAAAATGATAATTAATGCCACCAGCTCCAAAGGGCCACATATTAATTTTTGTAAATCCCTGTTCGAGTTTCCATTTTACAAAATCAGGAATATAGTATATGTTAAGTGCATTAACTGCACAAGCAACAGTTACTTCAACATTATTTGATGTATCATTATTCAATCTCCAAAACTGTTTTACTGTATGCTCCCATTCACTAGGATAACGTATATAATCGTTTTGTTTACCAACAGCATCAACGGAATAATGAAATCTAACTTTTCTAAATTTAGCCCATATTTCTAATAAGCGATCCGAAAGTTCTATTCCGTTACTATTATATCGTAACTCTATTTGTTCATTATAACCCATTTCAATTACTTTGTCAAGTAATTCATAATGTTCGTCTATAATGGTGCTTTCGCCACCAGCAAAATATAGTTGTTCCATGTGCGGTATTTGACTGTATAACTGTTCCCAAAACACAGGGTTATCTTTATGCCAATTATAACTTGCTCCCCATTCATCTTTACCACCGCCATGCCATTGATTAATTTCTTTTAATTGAGGTATAGTCCATTCTTCATGTAAGTCTAGCCATTCTTTAATCCATCCACTTGAATCATGTGGTGAGCACATAACACAAGCCAGTTGGCATTTTGTACCCATACGTAAATCAATATAACGTACTTTAGGTTCTATAGAACCATCGGTATTTGTTTCAGCTATTAGTTTTTCTTTTGTGTGACCATAATTGGCCCAATAACGTGTTTCCCACATACGTTTTGAGTTATGCCCTGCATCTTCTTCTTTAAAACACTTTAAACAACTAGGAGGTTTTTCACCAGCAATCATTTGTTTACGTACATTTCTCATGTACGAATTATTCCATGCTGATAAGAAATCGGAATTATTTAAATTTGCTGGAGTTCCGTCCTCAGTACGTAACTCACCTTGCTTACCTCCATACATTTTATCATTAGTTGCACCAACTGATGATGCGTTTGCAGTACAACAAACTCGCATCGCCCCGTCAGGACGAGTACTTAAATGTAACCATGGTAAAGCACAAAATGTATCACTCATTAGCTAATATCTGTTTCGGATCTATGTTAAGTTCATTTAAACTTATTTCTGCTGGTTGATCTAATACCCATTTAATGTATCCGGCCGCTGTACCCATATCTAGCAGTCGACGGTGTGGATGTTTTTTAGTAACCTTAGGTGTATTGAGAGATCCAAAACTTATGTAAGTAACCTTGCATTGTATTTCACTCCATACTCCTAATAAACTAAGCCCTTGGCTCATATGTCTTAAAGCATGTTTTTCAGTTCCGTATATCCAATCACTACCTTTTATTGTTCTATCAATTGTGCTACCAATACAAATAATATGTGTAGAACTAGTTCTTAATTTCCATTTATCCCAAATGGCTCCTAACATTAAACATTGATTAAAATTATGTAAAGCACTACTATTGATAAACACATCATAATCTTCCTGATCAACTATCCCGGCTAATCCTTCTCGTTTATGTTGAATGGCTAAATCCCATCCGTTATCTCTGCTGAAAAATGTTGTATCAGGTTCTAATTGTTGAAACGATTTTGCTAATCCGTATTCAGGATTGCCACTCATTGCTATCTTCATTGAATTCCTCTATGTGTTCTAAAATGTTTTCTTTACGTTGCTTGTCAACGTTTTTAGTGTAGGTAACAAACTCTGGCCATTTATCGGACCAATCTTCTTGCATGTATTTAATTATACCATCTATCTTATCATTTTTCACACCTGCATCCTGCGTTCGGCGTAAACGATCCGCTACTAAATCTTTATGTTTCTGTTTTAATACACGAATATTTAAATATTCAGGATGGTTTAATATGTTTAAAAAATGATCATAGCCTGAAAAATATATTAATATTTGATCTAATGCCATTATATTATACATTTGTACAGTTGTATGTATCTGTATATTTACATTTGGAAGGTTGCCGAGTATTTCCAAATTATTTGAAATTTCCTCAAAGTCACTAGGGTAACGTATATATCTGTTAAGTCTGTATGTTGCATCTATACTTGCATTAACTTTAATCTTTTTAAAACTTTTCCATAATTCTAACATACGATCTGGTATATTAGTTAAATTTGTATTATATTTTAAAGTAACATCTGTATAATTATTTTCAATACAATACTCTAACAACGACATTTGCTCTAATGTTAAAGTAGGTTCGCCTCCTGTAAAATATATCATTTCAACACTAGGCATTATTTCTTTTATATTATCCCATGTTGTATCTTTAGAAGGCCAATCCATTTTACTAAGACGTTCTATTTCCTCAGGAGGTAATTGTGCTTCTGGTTTTACTGCTTCATTCCAGTCTTTAACCCACATGCTAGATGAAATAGGATTACACATTCGACATTTAAGATTGCATAAATTACCTAAACGTAAATCAACATAACGAATATCCATTTCCGGAGTTGTTGTCATGTCACAATCTGTTCCCCATTGTTCGTTAGCACTTTGCCTGGCACTTTTAATACCAGCGTCTTCTTCTCTAAAACATCGTTCGCATATTTCTGGACGTTTACCATCTAGCATTTGCTGTCGTATATCTTTATAGGAATCGGAATGCCACGCTTCTTTAATATCATCTT
>Ga0302132_10001776_pt1 | contig 12495 bp, 8 predicted proteins | sample CB9_321_MG_FD_203113 | JGI IMG/M metagenome (GOLD analysis project Ga0302132, IMG submission 203113) | Marine microbial communities from Western Arctic Ocean, Canada - CB9_32.1 | ecosystem: Environmental > Aquatic > Marine > Oceanic | place: Canada: Western Arctic Ocean | collected 2017-09-19
TGTACCAGCAGAACCCGTTGAACCCGTTGAACCAGCAGAACCTTGATAACCTTGAGCACCATCTGTACCAGCAGAACCCGTTGAACCCGTTGAACCAGCAGAACCCGTTGAACCAGCAGAACCTTGATAACCTTGAGCACCATCTGTACCAGCAGAACCATCTGTGCCGTCTGCACCAGCAGAACCCGTTGAACCAGCAGAACCTTGATAACCTTGAGCACCATCTGTACCAGCAGAACCCGTTGAACCCGTTGAACCAGCAGAACCCGTTGAACCAGTATCACCTTGAGCACCTTGAGCACCATCAGAACCATCTGTACCAGCAGAACCATCTGTGCCGTCTGTACCAGCAGAACCCGTTGAACCATATGCACCGTCAGCACCGTCATTACCTTGTGGACCTAGCTCGCCCTGGTTGCCTTGAAGACCCATCCACCCATCAGGACCCTGAAAACCCATTATTCCCTGCTCGCCCTGGTGGCCTTGATGACCCTGGTGGCCCTGGTGGCCTTGAGCACCTTGAAAACCCTTATGACCTTGAAAACCTTGCCATCCCATCCAACCTTGATATCCTGTATATCCTTGGTATCCTCGTACCCCATCCCAACCTGTATATCCTCGGTAGCCCTGGTATCCTCGGTATCCTTGATATCCTTGATATCCTTGATATCCTTGGTAGCCCTGGTGGCCCTGGTATCCTTGATATCCTTGATATCCTTGATAACCCTGTGGTCCTTGATAGCCCTGTGGTCCTTGATAGCCCTGTGGGCCTTGATAGCCCTGTGGACCTTGTGGACCTTGGTAGCCCTGTGGGCCTTGCGAGCCTTGGTAGCCCTGTGGGCCTTGCGAGCCTTGAGCACCTTGCGGGCCTTGAGTACCTTGCGGGCCTTGAGTACCTTGCGGGCCTTGAGCACCTTGTGGGCCTTGAGCACCTTGTGGGCCTGTTGCGCCGTCTGTACCATCTGTACCATCTGTACCATCTGTACCATCTGTACCATCTGTACTATCTGTACCAGCTGGTCCTTGAGCACCTTGTGGTCCCTGCGGACCCTCCAGACCCTGTGGTCCTTGTGGTCCTTTTGGTCCTTGCGGTCCTTGGTAGCCCTGTGGTCCTTGTGGTCCTTGAGCACCCTGTGGTCCTTGTGGACCCTCCGGACCCTGTGGACCCTGTGGACCCTGTGGACCTTGGTAACCCTTGTCTCCTTGTGGACCTTGTGGACCCATCGGACCCTGTGGTCCTTGCGGGCCTTGTGGACCTTGTGGACCTTGTGGTCCTTGCGGGCCTTGTGGACCTTGTGGACCTTGTGGTCCTTGCGGACCCATCGGACCCCGCGAACCCCGCGGACCTTGTGGTCCTTGTGGACCTTGTGGTCCTTGCGGTCCTTGCGGGCCTCGCGGGCCGGGAATAGGCAAGTCAATCTCGATGTCCGGGCAGTCGTATATGGGCGGGACTGGGCATGGAACCACAAGGTCAACAACGAAATCAAATTCCGCTATCTGCGGAACCGATTCAATAGGACAGTCTGATAAATGAAATACATTACCCACGTAGTAAACTTTCTACGAACAACATGTTGTCACAAAAATACTATCTATACCCCATCCACCTAAATCTACTACCGCTGCTCCTGCTACAGTAGCGCCACCGGTATCAGTATACATAGGCATATCGTCGGCGCATGCGGCTAGGCAGTGGCTAGTATACATAACCCACGGACCCTGCGTCGCTATTGAATCCTTAGACCAAAAACTCCACCCACAACTACAGGTGCAGGCATAATCACCCGCTCCTTCTAACGCTGCAGACGGTACGCCTGGGTCGCCCCCTGTAGGTAACGGGAACGCCCCGTCGGCACACGCACAACACTCTTTTCGGTATCGCATGCCGGGGACTGTTCCGAATGACGGCGTATAATTTGGCTCCGCCGCGGGTGTGGGTCTTGGGGCGGCATACCCGTCACAACAGACAGGCCACGTTCCGCCATCCGCAGGGCGTGGTGTCTGTACCCATGTTTTATCCGCTGGCCACCCGGCTGCAAACATATCAGTTTCCCACAGCGTAAACCCGATAGACTCGCTACTACACGACGAGCACGCGGTTGGGGGTGCTTCTTCGCAACAGAAGCGCGCTATCGTTACACCTGGCTCACTACAATAAAAGGCTGAACCTGCGGACATCGATAGCGACCCGACAGCTGGTGGGACGTATCCGTCGCAGCACCTGTTCCAGCATTCGTCGTGCGTGCAGCCATCAATAACCGCGGCAAGCTCAGGAATATAGGGCTTACTATGTATCCAACCTTTTTGTACATAATCTACATACCCTTTACCATCACACGACCCACACTCCGCACAATCAAGTGATTCAGAGCTAGCGGAAACCGACCCCGCAGCACTACCTGCGGAAGACACGCTGGAGCTACTACTCGTTGCGACTGCAGACGATTCCAGCGGTGGTAGGTCACACACAGCGAAATTTGACAGGCTGATCGTAACGTCGAGGGAGTGCGGCATACCTGGCGTAGGGACGACCGTTACGCCATCTCTCCCGGCGAGGGTTAAAATATTAGGGATACCGCCTGTCCCTGTTACACCGTTTACGGTTGAGATCAGTTCGTAGCAATACGGGCCATTTGTTAGAAACTTGCTATCGCCGAGGATCACGTCGTCGGTATTTAAAGGGACTTCTTCGCACGGTTCCCCGGCTCCTGCCGCCACCCCTGCGGAGAATGTTAAGCTGTTACCAAAAACACTGTAGGCAATAGCGCAGTTGTACCCTTCTTTAAATTCAAGGGGTCCTGTTATGCATAGTTCATTTACTATTATCTCACGGTCTGTAAGCGTTGGTGCGGCGGTGACGGAGCACGGAGTTGCCGTAGTTCGCTCTTCGTTGGCTAAGTTAACGGATCTAAGGTAACTCTTACCCAGATCTTGTATAAGCGCGGGCTCACTTATAAGTTCGTCGTCTGTACCTACTACGCCTGCATACCATATGCCTCCGTTAGCGCTAAGGAGCGCTGCTAAGTCCGTTAAGTCCCCTGTTACTAGGTATCCGTCCCAGACTGGGCGCTCCGCACATACGCGTTCGTCCGTGGTCGGTTCAAACGATAGGGATGCGGGAAAACTAGATCCAGGGATACCGACAGGCGTGGCATCCACGTATTCAATAGAATTCTCTGCGTCCGTTAGCCGGCGTGTGAATATAAGATTATGGGAGCTCATCGCTGCATCGGTACAGCGGAACTCAAACATGAAGAAGTCGCCGACACGCGCTACACCGAACAGGTATACGCTATCGACCCCCTCGGTGAACCCCGACTCGACACCGAGACTGCACCCGAAATCGACGATCGTACTATCCGGAAGAGCGGGTGCAGCAGTTGGCTGCGCGCCCACAAACGGGTAAGATCTATTCGCGTTGTTGTTAAAAAATCCAGTAACTGGCATCCGTGCTCTGCTTTATAGGTAAGTGGGTTATTCCAACTGTTGGCCGACAGCGCTGATCGTGCAGCCGTTATCATTCGGGGTAACACGCAGCACTGTATCGTCGGCGGAAATAGCTGCGACTGTTAAACTAAAATTACCCTCCGCGTCTCCTTTTACTCCGTTAATAGTTTTTAAGAAGGTTGGTGTAAGAAAAGACCCTGCATCATCGCAAAGGCGTCGGCGGAATAACGGGTCGCCTACAAAGTCTACTCGGATTGCTGTGCCATCTTTGCGCACTACTGCTCCGTTCTCGCCTACTATCCACGCATCTCCGTAAAATAATTCAGGTGACTCTGAATCCCCTACAAGAAACCCACGCACCCCGATTGCGGGTACTGGGATGACTACCGAAGCAGTAAAGGTTGCCTTAGAGAACAGGTAGGTACCCGGGGACCACGACTGAAAAATAGCTAACTTGTTTGGCGCAGACACTAGTACGCCCGCAGGTCGTTGGTTCGTATCTTTTAATATGACCTCGCTGCCGGGAGCTACAATATCTACCGTACCGGATGCTAATTCATCCGTATCCTCGTCTCCGATGTATACCGTGGCCGTCCGCCCGGTACCGACAATGATTTTTGTCAAGCGTACGCCTGCTACGCTCCCTATAGGGTAGATAGAGGCATCAATAAATGTAGTGGAGAAAAACTCCGCGGTTTCGTCCGCCGCTACTAGAGAAGCGTTATCCCCAAACGGGTACATGGAGTCGTTGTTTTGGTCTCTAAATTCTGGATGGATTGTGCGTGCCATGGTTACCAGCCTCCGTCAAATGGGACACTACTACAGCTGATGCTGGAATACGAGCTCAGGGTATATTCATTACACAGTACACCCTCGCTAGTGGGCATACACTCTTGCGTAACGCACACATCTGCGAGACCGAGCGCTACGTCCAACGTAATACCATCTGCGAGGCGGTACTCTGTCAATACTGGCCCGTAAAAGTTAATAGTTATATTCCCGTCGCAGTCCGGGTCCACCGTATTAATATATTCAATAGGCAGCGCTGGGCAGTTTCGTGTTTCTGGGCGCTGGCCGCATGGCCCTACTAAGTCCGCTAACGTGATAACACCCTTATTATCATCCACAGATATCACGATAACCCGCCGGTCCGCCGTCTCCCCGATTGTTCGCGTTTCTGCGGTAACACTCACTGTGTTGCTACCTTTGAGATGCACTAAACCGGTTAACGCATCTGCAACCCCTTCTTTACGTGCGGACGCTATAGGCAGCCCGTCGTACCAGCGGGCACTCTTATGTGTAAGAAACGACTGCTCTGGCGTAGTAAAGTCTGCGCGGTATGGTTCGGTAATTCCGTTGCCAAATACAATCCACCCGCCTACACCAGGATACAGAGCTTCTAACTGGTACGGACGGTACTCTTCGGGATTAACTACGGTGATAACAGCAATAGGTGTAAAGTCTGCAGCAGCAGCAGCCCCGTCGATCTCCGCGGCAACACTTTGAACTGCGCCGATAGTAACAGATACTAGGTTTGCGGTGATATTTACACTACTTACGAACGCAAACTTACCCGCCAGTCTTGGAAAGCTGAGGTGGCAGTCTACTAGAATGTTACTAGGTAGAGGTCCCGCATCGTTAGAATCACCCGTAGCGTTATCGTCTAACGGGTAATGCGTAGTGCTGTTCGCGTTGTACCAATCATTATTTCTAATCACCATAATTACTAACAGACCTCGCAGCTGGCGTAGTTTATAACTTCTAACGAATCTTCGTGCCACGCACCGTTCACACTTGCGCTCAATACTATACGCATTGGGTCGCATGCGCATACTAGTTCGGCGCAATCAAATGTAACAGTTGTCCTAAAATTAATAGACCTCCCAGGATCTAACTGTGTCCAGAGGTAGTAATAACAAGGGAATTCAGCATCGGTTAGCCCGTCCGCTGAACCTTTAGGCGTATAAGGTTGTCTGTGGATAGAAGCATTTGAGGATATCGTCGTGTTACACGCGTCTGGCTGGTCCATCGTAAATCCTATTCGGCCGTCGCTAGTCATCGACGCACTGGGAAGCACACCCCAGCAAGACGACTCTATCGATTGCTGGACCCCGCTCGCGTCAACGCCACAAATAAAACAAAGTTTCAGTACGATGTTGTATCTGCACTCATCCGTCATGTTACAGATGCTGCCCGTAACGGCTATTGTTGTAGTACCAGACGCGTCCACCCTGTCTGCGACAGCTAACCGTAGCGGATGTCTTGCTCTACAGTCTTTTTCCGCCGTCCATCGCAACTGGTTCGCTTTGTGCAGGTCCCGGGTCGCTTCTGCGGAAACCCCTAAATTTTTGTACGTACCGGCCAGGTTAGCTAACGCTTTATACGTATTTGAAAATTCCACGCATTCACAACAAGTGCCGCAATCATTACCTATTTTTAGCGTACTAGCGGTGCGCGTCGGTCCGGGCAACGTAATCGGCGGCCTAGCGTAATAACATGAATCTGCATGCACTAGGAAGTTACCGGAATTTATAAGCGGATTACCGTTATCGTCTACATCGCCTTGTGGCTCTACGCCGTTAATTCTGCGCAGAATCCTATCGTCATCAACGCATCCGGGGTAGCGGCCTAGGCCGTCGCCGGGTGCCGCGCTTAGAGTAATCCTGCTATGTGGTCGGAGTATGGCCGCGGAAGGGAACGGGAAAGCTGCGCCAGGGACCGCTACTGTAGGCGCAGCGTTGACTGTATCCGTGCGAACATCGTCGCCTTCGAAAAGTCCTAAGTTGTACCCTGTGGTGATCCCTATATTTTCTTTAAACTTCGTGGTATTTACGGTTATCGAACGGACGCGTTTAGGCAGTAGCTGGGATACTCTTTCGTCAAGCTCTGCGTTTTCTGGGTATATAGTATGCTCTATGCAGTACACGTCCTCCGCTTCTCCAAAATCAGTGTGCTGAACGATACGACAAATAAATGCTTTGTTCTCGAACTGTACGTCATCGGTAAGCGTCCACTCGTGGATACGCAAGCGGGTTCCGAAATCTGTTTCGCGGTACCCTGCGGCACTGACAAAACTTGTATCACATATAACACGGCCTGTCGCATCTTTAATAACCACGTCCGGTCGATCGGTAGAAAGGGAGCAACCAGTACCGGGTAACCCCGCATCAAAATTTGTCATTTTGGTTAGGCGTAGCGGTAGTTGTACCTCAGCAACTTCATGTGCTAAAAACGCATCAGCTAATATGCCACGCACATCATCCTGCGGATTAACAAACGGGTAATCTGTGCCTTCTGGGTTGACGCCGGTACCGCGCCCGCCTTGCGGTGTTATGGATACCATTTAACACTCCACACAGCCGCGATCACCGAGGCGGGAACCCAGCACAGTAGCGCTGAATTGTGTTACCTCCGCATCTAATCGCGTTATAAAAGCTTCTAGCGTTCGAGCGTTGTCTCCAAACCGCTCCAAGTCGGACACGATTGCAGTTAATTCAGTACATCCGCAACAAGGTTTGGAACAAACGTCTCCGAGTTGTATGCCGTTTGTGATTCCGGAAATGGTGAGGCAGTCGTCACCGATTATTGTGAAGTCTCCCGCAGTAGTAGGGGATATGCCATTAATTTTGCGGATGCCTGGCCCTGTCGTTGGCTCTGTATCGCATACGCAGTCTTCTGTAAGCCCTTCACCCGTAATAGCGTCTATTCTAATTGTAGGGGTGTCTGTGCCCACGCCGACAGGGGTTAGCCGTATGTTTGTACCTGCTTGCAGTTCGATGTCCCCGTATAGTCTTTCACTTGTATCCGGGCCATTTATTAGAACTAGCGAGCTAACTCCACGAATCATGGGGCGTATTGTGTCAGTGTCTAGTTTTCCACCGTCGTAGTCGAAGAGGTACTGCGCTTCAGCTAACAAGTCTAGCGCGGTTAAGCTGCCAATCACAATCTTCCCCACGGTGTCGTCAAAGTCGCCTATTCCCGCTAACGCATAGCTCATGTTCTCTACATGTGTACTCTTCGGGATATTTACAGAAACGACTGGCCAATCTGCCGCCCCGGAATTGTAGTAGGAAATAGAGATGTTATACCCTGTAGCAAAAAGAGATACAGAGCTTATGAAGAATAAAGAAGGTTCGATGGCCGCAGACCCGTGTATCGGGATATAGAGCCCTACAATGAAATCATCAGGCAGCGTAAATGAACCACCTGTGTCTACTTTGGTAGCGTCATCCGCTAGCGGGTAGGCGCGCTGCGAATTGTGGTTTAACCACTCAAGATTCCACGTTCCTCTCGGCATGGTTGCTCCTGTCTATATAAAGACTGCTCCGACCCGGAGTAGGCCGAGCTCTCCTGTGTACGCGTCTGCTGAGCCGCGCGTAATTGTGACAAGTATTGTGTCACCACTTAATACGTAACCCTCAGTTCCCGGGACTACGGGAAGCAAATCACTCTCTACCTCTACATATTGATTAGCAGCTATTGCTATTGCAGGGTTAAACCCTAACGTGACTTCGTTAGTGGTAGTTGGCAGGTTTACGGGTGTCGCTGTTCCTCGTGTTATCTTGCGGTATGTCAGCGTTAAGTCTGGCAATGTTCCTGCTACGCGCCCTAAAATAGCTACCCGTAAGCGCATCTGTTGTGCAGCTCCTATGCCTACGGGTGGCACGTGGAAACGTAACCGTACACTACTAGAACGCCCTGCGAGGAAGCCTAAGTAAGGTACTTCGGAATAGTAACGTTCAACAACGTCGTCTAGCCGAACAATCTGCGGGGTGAGCTCTCTGGAGCCTACGTCCGTAGGAACAGATACTGTGACGCGCCCTTGGTGCAGCGTATCTGTGCCAACGGTTAACTGTTTCGTGGATGTAAGTATTACATCGCCTGCGGCGAATACACCTTCTACGATAGGGCCCCTCTTATACTTCGACCCTGTCACTTCTTTGATAACCTGATACCCTTCAAGCTCAGCGTCTTCCAGAGCTAGTTCGAGGCTGAGGTCTAAGCGCAAGTCACCTGTGGTAGCTGCAACGTCTGCGCAGTTCACTACACTAATCGGGCTACCTTCTACAGCTTGCAGCGAAGTAACTACAGACTTGTCTGTTCCAAAAGTCATGCGTGCGAAGTGCAAGAGTATGCGCATTTTGTCAAAGCGCGGGCACTCAGGGTTAAACCAGGATGCCGATGAGGACGACCAAGACCCTTCAGAATCTAATGACCCGTATCCGTCGCTAACTACCGAGCTCGAAGATGTTTCAATGTCTTCTGGCCAGGGCACGTCTCCGTCACAGTCCGACATCCACCAGATACCATTAGCGTCTACGTGAACTAGGCCCTCTAGTCCGAGGGGTACATCCACGCCGCCTATGGTTTGACTGGTATCGTTATCCCCTTTGTCCCATGTAACTGAGACAGCGGTGATAGGTAACGGCGGCCAGATAGCGCTCAGCTCAGTGTGCGCGGATAGGTTATACCCGAAGACAGCTTTCCCTGGAGCTTTTCCGTTAAAGGAAGCATCGTCCGCGGGGAGCCAGCCTTTTTGGGACGCATCCGCGTTGGTAATCGTGTGCCTACCAGATACGTGGGTATGATCCCCCGCCGGGCGCGGTGTTAATTCAAATGTGTAATGTATGTGATCGTTAAGGAAGTTACGCGTGATAGGTAATACAAGAGCCTTCCCGAGGCCGTCTGTAAATAATACCGGAACGCTAACAGGTGGGCGTTGCCTAGTAAGCTTGCCCGGCTCGGCGCTCGACAGGTAGTAACGACCTGCAATAATCTCCGAGTCTATAGCGTTAGACAGGTCTACAGCTACCCAGCCCATCGTAACGATGTCGGCTAGTGTGGAGTTTGACTTAGACTGCACAATCCCGATAACCTCTGCAGAGGCCTTAGGCGAAGTAGTGTTAGATTCAGCATCGGATTCGATGACTGCTAGCGCTGCTTCAAATTGCGCAGTCCGGGCATTCCAATGCACGGGCTGCCCTACAAGTACAGTAGATTCAACCGTAGCATCACGAATTACAAGAACCTCTCCTAGCTGGGTAGAGTCAACAAGGTCCTTGAGGTATTGGAGATTACCCTCAAGAGCCCTATCGGGTCTACCCGCTACACCCGAAGAAACCGGTTCGCCTGTCGTGATGTGACGTATGTTCTTTTTCCAGTTTGGCATCCATGCCTCCGTCTATTATTCGAATGGTACTTCCCAGTTAAGTCCTACCTGGGAAGAGGCTTGTTTTAAAACTTGATTAGCTACAGTGAAGTATGTCCGGCTAAAGACTATATCCTTTGTACGGTCAGCGTCAACGGGAGACGCTACGAGAGCTGCTCCGAAAATTTTACTGTTATTTGCTGCGCTAAACGTAGCATTGCCCAGCACGCCAGCTGTTCCCGCGCTTTGCGCGATGAACGTCAATAAGTTGCCAGTTACCCCTGCTGTAAAGTAAGCTTCGTATCCGCTTTCTATAGTGATGCTTGGTAAGTCGTTTATATCTATACGTAAGAAATCCTGCGTACCTGATAAGGCGTTGTAATACGATAGCCCTTCGTTCCGTGCAACCGTAGGTACGGCTACTGCGTCCCCAGGCGATACGACATTCTCAAACTCAATATACATCTTATTGACGCGATATGATCGGTCGCCTTGGCCTATGGCTTTGGCTCCTATGAATCCCCAGTCATACAGGACTGTATTTGAAGTCCTGCATAACGATGTCCAGATACCGCCCTCCGCAATATGGAACAGCTCGACACGACCCTTTGGGGTAGATATATGTTTCTCTATCATGTTTCTTTCCTGTTATTGGCAGGTACCGGTGACTATCCGGATACTCGTTCGATTGGAATCGTCGGGAGCACTCATTACATCGCGTAAAGGCTCCGCGGCAGTAAAGCTAGTTAAATCCTCACCAGTTATCATATTAACAGAATCACGTAATCCTTGTAATTCAATTAAAAGCAACATGGCGGTATGTGGTGGAATGATTTTCCGAAGGAATTGTACGTTTTGAAGGCCTGCAGCCCCGTCTCCGAAAGCGCCCGCGGAAAGGCGAACAACAAAGGCATTCCCGCGAAGGGCTGTTTCAGCTAGGAATTTCAACGGATTGATCGTAGTTGGTAGGTTTACCGTCATAGGTTCGCCTACTTGGTTCACCCTTGTGTCGAGTAAGTGAGCGAGTGTTGCGTTAGCAGCTATGCCTCTTGCGTGTAGGTCATCGAAGAATTTATCTACGTCTAACGGAAAGCCACCTACATCAAAGGTTACACGGGTATACGAGGTGTAGTTACCGGTGGGTGCTCTTGTAGGTAGGTTGTACTGCGCATCAGTAAAAAACGCGTGGGCTAGCGGTTGTGTGGCTTTGACCTCTGCTTCTGTGTAGAGTTCCCACGTATCTCGTATTTGGCTTTGCCGATCGGCTTGTACGCCTAGGATCGACGAGATTGACCAATAGATATATTCCCTGACTTGGCAGGCGTAGTCACATGTAGCGTCATATTCATGGAACCAGGCCGATGCGGGGTACGCTGCGGGGATGGCTTCGTAGTAGCCTCCGCGCGCGGCGTCCATCAAGATGCCGACTTTTGAGTCTTTGTTTTCCCCGAATACGCTAGGGTAGGCTACTGCATAACCGTAACGGCTTATCATCTGCAGCGAGGCCTTCAGCGCAGTATCCGCACCATCCCCGGGGATAATCTCATCATTGTATACAAACGTAGTAGCTCCATACCCCGCAGTAACCCAAGCTGCGGAGTCTAGCGTAGCAGCTTCCGCGAGATTTTTTGTTATGAGCAACGTAGCGCCTTGCTGTACGATTGAATCCGTAACCAAGCGATCATCTACCACCCCGCTTGCATCGCTATCCAGGTACTGCGCTAATGTGTTCGCTACGTGGAGTAACTTCTTGTACTCTACGGTTGCTGTCGCTAGTACGGGGATGCCAAAGATACGGATATACTGTGTAAAACCTTGCGCAGAAAAGTCAGATAGGTACGAAGGCACTGCGCTTGGCGCTATTGCAATCGGTGGTGCGCCCTCTGTTACGTTGAGCGTTACATCCTTATTCTCAAACTGTAGGTCAGAATAGAACCCTGCAGATAGGAACCCGGGAGGTAGTGCGAGCATACCAACACTGGAGGATAGCTGGCCGCGGTTAAACTCGTGTACCGTTAATTCGTTTACCAGGGACTGGCCTGCTACCACTATGTCCCCGACAGATACTGTTGCAGTAGCTGTTTTGTTGAACTTATAGACATGATGGTTTGTTATGACTAACAAATTGTTTTGATCTGTAGTGACAACTTCTACCATCTCAGAAATTTCCCGGACTACAGGAATGCCTGACATAGCAGATAAAGCACCCATTATTTGCTCTACTGCGGACCCACCTGCAACAGCGTCAAAGATAGCATTGAGTAGTTCGCGCGAAGGCTCGGAGGAGCGTAGGCGCATTCCTAGTACGTGCGCAAAGTGATCGTAGATGTGGTTGTGATCGAACTCTCCCTTGAACACCCATAGGAAAGCCTCGTAGTCTGATATTTGCCCGTCTTTCCAGATCGCACCTTGCTCGACGAGGGGGTTGTCAAAGGGATCTGAAATGAACTCAATGGCGTTCCGGTCAGTGCGTAGTATGTAATCTACCCCGTGGGTGAGCAGTGCTGAGGGGTCGGTGATCCTATTCATGATCAGCGGGGCGTGTTCTAAATTCTCAGGTACAGCTACAGAGAAGGCACCTTTACGAGCTTCGCCATACTTGTATACGTACCCGTCAGCCTGGTTCCCGTGGATTGCCCCATCCCCGTAAGCTAGTAACGCGCCGTCGTGCGCATTCATTTCAGATTGTTTGATGCGCAATAGGTGCCAGTTCTTTTTGTGGAAAATAGGCACTGTACGTCGTCCTACGCATGCTTCTGCCTCAAGTAGGCTGAGGTGGGACTGCTGCTCCACAAGTGCCCGCCCCACAAGGTAACTCTTCACCTGCGCAGATCCGTCATACACAAGGCTCCAGAAGCTGCCTAATGTACGTAACAGTGCCCTGCCCTGCTCTAAATCAG
>Ga0302132_10001787_pt1 | contig 12423 bp, 6 predicted proteins | sample CB9_321_MG_FD_203113 | JGI IMG/M metagenome (GOLD analysis project Ga0302132, IMG submission 203113) | Marine microbial communities from Western Arctic Ocean, Canada - CB9_32.1 | ecosystem: Environmental > Aquatic > Marine > Oceanic | place: Canada: Western Arctic Ocean | collected 2017-09-19
ATCTTAACCGCCGGTCATAGTTATTTACTAATAATTGACCCGCAATGGAAAACACAAGCGGGACAACCATTAGAGAGCAGCGTCAAGAAAAGGTACACGTTTACGGCCACCACCGCAGATCATGAACAACCTGACCCCAACAATTGGGAACTAACATCTCCGGCGGTAGATACGGTACAGCCTCTTATCGTTTCATTTGGAGAAATACTCGACTTCGCGACCGCTGGGAAAGCCGTCACCACTTGCTCCAACAACGAAGAGCTTATTGAATTCTCACAACAAGCTGACCTAGATGGAACTCGTGTCAAGATATTCCCCAGCAAACCTTGGGCAGCAGGAAACTATACTATCGCCCTCAATCCGCGATTGGAAGATCTAGCGGGTAACAACCTAGAACGCCCGTTTGAAGTTGACCTCAACTCTGAACAGACGGACTTCACACGAAAACTAAAGCTTACTTTTGAAATCAAGTAATACGAGTTACGCCACTAACGTATCGATTTTCCTGCTACATCTAACAGCAACGAATTAGATACGTTATTTCCGAAATCATCGAAGCGATCAAAGGTCCAAACGACATCTTTCGTCTTGGGATTAATTTCGACCAATAGCGGTTGTCCCGGTCCAGCGTGGCAGTTGCCAATGACGTAATTGCCATTGGGCAACACTTCGAGCGTGGTAATCCAAGCAAAAACGATTCCCGGCAACTCTTTTTGTGTCAACTTCCACACAATTTTTTTCTGTGGTGTTACCTCTAATACCACATGGCCATTGCCACATCCGATGAGTGTATTCCCATTTTCGAGGCGGACAGCAGAAAACGCTTGGTTCCCGTATCCCTTGGGTCCATGACCGCCGGCGCGGTCTTGGGTCAACGGCACATTGTATGTCCAAATGACTTTACCGGAATCGAAATCATATTCTCTAATTTTTCCATCACCTTCATGAGCAACTAGATAGTTCCCGTTCTTGATTTTTCTAACCAAGCGGGTATCTCGATGGGGATGAGAGGAATCAACGACTAACTTTGTTTCTTTTACTATTTTTCCATCTCGGTTGACTTCGATAATCCTTCCCACACCTGACTCAGCGATCATCACATTGCCATTCCCGAGAGGCTGAAATGCATGCACTTCTAAGGCCTTACCTTGATTGCCGTTTTCGGTGCGTGAGTTATACGACCATACGATTTTTTTGCTCTCACGTTCTATCTCAACAATTTCGTGCATGTTCCGTTGCACCATAATGTTGCCGTTCTCAAGAACATGAATGTCGTGGATTCCACCAAATGGCATTTGCCAAGTCGTTTTACCCGCTTTATTCACGACCGCTAGCCCACTTTTCCCATGCAGCAGGACCTCATGCTGAGCTTGCACACAGGTGCAGTAGCTAAGAAATAACAATAGCATCAACGCAGAAGATTTCATCTCAACTCCCAAAAAACAAAAACTGACAATTTACCTCAATCATTATAGCGTAATGTTCACGTACATTTTGGATTGGCAATCACTTACGGTCTAATACATCCGCAACGTCTCTGCACACTTTCTCTAACACTCTCGTTTGCGCCTCAATAGTAAATGCACCGATGTGCGGAGTGAGATACACATTCTCCAAAGAGGCAAGCCCCGCATTGGGGACATCCACCGGCGGTTCAGTCTCACGAACGTCCAATGCTGCCGCACCGATTTGCTCCGAGACTAAACTAGCGAGTAATGCTTCCTCGCGAACCACTTCACCTCGGGCAGCGTTGATAAACCAACTTCCTTGCTGCATTTTTGCGAAGGCAGGGGCGTCAAACATACCCTGCGTTTGGGCGGTCAACGGTACATGACAGGAAACGACGTTGGCGACTCCCAATAGTTCATGAAAACCAAGAAGAGGAACATCCAGTTCCTGTAACACGCCAGCATCCTTGGGCAAGTATTCATCATGGGCAACAATCTTCATGCCGAACGCCGCAGCACGGCGGGCAACCAATTGGCCAATCCTCCCAAATCCTACTAAACCAAGCGTTTTTCCATGCAGCTCGACACCGTTAAATCGCATGCGTTCCCATCCGCCCGCTCGAGTGGTTGAAATAGCCGCTGGCAATTCCCGTGCCATCGTCAACATCAGTCCCATCACGAGTTCTGCCACTGCCAGCGAATTTTCAGCGGGCGTGTTGCAGACGGCAATACCTAACTGCTCAGCAGCGACCGTATCAATATTATCTAAGCCCGCGCCCGCGCGGCCAATCACCTCGAGTCGCTTGGAAAACTCAATTAGCTCTTTTGTAACTTGAGTTTGATTTCGGACGATCACTGCTCGCGCATCCTGCATCGCCGTCCTTAGTTCTACAGGGTCACGCCATATATCGGGGAGGCATACAACTTGAAATCGATCGCCTAACCGGTCGACTGCAGGGCCTTCGATTAGTTCCGTTAACAGTATCTCAGGCATCTCCGACTTCGACCTCTTTTTTAAGCTGTAACGACTTCATCAAGGCATCCACGACCCGCTGCGTATCGAGTGACTCGCTGAACCACCGTTCTTCCAATGTACCGGCACATACAATTTCACAAAACCGCTGGACCATCTCAGTCTGCTGGACTACGCCTGCACTTAAATGCGTCTCACTGCTGCCACTCTCGTCATGGGTCCAAAAACTGGGAGCGTCGATATTAGTCGGCGCGAGGAAATCGTCGCAGACCAAATTGCCCTCTTCACCTGCCACTTCGAACCATTTCCTTATACCCATATCAAAACCACAGTCAAATGCTGCCGTTCGTTGATTACTGAACCACATCATAACCGCTGCATTGATGTCGACTCCTCGGTGATACTCGCCAGTTGCGTAAACTCGCTGAGGTAATTCGTCGAATGCCCACAAGGCGGCGCGAACGCAATACCAGCCGAGATCATAGATCGCTCCTCCACCAAGTGCGGGATTGAACCGAATTTGCTCCGGCGTGTCTTCGATATTGACCGTAAAGGCCGAGGTGATGCGGCGTAGCCGACCCAATTTCCCACTTTTTAAAACCGCTTTCATTTCAGCAGTCCGCGGGTGATGCGACCACATCGTGCCATCCATAAACTGTACGCCATTGGCTTTGCAAGCTGCAAACATTGTGGCGACTTCCTGCGAATTGAGTGCAGTTGGTTTTTCACACAAGACGTGCTTTCCTGCTTCCGCCGCCTTTACCGTCCACTCACAGTGCAATGACGGAGGCAACGGGATATACACAGCGTCAATGTTCTCATTAATCAACAGTTCCTGGTAACTACCAAAAGCTTGCGGTGCTCCATGCTGGATTCCCCAAGCTTTTGCTGTCTCAATGTTGCGACTGCCAATGCCCGCCAGTTCAGCGGATGCGGCGTCCTTGATTGCTTGACCAACCTTCGTTGCAATCTTTGCGGTTCCCAACACACCAAATCGCACTTTCTTCATCGTCGCGTTTCGCTTTCAAGTTGGTAGTTTTAAGGAATACATAGAATCCAGTATCGTATAGCCTGACGTATTTTAATCAATATCCCAACCTAACACGCGGATGGTAGTTGATTGGATACAACTTAAAACTCGAAAACCGCGAATAACAACTCTTCTTTCTGAGTTAATTGAGGTTAAAGTAAAAAGATGTCAGATACCCACCCTTTACGAATTAATGACCAACTTAATAATCTAGATAACATTGATTCTTCGTACGACAGGCGTAAAGCCATCGACGAACTCGATCAGGATGTTACCTATAGCGTAAGTGTGGTTATCGATAAAATCGCCGAGAACTATAGTTATGTTCGCGAAGACGGCTACCGCGATGCCTACTATATAACCGGCGACGTAAGTGGCTCTGCACATCGTGTCAAAGTTCTTTTACCGACGTCTATGAACAGCGAAGTTCAATCATGGAATGAAGGCGAAACGAAAGTCATCGAAGCCACAATTAGCGACTGGGATCTTGCCTATAAGCAATTTGGACTGCTTGGTCGCAGCCTGATCATAAGCGAAACCGAAGTTGCAGCGGCGACTTTAGATCCTGCAGTCGAGGCACCATCAGCGGGCGCGCCCCAACAGGATGACGTTGCCGAAGTAGAAGCGGATGTCAAAGAACCAGAAGCGGTTGAACCTGCCGAGGAGCCGGTCGAAGTTGTCGAAGCAGAAGTAGTTATCGAAGAACCTAAACCTGTAGAGGAACCTAAACCTGTAGAGGAACCAGCACCTGTAGAGGAACCTGCAGAGCAACCTGTAGAAGTAGCTGCCGATATCGTCGAACCAAAAGATCTCGATGAGTCAAAGTTGGAAAACCAAGAGATTGAGAATTTCCTTGAGAAGATGGAATCCCCCACTCGTCTTGAGCAACTTGCGGAAGAGCACGCTGATGTCGAGCCAAGTGACTCGGAGGATAAAGCTCCAGCACCAACTTCCATTCCGGTCCTCGACGACGTGCCAACTCTAAAAAACGTACCCATCCGAGCGGTAGTGCCGCCGCCTAAATCCAAACGATTTTCAAACCACGCGCCAGTACGACCCACACGGATATTCAACAACGCGCAAGAGGACGAAGCTCAGGAACGAACTAAGAAGATTATCAGAATTACGGTTGGTGTTTGCGTGGGTATCATGTTGTTGATGTGCGTTTGCTGTGGCGTGTTTTCAGCCAATGGGTAATACGAAAACCCGTGATGTAGCTGCACCCCCCCCCCCACAATTTTCTTTTACAGTCAATCCTCTTGCCTAAAACACGTTATAATAAACGGCTATTAAATCTAAACGTGTAACATCTGCTTGTAGACGAGACTCACTATGGCCGGAAAATTTCTCTTCATCGCCCTCACCGTTGTATCAACTCTTCTTGCAAGCGTGGCTCAAGATACTATCGCCCGAGAATCATGGGACGGAGCCATATCTGGTAGTCCTGATCCACCACTACCGTTCAAACTAACACGGGTCTACCCAGAATTGACATTTGAGCAACCCGTCGTGATTACCCGCGGCCCGAGCGACAAACGACTTTATGTCTTAGAACGAACGGGCAAACTTTACAGCTTTCTCGAAGGCGCTGACAAAGACACGCCAGCGGATCTAGTTATAGACCTCGCCGAAACGCGAGATGCAAAAGCCACTTACGCATTTACGTTTGATCCCAACTTTGCCGACAATCACTACGTCTTCATGATGATCATCGATGCGAACAATGACCTCAAGGGTAGTGTTATTTCGCGGTTTACTATGACCGATCAGGATCCACCAACCATTGACCCGACAAGCGAGCGCGAGTTATTCCGCTGGAAATCCGGAGGTCATAACGGATGTTGTCTAAAATTCGGTCCAGATGGCTATCTTTATATTTCCACCGGCGATGGCGCACCTCCGTCACCACCAGATGGCCTCAGTACGGGGCAGGGCGTAGATGATCTTCTTTCTTGCATACTTAGAATTGATGTGTCCGCAGATTCCAAAACGTCCACTGGTCAAGCTTTGCCATATACGATTCCGCCAGACAATCCGTTCGTCAACATGGACGGTGCACGTGGTGAAATTTATGCATTTGGTTTCCGCAACCCATGGCGGATGAGTTTCAACCATGACACGGGCGAGTTATGGGTGGGCGATGTCGGCTGGGAATTATGGGAAATGGTTTTCCGCGTCGTAAAGGGTGGCAATTATGGTTGGAGCGTTACCGAAGGTCCACAGGCTGTACGCAGTGATATAGAAACCGGTCCTGGTCCAGTCATCGCGCCCGTCACCTCCCATCATCATAGTGAGGCACGCTCGATTACCGGCGGATTGGTTTACCGTGGCCAGCAGCAACATTTAAAAGGCAAGTACATTTACGGGGACTACGTCACGGGAATTTTCTGGGCACTTACCAACAAAGAAAACGAACTTGCATCATTAGAGAAAATTGCCCACTCGCCGCTAAAGGTTATTGGATTCGGTGAAACCTCGGCAAATGAACTGCTGATCTTGAGTTACGACGGCGGACTCTATCGTCTAGATGAAAACATTGTTAAATCCCAAACCAATGACTTCCCACGACTCATAAGTGAAACGGGATTATTCAGCGAGCACTCGACACCTGCTACGGGCGTCGCTGCTTATAAAATCGCCATGCAGCAATACGCCGATGGTGGATGGAGTGAACATGTCATCGCACTTCCTGACGATGAAGTGGTAATGCTCAACAAAGACGGCGGGATGCAATATCCGGAGGGAACGGTACTGGCGAAAACAATCTTCATTAACCAATGGCGGACGCGGCAACGGCGCCCAGTGGAAACTCAAGTCATGTTCATGCAAGACGGTCAGTGGCAATTCTATACGTACGCATGGCGGGACGATCAATCCGATGCGGAGTTAATTCCCGCTGAAGGCGCCTATCGTACCATCGAAACGACCGACAAATACGTGCCCGCCGGAAAACGAACACTCAACTGGAGACTGCACAGTCGAACTGAATGCGTAACCTGTCACAATGGGCGTTCACCAGTATTGGCGTTTCGCAGCGATCAACTACACGCAAATCTAACTGACAATGATGCCGTGCGACCGACGCAGTTGCAAACGATGGTTGTCGCTGGATTCGTCCGTAATGCTAATCCTACCGGCGGTGCTGATAATGCCTCAACACCTGCAGGCATTCCCGAAACAATCAAACCACTGGTCGATTGGGGAAATCAGGACCGTGCATCGCTCGCTCGCAGTTACTTGCACGTCAACTGTGCGCATTGCCATCAACCCGAAGGAGGCGGAAATGCTACGGTAGACTACCGCTTCTCATCTTCTGGTGAACAACGAAAATTAGTTAACCATCGACCCACACGTGGAAGCTTTGGAATACCCGACGCGCGATTGATTTCAGCAGGTGACGCTGCGGGTAGTGTCATCCTCTATCGTTTATCGGTCATGGGCTTAGGCCACATGCCGCATTTGGGATCACGCATTCCCGATGAACGCGGCATTCGACTCCTACAAGAATGGATCGAGACGTTGGCGGTTCCCGAGGAAACTGAATTAACTGTTACTGTCGATGCCAAGTCGCTAGCCAATAGAACCGATCAAGATGTTGCAAAAGCAATAGACCGCGTTTTGGATTTACTCAATACTGAAAACCCAGATGCTACGCTCAAACAACTCAGAATCGCTGCCACAAATGAGAAAGAAATTTCACCGTTTGAGTTTAACCTGTATGAACGGTTTCTAGCGCCTAACCAGATTCCCAAACGGTTGGGGGACCTTGTTGTGCCCTCAGCAATCCTGGCGTTAGATGGCGATGCCGGTCGAGGCGGTAAACTCTTCTTAAGTACTGATGGTATCCAATGTAAAAACTGCCATAAAATTGACGCCAATGACCGAATCGGAAAGGCAGTCGGTCCTGCTTTTGAGGACATTCGCAAGCGTTTGAACCGCGCGGAAATCTTAACGAGCATTTTGGAACCTTCAAAGCAAATCGACGCTAAATACGCGCATTACGTTATCGAAACGATAGATGGCCGCGTGCTCGGCGGTGTGCTCAAGGAAAAAACCGCCCAACGACTGGTTCTAGTAAACGCACAGGGCAAAGAAATCGTTATTCCCGCCCAGGACGTTGACTTTTTCGAGCGGCAGGACAAATCAATGATGCCCGATCTACAAGTGCGGGATATGACAGCTCAACAGGTTGCCGACCTACTCGCATTTATTCGTAGCGATTCCCGCTAATTCACTGGTCGTCGTGAGTGATATTTTCGCTGTTGCGTAGCGATGAGCCCACCGGTTTCTAGCCGTGACGTGATACTGGCACAGCGATTGCTTATAATATCTATATAGAGCGAATGTAGGCGGTAATAGGAACAAAACATTGACCAATTCCAGTTAATAAGTGTCGCTAAATCAACATGCCTGTCGCTTTTTTGACGACACTTATGCAATAACAAACCTTTATGAAATCGTACAGTAATCATAATCGAAAATTCAAACGGCTCTGGATAGAAACACTGGAGCAGCGAATTGTATTGGCGGGCATCACTCCACATTCGTTCGCATTTGATTTGATCGATCTGTACGATATGCGACGACAGCCCGATTTTCAGGAAATCGATGGTCAGGCAATCGGCATTGCTCTAATCGACACTGGTGTTGATGGCACCCATGATTTGCTACAGGACAACTACGTTACGAGTTTGGATTTAGTCTATGGCCATGCGGGGGCCTATTATTCATCCAACCACGGTACACATGTCGCTGGCATTGCGGCCTCGTCGGATCCAAACATTGGCGTTGCCACCGATGCCGATATCATTTCCTTACAGGTTTTCTCAGAGTCTGATGGCTATGCTTCATGGGTCGATATTTTGGAATCTTTACAATGGATTCGCGAAAATCACCGTCCGTACAACATCAAAGTTGTAAATATGTCACTCGGCGGTGGGATGTTCAATACGGCTGAAAGCGGCGCTGCAGTAACCCAAGATGTCTATCAGGAAATATTAAACCTAGAACGTCTTGGAATCAGTGTCGTAAGCGCCGCGGGTAATGAATACGGATTTGATCGCAACGGAATCAATTTCATGTCCGAAAGCGCTAACGCTCCTGGAATCTACAGCACAATTGTCGTCGGCGCTGTCTGGGAATCCTACGAAGGCGGCGGACTGTGTCTCGGGAACTATGTTTGTGACGTAACCACAGGCGCCGACCGTATTATTCATTACAGCCAACGACCACCACAGCATGACAACGTCATCTTTGCGCCTGGTGCGTTCATCAACAGCACCGTGCCGAGTAACAACTTACAAGAAATGGGCGGTACGAGCATGGCCGCACCGATGGTTTCTGGAACAATCGCGTTAATGCAGGATGCTGCAATGACTTTTGGTGGGCGATATTTAAGCACTAGTGAAGTACAAACAATATTGCGGAATAGCGCTGACACGATACATGACGGCGATGACGAAAATTCTATTACTACGATTGATGGAGTCGACTTCCAATACACGGACAACGATTACCCACGCCTCAATGTGCTCAATGCCATCGAGCAGGTACGCAGCTTAGTCGAAGGGAACGGCGAACCGACCAATCGGTACCGACCTAACAGCGGTGATCCTAATAGCACTTTTTCCGGTGCTTACCAAGGACCTGAATTACCTCTGCACTGGAGCGTGTACGACAACAACCCAAAAGAAGCAATTATCCTCAAAGGGATACTCGGCACCGACGCGCGACGATTTGAAATTGGTGATTCCGACGTCGACATGTATTCCTTCGAAGTTACCTCTGCAGGAATTGTTATCATGGAAACTTCCCCGTGGAACGCCAACCGTGATCCCGCCGATACATTATTGAGATTATTCGACGACCTAGGAAATCAACTCGCCATCGATGACAACACCGGCGGCAACGGTTTTTCTCACCTCGAAGCAGCACTTCCTGCTGGAAAGTACTACGTCGGAGTCAGCGGAACCGGAAATGACATCTACGATCCCAATGTTTCTGGGACCGGACAGGCGGCGGATCGCGGATATTATCGTCTCGCCTTTAGCTGGGCTAATGATGACCTTAACGGATTCCTAGATACCGCAGTACAAGTCTCTTTTAATCAGGGTCAAACTCAATTTGACGGACTTATCGGAGCGGATTACGGAACATACGTTGGTACACAAGATGTCGATCTCTTTCGAATAGTGGTCCCCGATGATGGTGCGATCTTAGTCGATATCGACACTCCCTATGTCGACGGTTATGTGGATTCTTTTTTGCGAGTCTTTGACGGCAACGGCGCCGAAATTACTTACAGCGATGATGATTTACAAACTGACATTTTTGGTTATCAAGTCGAATATACCGACGATGCCTATCCCGGCTTAGTTTTTAATGACCCAGTTGATCGCCAGTATTTCGACGGGCACACTCGAGACAGCTTTGTACTCGGTGACGATTTAACTCAGGGCCAAGTTCTTTACTTTGGTGTTTCCGGCTACGGCAACGACGTTTACAACCCAATGAGCGTCGACGGTAGACGCAACACTCTCGGTGGCACCTACGAAGTTTCGTTCCAATTTGAGTCCAAAGATTTATCGGGCACGATCAACCAAGCCATGAATTTGCCCGACGCAAGTACGTGGTACGAGGAATTTATCTACTATGACTGGGACAGTGTTGCTTCAGACTGGGCAGTGGTCAGTGACAAAGACATTGATTTCTACGGGCTCACTTCACCTACAAACGGTGTCTTTGAAATCGATCTTGATTCCTATTCATTGCCAGACAATGACGATGTGCTCGATAGTGTGATTACAGTGTTCGACCAAAACGGGAATTACATTGCCCAGCGTGATTGGGATTTCGTGACCGACGGTCAATGGGACGCAAAGATACAATTTTTATCTACTGCTGACACAACCTATTACGTGGCGATCAGTGGACTGGGCAATCAGGCATTTGACCCATTTGTGATCGGCGACGCATTACCTGGGGATCTGGGTTACTATCAAATCAAATGGGATATATATTCCGACGAGGCTTACAACACGCTAAGTGATAACCGCCTTGGTCATAGTGGGATTTTAGATTTAGAGGTTGGCCGTTATCTCACCGCGGAAATCGGTTACGACGATGCCTTCGCGTTAGATTCCCACGACGTGGACCTCTATCGTTTCACTCCAACTCAAAGCGGCGATTTCATGACTTGGACCACGCTTCCCGACGAGTGGAGTGCTGATACAGTCATGCGTTTATTCGACGCCACTGGCACTGAGCTTGCTATTAATGATGACGATCCTGCCGGTGGACTCGGAAGCTATCTGAGCTACTCATTCACGGCCAATGAAACGTACTACATCGGTATTAGTGGGTTTAACGAACAGGGCAGTGCGTACAATGCGGTTACTGGAACCGGTACTGTCGCAGGATCGACGGGTGCTTACACCATCAGCTTAGCCCACACCGACCTACCTCCGACTGTTGATCCACTTGCCAATATTATTGTGCTAGAAGACAGCGATTTGTATCAACTTCAATTAAGCGGACTGAGTTCCGGTACTGGAGAATCTCAAGAGTTCCAACTACGTGTCTTTGGCTCCAACACGGACGTTGTCACGGTACTTGCGACACATGTGGCCAGCGCACCGGCGGCCACGGTTGATTTCACTTTCGCAGATAATCAATTCGGAACTAGCGCAGTTGTGATTGAATTGATGGATGGTGGATATGACAACGACTTAGTGACGTTGATCGACAACCAATTTTTCATCGAAGAATTTTCCTTCACCATTGATGAAGTCAACGACGTGCCCGTTGTCGATAACACTCAATACACACTTTCAGAGAACGAGACATTAGCCCCGGATCTCGACAACGACTTGTACCATCTTGTAACAGACCCAGATGTAAACCTGCTTAATTTCGACATCGTCACAGCTCCCCAGTTTGGCTTGCTTGAATTACAACTTGACGGGTCCTTTGAGTACATTCCTAATGAAAACTTCAATCGCGAAGACTCCTTTAGCTACATTGTCAACGATGGCAGTGTTGATAGTAACATCGGCCAAGTCGACATCCAAATGCAGACGCCGTACGAGTGGTTCAATGGTGCCTTGCCAGGTGATAGCAACGATGATGGTCAATTGGTTCCCGCCGATGCATTGATGCTAATTAACGAGCTGAATAGTGTTGGCGGTAGAGCATTGTCTGAAAATCGTGAAGGTGGCATGCAGGCACCGTTCTGGGATAACAGCCGCGACAATCATTTTTCATCTATCGATGTTTTAATAGCGATCAATGAGTTGAACCGATTATTTGACGAAGGAGAGCAATCAGGGGCAGGGGAAGGCGAAGCTTGGACTAGTCGCGTCGAGGACTACTTTGCAGCGGAGCACCTCACGGCAAACAACCCAAGTGTTCGCTCTAGCAACCTAAATTCCCCGACGCCTGCAATTAAAGTAGCCGAGGTGGAAATCGTATTTACAGATCACGATCTAATCACTCGTTCGCAACATTCTACGTTGGCAACACTCCAGCGGGATCCGACCGAACAGAATGAACTCACAGACATTCAACAACTGACCGCGACAACCGTACTTCTCGGTGAAAACCCGCTGTTAAAATTCGTAGACGCGTAGTGACCCATCGGCACAAGCGATCGCAAAGCGGCGACCGTCTGAAGTGAAATCTATTCCGCGAACGGCTCTATCTACTTTCACAACATGAAATGGTTTTTGTTCAACCGGCTTAGCTTTTTCAACTTCAGCAGTTTCCGATTTGCTCTTATCAACGTCCGCATCCGTCGCACCTTCAGGTTTCGCTTCAGGTTTCGCTTCCGGTTTTATAACCGCAGGTTCATCAAGTCGCCAAAATTCCACGGTACCACTATCACTTTGCCCCGCGAAACATCCAACGACAAAACCATCTTCGTGAAAATGCACACCCCACTCAATACCTGGTTTGTTATCCTTGGTCCGCAGATG